>Ga0180007_10001755_pt1 | contig 27677 bp, 31 predicted proteins | sample MM_PC_MetaG_FD_121122 | JGI IMG/M metagenome (GOLD analysis project Ga0180007, IMG submission 121122) | Groundwater microbial communities from the Aspo Hard Rock Laboratory (HRL) deep subsurface site, Sweden - MM_PC_MetaG | ecosystem: Environmental > Aquatic > Deep subsurface > Groundwater... | reverse complement strand
TCTTCTAAAGTCGAGCCGTTTAAACGCTGGTTGGCGCGGGTGGGCTATGAGCGTGTAAAAGAGATTGAGGATCCTGAACTAGCGACAAAAAGAACAAGAGCTTTGTATAAAGTCAAAGGATATTCTAATGCCTGGATAGAAAAGCGAATGCGCGGTATTGAGATTCGCGAAACTCTAACTGATGAATGGCAAAAAAGAGGTATTGAAGGACAAATAGAGTATGCTATTTTAACAGCGGAAATATCAAAAGCTGCTTTTGATATGACTCCAAGCGAATATAAAAAATTTAAGGGATTAAAAAGAGAAAACTTACGCGATCATATGGACGATTTGGAATTAATTTTTTCTATGTTAGGAGAGGCGGCCACTACGGAAATCGCAAAAACAAAGGATGCTCAAGGTTTTACTAAAAATAAAGAAACGGCTCAAAAAGGCGGCAGTGTCGCCGGCAGAGCGCGTAAAGATTTAGAAAGAAAAACAGGCAAAAAAGTTTCTACTAAAGAAAATTATTTAAAAGAGCAACACAAGCAAAAACTGCTTAAAGATAAATAATTATGGCTGATATTGAAATTTACAAAACACAGGATTTAGTTTTACAGGTAAGGCAAAGTTATGATCCCGCCAAGCTTGATTTGGAAAAAGAGCAAGATTAAACAGCGATACTTCTTCTACTTTTTGAGTCCGAATTTGACTTCCCTTCCGCCGAAAAAAATTGAGTGAAGTCCAAGCAGGCGGGTAAAAACTCAAGCGGGGCGAGCGAGCAAACAAATGCTCCTCAATTTTTAAAATGTCTGAATTGGTCGGGGTGCCCAGATTCGAACTGGGGACCTCTGCTATCCGAAAGCAGCGCTCTACCAAACTGAGCCACACCCCGCGAAAATCTAATAAGTGATAAAATTATAGCAATGTTTGGAGATTTATACATAGTTGCAACCCCTATTGGAAACTTGGAGGATATTACTTTGAGAGCTTTAAAAACTCTAAAAGAAGTTAATTTTATTTTAGCAGAAGATACAAGGGTAAGTAGAAAGCTTTTGATGCATTACGAAATAGATATACCTACTTTGAGCTACCACCAACACTCTTCAGACAGCAAAAAGTTTGAGATATTAAAGATGCTTCTTGATGGAAAAAATTTAGCTTTAATTACTGATGCTGGAACCCCCGGAATATCTGACCCAGGAAATGAACTAATTGATTTTATTTTAGAAAAAGAACCTGATATAAGAATTATTCCTATTCCAGGTGCTTCAGCCATTACTACAGCCTTATCAGTTTCCGGGTTTAAAGCTTTTAATTATATATTTTTAGGGTTTTTACCTAAAAAAGGGAATACCAAACTTTTTGAATGGCTCAAAAATGGGAAAATTACTTTTTCTTTTTATGAATCACCTAAAAGAATTTTAAAAACGCTTAAAAACTTGGAAGAAAATTTTGGTAGTGATATAAAGGTATTTGTAGCCTCGGAGTTAACTAAAATGCATGAGAAGCTCTATAGAGGAAGTATAAAAGAAGTAACTGAAAAACTGGAAAAGTGTGTGTTAAAAGGGGAGATGGTTGTTATTATTTCTTAGGTATTGTTACTGAAGTTGATTTTAAATAAGTAATGATTTTTATCTTGATAAGAGAAATGTATTTTAAAACCATTGACGCAAATTCCCAAAGATGGTTTAATGAAAAGAATATGCTGACACAAAATGATCTGGATAAAATAGAAGTAATAGTTGAGGAGAAAGTTGATGAAAAAACCAAAAATCTTCCAACAAAAGATGAGTTTTATAAACAAACCCTCAAAGTATTAAAAAAACTTGATAATTTGGAAGAATCAATGGATATAGTTTCTTCAAGGCAATCAGAACATAGTGATCAAATAGAAGCTTTAGAAAAAATTCATCCTTAAGGGAGCCCATTCGGCAACGGCCTAGAATATCTTTTCCCAAAATACATAAAAGTGTCCCTACCAAGAGTCGAACTTGGATTTAAGGTTTAGGAAACCTCCGTTCTATCCATTGAACTATAGGGACTTATGACTTTATTTTAGCATAAAGTTATTTAATGGTAAGAGAGTAGAGGTTAGGAGTAGAAGAATCAGCTCCAAGGTTAGTTAGGATCATAATTCTTTGATTACTTGCAAAAGGGAAGGCATAAGGGGCTATATAGGCTCCGGAATAAACTTCTTGTCTGTTGGTTCCATCGTAATCCATGATATATATTCTTCCTTCTTCTGCTAAAACTAGGTTGTTGGAATTTGGAAACCATGCAAGCCTTTTTGTGGAGTTTGCTGGAATTATACCATCAACAATAAATCCTTCTGAATTTTCTGCAATTAGGAAGTTTTTATCTTCTTTAATGTCATATACATAAATTCTTCCTGATTCTATATTTCTTTCTTCTTTTTGGGTAGAAGTTCCCGGAAGAGGCTTAACTAACTCCCTTTTAAGGCTAGCGGAACTACTTGCAATGTATAGCATCTTTTTTCCATCAGGAGAAAATTCAATAACTTGGGTATCTTCCAAAAATATCTTTTCTAATTCATCTGGAAATGATTTTAGGTTTGATTCAATTTTTTTGTTGGTTTCTTTTTTCCAATCATTTTTAGTTACTTGATATTTTGAGGCTATGTTTACTCTTTGACTTTGTGAAGTAAATGAGCCTGCATTAAGAAGAAAAATTCCCTGTGTAGTTTCCAATAAAACTTCATTTCCATCGGGAGAGAATTTCCAGGTTGAGTTGATTAGATTTCCATCAGTTATTTTTCTTGGATCTTTTGAGAAACCAATTGGAAGGTTCACATTTTCTACAATCCAAAGTCCTGTCTTATCTGTTGCTTGATTTTCTAAAGGTGGAACAAAGTAAACAATTTTTGTGTAGTCACTTGAGGCTACAGGGTTTATAGACCCACTTAAGGTAACTGGAGAAAGGGAAGGAACAGATTTAAAGAGTGATACTGATATTTCTGTAACTATTTCTTTTTCAATAACTAATCTCTTGTTCCAGTTAATAAAACCTTCTTTTTTAAGAGTTACATCATAAGTTCCAGGTGTTAAAGAAATATTAGCATCAGAAGTTGTTTCTAAGTCTCCATTTACATATATTTCAGATCCTGTAGGATCAGATTTAACCACTAAAATACCATTAGGTTCGAACTTGAATTTTGTAATATTAAATCTATATCCTTTTGCGTAAAAAGAGGCAAAGGTTCCAATAGACCCAACTATTATTATAGTTAAAAAGAGGAAAATAAGCCTAATTTTTGTCATGGGTAGTATTATAGCTTATTTTGTACTTGTTCTGAAATGAAAATCTCATATAATGGAAAAATCAGCAAAAGAGTTGTTCAAATATATCATAATATATATGTTAAATATCAAAGTATATGATTAGAAAAAATATTGCTATTGATTTAGGTACTGCAAATACAGTTGTTTGGGTTGAAGGTGGAGGAATAATCGCTAATGAGCCTACAGTTGTAGCCATTTCTTCAGACGATTCAAAAGTTGTTGCAATTGGTGAAGATGCAAAAAAAATGCTTGGTAGGACTCCAGAGAGTTTAATTGCCTCCAGGCCCATGAGAGAGGGAGTAATAGCAGATTATCAAGTAACTGAAGCAATGCTTAGATATTTTATAGGAAAAGTTATTGGTAGATTTGCTCTTTTAAAGCCAGTTGTAATGATTTGCGTTCCTGCAGGCTGTACACAGGTCGAAAGAAGAGCTGCCCTAGATGCTACTTTATCAGCAGGTGCCGCTAAAGCTTATTTAATAGAAGAACCTTTAGCGGCTGCAATAGGTTCAGGAATACCAGTTTCAGCTCCATCTGGGCATATGATAGTTGATATGGGTGGCGGAGCAAGTGAGGCTGCTGTAATTTCTCTTGGAGGAGTAGTAGTTCATAAAAGTATAAGAATTGCAGGGAATAAGATTGATGAAGCTCTACAAAGTTACTTGAAGAAAAAACATAATCTGATAGTTGGGGACCAGACTGCGGAAGACTTGAAAATTAAGATAGGTTCAGCTATACCATTAAAAAAAGAAGAAAAAATGGAAATATCAGGAAGAGATTTGGTATTTGGTCTTCCAAGAAGTATTGTTGTAACTTCAAGTCAGGTAACTGAAGCTTTAAAACCAACTCTCCTTCAAATAATAGGTATAGTTAAGGCAGTGCTTGAGGATACACCACCAGAACTTGCAGCTGATATTATAGATAAGGGAATAGTAATGAGTGGCGGAACAGCACTTTTAAGAAATTTTGATAGATTAATGTCTGAAGAAACCGGTGTTCCAGCTCATGTAGCAGAGGAACCAAAACTTTGTGTAGTAAGAGGGACAGGTTTAGTACTTGAAAATATAGAACTTTGGAAAAGAAGTATAACAGCCAAAAAATAGCTCATTAATTTATATTATAAGACTACAGATAGCATAATTATTAATGAATAATTATGTTTAGGTAATAAAATATTTTATAACCTTTATCAAATTTACGATTAATATAGGGCATTTTAGTCTGCATATAGTAATTGGTATATAAAAGATAATATATTGCAAATTAATTGAGGATAAAGTAATAGTATTCTGTTTAAAAACTGATAAAAAAATGTGTACAATATGTTTATATAATAATTTTATACATCTTGGTTTATTATACTTATAGTATTTATAATACTTAAATGTAACTATCAGGTATGACTAATAGTTGTTAAAAATATTGAATATTTCTGTAATTATATATAGGATATAGTATATGTTAGAGGTAAATATCTTATAATATAATATATTTTATAAATTAAATCCTATAAGTTGAATATAAAACATAAAAAAACATACAAATGACTACTAAAAAAGACCAAAGAATCGGACTAATTTTGAAAATGGCTCAAAATAGCAGTTCGAAGAATAGAGTGCTAGCCTTTGTACGTAGCAAGCTCAATTCAAATAAGCGTTTTTCAGTTCTTTCAGCAAACCCAGAAATATTATTATTAGCTTTAAAAGATAACAGCTTAGCCTCAATTTTGTTTTCTTCGGATATTTTAATAAATGATGGAGTAGGCCTTTGTATTGCTAACGATTTTTTGTCTGAAAAAACATACAAAAATAAATTTTTGGCTTTTTTTGCATATATTTTCCAAGGTTTTAGACAAGGATTTACTACATTGTTTTTAAAGAATAAAAAAGTGTTGAAAGGAAGAGACCTTTTTATGAATATAATTAGGCTCGGAAATAAATTAAATTGGAAGATATTTTTATTAGGAGGAAAGAAAGATGAGGCTCTAAAGACAAAAGAGAAGCTTGAAGTAAGTTTCAAACAAATCAAGATTCAACAAGACCCAGGCCCAATACTCAATAGTTTTGGTCAGCCAGTTTCTAAAAATGAAAAGGTTAAACAAAAAGCAATAATTAGGAAAATAAATTTATTTAAGCCTGATATTGTATTCGTTGGATTAGGTGCTCCTAAACAAGAATACTGGATTAATAGTAATGCGAAAAATCTAGATTCAAAGGGAATTGTGGCTGTTGGGGGAACTTATAACTATATTGCAGGCAATATGAGGCTGCCTATGTCTTTTTTTGAGAAAGCAGGTTTGGAATGGTTTTGGAGATTAATTATTGAACCTAAAAGAATTGTAAGAATACTAAACGCTGTAATTGTTTTTCCCCTTAAGGTATTTTTGTATAAACTAAATCAAGATTAAAAACATATGAACATAGAAGAAGTAGTACTCGTTGATAAAAAAGGAAAAGTTAAAGGCTTTAAAGAAAAGCAAAAGGCTCATATTATTCCTACGTGTCTTCATAAAGCTATATCTGTTTTGGTTTTTGATAAAAATAAAGTTCTTATACAAAAAAGAGCCAAATATAAAAAGACTTGGCCTTTGTTTTGGGCAAACACTTGTTGCAGCCATCCCAGGAAAGGGGAAAGCTTCCAAAAAGCTGCTGAAAGAAGACTTTTTGAAGAAATGGGTATTAGAACAAAGCTAAAAAGAGTTTTTAGAATCATATATGAATCTAAATTTGATAATAATTGGGGAGAAAATGAATATGATTGGGTTTTTGTAGGAGAATATAAAGGAAAAGTTAATCCTGATCCAAAAGAAATAGCTGAATATAAATGGATAGATCTTAAAGATCTAAAAAAAGATATTATAAAGAATCCTCAAATCTATACCCCATGGTTTAAAATAATTCTCAAGAGGATTTGAAAACTATTCTTTGTTATAATTGCTTCAAATTCGCAAGGTAATTAAAGAAAAGTATGTCAAAAAATAAAGTATCTGCACCAGGAAAAATAATTCTTTCAGGAGAACATGCTGTTGTTTATGGTTATCCAGGTTTATATGCCGCTACAAGTCTTAGGATGGATATTAAACTTACTAAGAATCCAAATGGATCTAATTTATCATCCTATGCTAACTATGCTTTTAATAAAGCTCTTAGAATGTTTAAAGTAGGGGGTAAATCTAATTATTCACATGAGATTAAGTCTAGAATTCCAGTAGGTTCAGGAATGGGTTCATCTGCATCTTTAGCCGTATGTATGTCAGCTTTAGCTCAGAAACTGGCAAAAAAAGAATTTAATTTGGAAGAGATAAATAGAGTTGCCTATGAAATTGAGAAAAAACAACATGGTAAACCGAGTGGAGGAGATAATACGATTGTAACTTTCGGAGGTTTTGTTTGGTATAGGAAAGAAGCAGAAAACTTGAAAGTTTTTTCTAAGATTAATCCTAAAAAGACTCTTCCAAATTTATTTATTATAAATTCAGGTACTCCTAAAGAGTCAACAGGTGAGATGGTTAGTTTAGTTAGAGAAAAATATGAGAAAAATCCCAAAAAAGTCAAAAATATTTTTAATCAAATTGAATTTTGTTCAAAAGGATTTTTGAAATTTATCTTAGATGAAGAAAAAGATGAAGAAAAAAATGACTTAGGAGATTTGATAACTCTTAATGAACGTTTATTAGAAGAGTTGGAAGTAGTTTCTCCAGAAACTAAGAATTTAATTAGTTTACTGGAAAAAAATAAAGCTTCTGTTAAGATATCTGGAGCGGGAGGAAAGAGCCAGGGATCAGGAATTCTTTTGGTTTATCACAAAAACCCTGAAAAATTAAAAAACTTTGTAAAATCCGAAAAATTAGATATGATTCCAGTATCACTTGGAAAAAAAGGAGTTAAAATAGATAAATGATCGAATTAACTAAAAAGTCAGCAACATCTCCTGCCAATATTGCTTTTATCAAATATTGGGGGAAGAAAAATTCAAAATTAAATATTCCTTATAATAATTCAATTTCAATGAATCTTGATAGTTGTCTAACTACAACAACTGTGCATTTTATGGATAATTTGAAGGAAGATGAAGTTGTAATTGATTGCAAAAAAGTTGAAGGTGAAGCAAGAAATAGGGTAGTAAGAATTTTAGATATAGTAAGAACTTGGGCAAAGATTAAAACAAAAGCAAAAGTATCTTCTATTAATAACTTTCCATCTGATGCAGGTGTTGCATCATCTGCATCTGCATTTTCAGCCTTAGCCTTAGCAGCTAGCTCTTCAGCTGGACTAAAACTTTCAAAAAAGAAGTTATCAATTTTAGCTAGATTAGGATCAGGGTCAGCTTCAAGAAGTGTAATTAGTGGTTTTTCAGAATGGAAGAAAGGAAGTACAACCAATGATTCATATGCTGTTCAAATTGAGAAACCAAGTTACTGGGATTTAAGAGATATTGTGACAATAGTTTCATCTGAAAAGAAAGAAAAAAGCTCAACTGAAGGACACGGGGCTGCTTTAACAAGTCCATATTTTAAAGAAAGACAAAAAGAGTTAATAAGTAGAACTAATAATTTAAAAAAAGCTTTTTTAAGAAAGGATATTGATACGTTTGGAAAACTATTGGAAGAAGAGACACTGGATTTACATTTGATAGCTATGACTTCAAAACCTCCAATTTTTTATTTAAATTCAACTACTTTTGCTGTAATGCAAGTATTAAGAGAATTAAGAGTAAAAGGTATTAAAGGATATTACACTATGGATGCAGGTCCTAATGTTCATATAATTTGTAGACAAAAAGATGTTGATATTATAAATAAAACTATTAAAAGAGTGCCTGGTGTCAAATCTACAATAATCAATAAAGCAAGGGTAGGAACTAGGTTTAGTAATAATCATTTGTTCTAAAATGAAAAAAACATTGATTTTAGTAAAGCTTGGTGGGAGTTTAATAACTGACAAAAACAAGGCCTTTACTGCAAAAAATGATCTAATTTTAAGGCTAGCAAAAGAAATAAAATCTTCTTTAAAAAACTCCAAAGCAGATTTGATAATTGGTCACGGAAGTGGTTCTTTCGGCCACATAGTTGCAGCAAAGTATCAAACTCAGAAGGGGATTATAAATAAAGATAGTATTTTAGGTTTTCCATTGGTTGCTGATGCTGCCAGGAAGATAAATGTGATTGTAATGGACAGTTTATTAAAGGTTGGGTTAAAGGTGGTTTCTTTTTCTCCTTTTAGCTTTATTTATACAAAAAACGAAAAGGAAGAGTCTTCCTTAATAAAACCAATTAAAAAAGCATTAGAGATTGGTTTAATACCGATTATTTATGGAGATGTAATAATGGATCAGACTAAAGGATTTTGTATCTACTCAGGTGAGAAGATCTTAAATCATTTAGCAGAAAGTCTAAAAGATAACTATTCAACTATAAAAATCATTTATTGCGGTCAAACTAATGGTGTTTATGATGAAAAAGGAAAAACCATAGATAAAATTACACCAAAAAGCTATGGAAGTATTAAAAAAGTTTTAAAAGGTTCAGCTGGTGTGGATGTTACTGGAGGGATGATTCATAAAGTAGAAGAAGCGATTGAGCTTGTAAACAGATTAAATGTAGAATCTTTAATAATAAATGCAAAAAGGAAAAATTTTCTTAAATATGCAATCTTGGGTAAAGCTGTAGAATCTACACATATTGCTCGATAGCCTGAGTTTTTTAATATTTAATTATTTTTCATTTCTTCATTTTTCTTTTTAGTAGTCTTAATTTTTTTTGATAAATATCCTCTTGACAGTAGTGAATTGCTTTGATATCTTGTGACCAGTTATGATAAGTTTCAAGCTTGAAACATTATCAAAGTAATATTAATTACATTAAAGTATAAACATGGACGAGAATAAAAAGAAAATGTTAAGATTAGACGAACTTCCAGATTTACTAACTGTTCGTGAAGTAGCAGAACTTCTTAGAGTTTCACCATTAACAATAAAAAGATGGGGTAAAAGAGGTAAGCTTCCTGCAATTAGGATAAACTCTCGCGGAGATAGACGCTACAAAAAAGAAGCAGTTCTTTGGCTTCTTGGAATGCAAGAAAAAAGACAGTAATTTTTCAACTTCTTGATAAATATCCCTCAAAATCTCAAAATATAGTATAATTAGTATATTAATTCCATGAGAAGATTTTTTTTTCTAGTTTATTGTTTTTGTTTGATTTTGGCCTTTCCAAGGTCTTCTTTTGCACAAGTACGATCTACTATTGCCCCAAGTCCTTCTGTATCTCCTGAGGCTGAAGCAGTAGCTTCTCCAGTTCCTGCGCCAGATTTAACACAAAAGACAGTAGAGACGCTAGGTCCTTTAGAAGAACTTTTAAAAAACCAAAAACTTGGTTCTATTTGGCCAACAAATCCTATCAAATACGCAATTAGATCTTCAGTTGATTCTGGTATTCCTGTAAACATGATTGTGCTTTTACTTTTACTTCCGATTGTAGCTACAGTTATTGCAGCCACAAGGCACTTGATAGGTCTTAGAGGTTTTGGTATTTTTCTTCCAGCTGCTTTATCTGTTGTGTTTGTAGCTACAGGTCCATTTGTCGGAATAATTTTGTTTTTTTTGATCATTACAGTTTCTTGGTTTGTTAGATTTGCTTTAAGAAGATTAAAAATAAATCTCCAATATTTACCTAAAGCTGCACTTTTACTGTGGGCAGTTTCTTTAGGTGTTTTGGGTTTAATGTTTTTATCCCCCCTATATAAAATTCCTGGAATTGAAAATATTTCCATTTTTCCAGTTTTGATTCTGACACTTTTATCAGAAGACTTTACAAGAATCTCACTTGGAAAATCTTTAAAAACAGCATTTTCCCTGACAACTGAAACTATGCTTTTAGCACTTTTATCTTATTTTGTTTTGACTATGCAGTGGGTACAAGAATATGCACTTCTCAATCCCGAAAAACTTCTTATTGGTATTGGTATAATCGATTTTGTCCTAGGTAAATACGTTGGTCTTAGGATTATGGAAATTTGGCGGTTTAAAAAATTAATAAAGTCATGAAGTTATCTTCAATTTTAGGTTTAAATGCAAGAAATCAGTTATATACCTATAGGTATAATACTAAAAAAGGAAGAAAAATTTGTAATTCTAAAATTCTTACAGAGAGAGTTTTAAAGAAAGCAGATATTCCGGTACTTAAGATTTATAAGATTTTTAGAAAACCACAAGACGTTTTTGGTTTTAATTGGGATAGTCTTTCTTCAAGTTTTGCTTTAAAACCCAGTCGTGGAATGGGAGGAGAAGGAATAATTGTTGTTAAAAAGAGGGCTAATCCTGAAACTTCTGGTTGGATTACGACCCAAAGAACTGTAGTGAGTATTGATAATTTAAAACTTCACAGCCTAGATATTTTAGAAGGAGCATATTCTATGGGAAATGAACCTGATGTTGCTTTTATTCAAGAGTATGTAGGAAGGCATAAAGCTTTTAGAAAATATGCGTTTAGAGGAACTCCTGATATTAGAATAATTGTTTTTAATAAAGTTCCGGTAATAGCCATGTTAAGGCTGCCAACTAAAGAATCTGGTGGAAGAGCTAATCTTCATCAGGGAGCAATTGGAGTAGGAGTTGATATTGCAACAGGTATAACAACTAAAGCTATTTGGCATGGAAAATATATTAAATACAAGCCCGATTCAGAAAGAAAATTAAATGGTATTAAAATTCCCTATTGGACTTCGATTTTAAAAATAGCTATTGAAGCACAGATTGCTTCTGAAATGGGTTATTCGGGTGTAGATATAGTTCTCCATCCCGAAAAAGGTCCGATGGTTTTGGAAATAAATGCTCAACCAGGTCTTCAGATTCAACTTTGTAATGTAACTGGTTTAAGAAGAAGACTTAATAAGATAGAAGACTTGGAAGTAAGAGACATAGAGCATGGAGTTAAAATTGCAAAAGCTCTTTTTGCCGAACGTTTTGCCAGTAGAGTAGCTGTTGAAGAAGGAATAAAAACAGTTGGTGTTTGGGAAAAAGTAAAAGTTGTTTCAGAAAAGGGAGAAAAAATTGAAGTTCAGGCAAAATTAGATACTGGGGCATGGAAAACCTCAATTGATAAAGATCTTGCAGAAAGACTAAATTTATCAGGTAAAAATAATATTCTGTGGACAAAGTTTTATAAAAGTGGTTTGGGTAAGGAGAAAAGAAAGGTAATAAATTTGAGTTTTTATCTGGCAGGTGGAAAAATAAACACTACAGCAAGTGTTGCCAATAGAGAGGGCCTGCGGACACCTTTGATAATTGGAAGGCGTGATTTAGTTGGTTTTTTAGTTAAACCAGGAGGAATTTAAATAAAAAATGGCAAAAAAGCTTTTAATATTAGTAGATAAAATTGGAGAAAAAAAAGAATATTTGGCCTCATATATTGCAAGAAAAATGCCTAAAAATGAAGTTTTTATGGCTAGGTTTTCAGATTTAGTCTTTTTTGCAAACGGAAATCAGGTTTCGGTTGTTATTGATGATTGTGAAGACAAATTAACAGATTTTGATCTTGTCTATTTCAGGCGTGTTGGAAGTAAGTTTCTTTCTGTTGGAGGTACACTTGCTGCCTATCTTGACTTTATTGGAATTAAATATGTGGATAGAATCTATAAAAACCTGGGGCCTAGTGGTGACAAATTTACATCTCTAATTCGTTTAGCTACATCAGGCTTACCAGTAATTCCCAGTTATTTTTGCTGGCACAGCAAATTTGAAGAAAAAAAGAAGGAAATTATTTTAAAATTAGGTCTTCCTTTGGTAGCCAAACAACTTAGTTCTCAAAGAGGAAGGGGAGTGCTTCTTTTAAAAACTGAAGAAGATTTTGATAGATTAAATACTGAATTTCCAAATGAAGAGTTTCTTTTTCAAAAATATTATCCCTCGGATAAAGAATACAGGATTCTGGTTTTGGAAGACAGGATTGGTTCTTTTGAAAGAAAAATTAGGACAGATAAGGAAGAGTTCAGGAGTAATGTTGCCTTGGGAGCAAAGGAAGAATTTTTGGATATAAATACAATTCAACCTGAAATGGAAAAGATTGCAATAGATGCATGCAGGGTACTAGATATCCAAGTAGGAGGAGTAGATATTTTAGTTGATAAAAATGGCAAGTTTTGGCTTTTGGAAGTAAATCGTGGTCCTGGATTAACATATGATCCCAAAGTATCGCCTGAACTTTACAGTTTGGCTAGATACTTTACTCGCAAATTAAATAGAGGCTAATGAAGAAAAAGGTTGGAATTTGTTTTTCGAAAGATTTTGAAGGACAAACTCCACTTTCCCATATTCAAAAAAAATATAAGGTTTATCTTAGATTTTTAGATCTCTGCCAAAAAGAAAATTGGGATGTTTTTATCTTAACCAGAAAAACTTATATAGGAAATGGAATTTTTGATGGTGTTTGGAAGTTTAACAAAGGAAAATTTAATATTCAGAGGGAAAAAGTAAAAATTGATCTAGTTTATGATAGAACTGGAGGTATAGTGTTTCCTTTTCAGGCTGATAATTCATTTAAAGTAGTGAATATTCGTGATTTTAAAATCCTTTGTTGGGATAAATGGAAAACCTACAAACAGATTGGGGATTATATGCCAAAAACTTTTTGGGTTGGAGAGTTTGAAAAATTAAAAAAAGTATTACCCCGAATAAAAACAGACTGGGTAGTTTTAAAGCCCATTAATGGATTAAAAGGATTGGGGATTTATGTTGGACCTAAAAATAAAGCTGTAAATTTTAAACCCTCAACATCTAAAAAATATATAGCCCAAGAGTTTATCAATACTTCAAAAGGAATCCCTGGGATTTGTTCAGATTTTCATGATTTGAGAGTAGTGGTTGTTAATAATAAGGTAGTTTGGTCGCATGTAAGGATTCCTCCTGAGGGGAGTTTTAAAGCTAATGCAGCAAGAGGTGGAATCTTGACAGAAGTTGATTATAAGAAAGTACCGAGCTGCATAAAAGATATAGTTGAAATAATTTCCGAAAAGTTTTACGAAAAATATGATAATCCAATTTTTAGTATTGATTTTGGAATAGTTGGAGGTAAAAAAGCTTTTGTTTTTGAAATTAATGACACAATCGGTTTTCCATTGTGGGAAATGAAAAATAGAGATCTGTTCTTAACAGAGCTGGTAAATAATTTTAAAACAAAGTTACTTTAGTTAAGTGAAATTGTGGGTAAATAAACTCTTTGATGATCAAAAAATCCACCCTTTTATGGTGGACTTTTTGCTGTTATAGAGATTAAAAATAATTAAATTATTTTTTACTTTAACTCTACAGTTGCACCAGCTGCTTTTAATTTTTCTGAAGCCTCTTTAGCGTCTTCTGGTTTAGCATCTTTCAGAATTTCTGCTGGTACTGATTCAGTAATTTTCTTTGCATCCATAAGAGTCAAGTTTTGATTTATTTGTCTTAAGGCTTTAATAACTGCAATTTTTTCTGATCCTGCATTGGTCATTACAACAGTTTGTTTTGCGCTGCCTGCTGGAGCTTGTGTATCTCCTTGAGCTGGAGCTGCTGCTTGAGCGGCCGGAGCTGCTACCGGAACTGCGGAAACACCGAGCTTGTCTTGCAGGGCTTTTACCAATTCGGCAAGATCTATTACGGATAAAGTTGATATTTCATCAACTAGTTTTCCTACCTTAGTTGAAACTTTTGCAGTTTTTGCTTTTTCTTTTTTTACTTTTTCGTTTGCCATTTATATCACCTTCTTTCAATTTTGTTTTGCTTTGGTATCTAAAATAGAAACCAGTTTTTGCAAATTGCTATTTAAAACTCCTGTTAAAGAGTATAGGTTGGACATTAAAGAGGCTAAGACTTGTCCCAAAAGTGCATCTTTGCTAGGAAGGTTTGAGAGTGTTTCCAAAGAGATAGTGTCTTGGAAGCTTCCTTCGATAATTCCAAACCTAAGTTTGGGTGTTTGGTTTTCTTTTGAAAACTTACCTAATATGGAAATTGGGGAAATCGGATCTTTGTCTGTAATAATTAGAGCGTTTTGTCCGGAAAGCACTTCTCGATCCAGAATGTTTTTATCAATTCCTGCTTTTTCTCCAGCCAGTTTCAAGAGAGTGTTTTTTACAACAATTAATTTTGCATCTACTTGAGATAATTCTTTTTTAAGTTTTTGTTGGGTTTTAACAGCCATTCCCGAATAGTTAACAAGTACAACAGAAGTAGCTTCTTTAAGCTCTTCTGCTAAATTTTCAACTAAAAATATTTTTTCTGTCTTTTTCATAATTTAATCATTAAAAAACGCACCCGAGGTGCGTATTAATCTACTTGCCTTTTCCTCGGTACGGCTTATGCTTATGCGTACTTTCTTAGGGACAAGAAAGATTTTATTATATTAACCCTTATCAGTCAAGAAGTTATATAGACACATATACCATGAGAACAAGTAGTGTAAAAGCTACGATACCTTTTGGACTTAAGTAGGTAAGTCCAATGAGTCACGAAACCGACAGAACCAGATTAATATTTTCATCCATTCGAGGTTATACTTCGTGGATGAAGAAAGTAGCCTCGATAAAAGCGTTTGCGGATAACGATACTGCTAAATACCGTCTGAAAGTTATTGAGTATTACAAGAACTTTGGACTTCCGGCAACCTTGGTTGCATTTCCAGTTAAAAGAAGTACTATATTTCTCTGGCAGAAGGTTTTAAAGGAAAATTCAGGCAGGCTGTTCTGCCTTGTCCCCAAAAGCAGCCGTCCCCATTCCTGTCGTAGAATGCAAACCCATCCTTTAATCCTGGCTGAAATATGCCGCCTCAGGAAAAAACATTACAGGTTGGGGAAGAAAAAACTACACTTTCTTTTAAGAAAATATTCCAAAGAAGTTAGTTTACCTGATTTTCCTGCGGTATCGACCATAGGAAAGATAATTAAAAGAAATCATATATTTTTTGATAAACCCACATTTGGATATCATGATCCGGGAAGAAAAAGGCCCGAAGGAATTAAAAAAGTACGTGTTATATACGCTCCCAAGCCGGAAATCGGGAGGATATCTTGAAACGGATACCATAGAAACAATTGTAGGATCTCTGAGACGCTACACAATTTGTGCCATAGACGTAAAACTCAAAATTGCATATGCCCAAACATTTAAATCAAAAAGCTCTAAAAATGCCAAGACAGTCCTTGAAAACTTGGCGTTAATGCTCCCTGTTCCAATTCAGACTATTCAAACAGATAACGGATCCGAATTCTTGGGTGTATTTAACCATTACTGTAGGGAAAATGAAATTAAACATCATTTTACTTACCCAAAGCACCCCAAAGTAAATGGTGTTGTTGAAAGATTTAACAGAAGCATTCAGGAAGAGTGGCTTAATATCTACCAAGATGAAATGGCAGAGCCTGCCTTAATAAACCAAAGAATTGTCGAGTATCTTCTTTTTTACCACAATGATAGAATTCACGAAGGGCTTGGGGATAGAACACCGGCAAGCATAATAGGAAAAGAAATCAAAAGTCCAAAAGGTGTGTAACCTACAATTGTTTGACATTCAGCCTATAAGGTGTAAACTGAATCGGATTATGAAAAAGATTGAGTACCAACATTTGGTTAAGAAGAATGTTTAACGCGCTTCGGCGCGTTTTTTTTGACAAAAATGAAACAACTTAAAATAGTAGAGCCAACTAAGGGGTTTAAATATCTTTTCGGAGAAGAACTTGCAATAATCAACAATGTACAGAAGGATTGCAGAAAGATACTCGTGAAAAATGGGTTTAACGAGATAATTACTCCGTTTTTGGTTGATTACAACCTTGTTGTTGGAGATGAGAATCAACCCGTATCAACTGCTAAGGCGGCAATAGTTTTCGATTTTAAAAGTGCCAATGGTGAACGTCTAGCCTTGAGATATGAAAACACTCTTCCAGTTTGCAAATTTTATGTTGATAATCTCCTGGGTGAAAAAAATAAGGTGCAAAAATTGTTTTATATATCTCCCCAATTTAGGAACGAAATAGTTACAGACGTAAATAGTAGACTTAGACAGTTTTATCAGATCGGCTGGGAAGTAATCGGTGGTAAAAAACCAACTTATGTTACGGACTCGATTATGATTGGTATAAGTATGCTTTGGAAGCTTAAAATTAGATATCAGGTTAAAATTAGTGAGGTTAATATTCTGAGTGACATTTTTGATAAACTTAAACTTACCCGCAAACAAAAACATACCTTATTATTGATTATTGATGATCGCAATAATGATGAATTAAACAAATTTCTCAAAGAAGTAAAGTTAAAGGATTATCAAACACAACTTATAAAGAGCGTAATGACCGTAACTGGCGATCCCGATTTGGTATTTGGGATAATAAAACCGCTTCTTATAAAAAATGGCAATTCTAAAACCTTATTACGGTTGAAAAAATTAGCGAAAATTTACAAAGATCTAAAAAGGACAAAAAACGGCAATATAAAAATTGATTTAAGTCTGGTTAGGAGCAATAAATTTTACAGCGGAATAATTTTCCAATATTATGTCGGGGATATCGACCATGAATGCGGGGGCGGTGGAGAGTACAATCGCGTGATCAAGTCCCTCGGAGGGCCCGAAACTATTTCTTCAGGAGGAGCTTTCGGTTTTGAAAGAGTTATGTATGAATATTTGAGTAATTATAAAAATGGATAATTTAAGAAAAGATTTTATAGGCAAATTTCAAAGTTTAGATCTTCTGAAGGAGACTCTATCGATTATCAATACTATCGAAAAAAATAGGGAAAAGGAAATTCTTAAGTACTATAAAAATAAGGGTATAAACCGAAAATCAGTCGTAATTACGCCACAAGAAATCAAAAAGACTCTAAATAAATACGATCCTGACAAGCTTAAAATTTTTAAGAGACTTAAGGCGACCGTGGCTTCACTTGCTAAAAAGGAAAAGGCATTGGTAAAAGGCAAGCTTATCGTTAATAACGACAAAAACTTCATTTCCACAATTTATAACACGCCCCTTGAAAACATCGGAATATATATTCCCCAAAATCTTCCCTCATCTTTGATATTTTATTGTCAGCTGGCTAAAGAGGCAGGAGTAAAAAATATTGTCCTTGCGCTTCCCCCATCGCAAGATGGGTCCGTAAATCCGGATCTAATTGCTGCAGCAAGCTTGTTTAAAATTTATAAAATCTTAGCAATTGGGGGAAGAAGCGCATTTCCGGCTATGGCTTTTGGGTTAGGTGGAATTATTCCCAACAAACTTTTCGGACCATGCAGTTTGTATGTGGATCATGTTAAGCAAGTACTGAATACATTTTATAAGGTTCCTGTAGACTTGCCCTCCGGCCCATCTGAGCTGTTAATTTTTGCAGACAGTGACATCGAAGTTAGGCAGATCGAGTATGATGTGCGAGCCCAGATGGAGCATGGTCCCGATTCAAGGTGTTTTATCATTTCCACAAGTGCAAATTTAACCAATAATCTTAAGAAAATGACTAAAGATATTAAATCTCAAGTTTCATATTTTCCTGTTCGTAATATCGATTCTGCTACCAAATTAATAAATAATATCGGTCCGGAAATATTGGAAATTTTTTCTAGGAAGCCCAATCGGATAATAAAAAATCTAAAGAGCATAGCAAATGTTTACGTAAATGTATGTTCACCTTTGGGGGATTATTCCGTTATTGGTAAAGGTTGCGCAGACCCGACTTATGGCATGGCAAGAGGGGAATCTGGGATTACCATTAGCAGTTTCTATAAAACCTCTTGTGTTAATTTTAGCTTAAGAAAACCCAAAATTGACAACCCATGGTTTATTGAGATACCTAAAATTGAAGGGTTTAAATATCACAAGAAGGCCATAGAAAAGTTTTTGTCTAAGGAGTAAAATTGACTTTTACGATGAGTTCGCGTACAATACCGAAATCTTATAATATGAAAGAACAAGGACCACTTTCCGGCTTTAGAGATATGTTAGCGGAGCAGGTTTTTCCCCGCCAAGCAATGGTGGATACAATTAAGAAGGTTTATGAAAAATACGGCTTTGTTCCCCAAGATACACCCGCAATTGAAAGATATGAAACCCTGACAGGTAAATATGGACCTGAGGGGGAGAAGTTGATGTATAAGTTTAAAGATCATGGGGGACGCGACGTAGCGCTTAGATATGATTTGACCGTGCCTCTAGCTAGAATTGTATTTCAATACAAAGATAAAATTACTCTCCCTTACAAGAGATATCAGGTGGGAAATGTATGGCGCGGTGACAGACCTCAGGCAGGGAGATACAGAGAGTTTATGCAGTTCGATGCGGACATTATCGGAACATCCAGTCCCATAGCGGATGCTGAAATCGTAGAGATGATGGTGGATACGATGAGGGCTCTAGGCGTTGACGCAGTAGTGCGTGTAAACAATAGGTTGATTTTAGATGGTTTAGCCGAAAAATCTGGTGTTATGGACCCTGCGAAAACAAAAATTATGATTACTGCAATCGATAAATCTGAGAAAATAGGAAAAGATGCAGTGCTTGCAGAAATATCGGAAAGCATTGACAGTGAGACAGCGGAACTTGTAAACGCTTTCTTAGGAGTATCTGGCAGTGATAGTGAAAAATTGGAACAGATTGCCAAGATCTTGGAAGGTTCTGTATCTGCTGCCGAAGGGGTAAATAATCTACAGCAAGTATTTTCTATAGTAAGGAAGTCAGGTTATGAACCTGAGAAAGTAAAGTTTGATCAAACTATCGCCAGAGGTTTGGATTATTATACCGGCATTATCTATGAGACCACACTAAAAGACCTACCGGGTGTCGGAAGTGTTTGTAGTGGGGGCCGTTATGATAAATTAGTTTCTGCATTAAGCTCCGGCAAGGTTGATTTACCTGCCGTAGGTACTTCAGTTGGTGTCGATCGCTTATTTTCTGGGTTGGAACAGCTAGACAAAGTAAAAAAGACCAAGACTGCGTCTCAAGTTCTGGTTATAAATTTTGATAGTGCTGATGCCCCAGAATATGTCAGTCTAGCTTCAGATTTGCGTAAAGAAGGAATACCTACAGAAGTTTATTACGATCAGGTAAAAATCGGTAAGCAAATTAAATTTGCAAATTCATTGGGAATCAAATTTGTTATTTTTCTTGGATTTGAAGAAAAGAAAAAGAATGTGTATTCTGTAAAGAATTTGGAAACCGGCGAACAACAGGAGGTAGACAAAGCTAAATTAATCGAATTATTAGTCCCCAAGATTGATTCTAATCCATTAATTTAACTTCCTCAAGATTGAGTTGAGAATATATAGCCTGTTCCTTTTTATTGTAAAATGCCCATTCTCTATCCCCATAAGAAAAATGCCACCATTCACCATCAAACGGGGTGAATCCTGCCTCAATAAGGGTATTTCTTAAAAGCATTCTGTTACTTTTTTGCACTTTTGTAATATTTGGAGTAAAAACATAACAGTCTTTGGTTGAATAATTGTATTGTTTCGATCCAAAATCCAAAAAACTACCCGTCTTAATATGTTTAATTGCAATGTCGATTGCCCCGCCTGTCGGATGTCCCGCAACTGTCGGGACAGCCACAAATCTGTGAGCTTTTTCATACAAATCAAGCGGATTGGGAAAGAATGAATTGTTAATACCACTCAATATCTTTAGAAATCGTTCAGTTTGGATTTTTAAACTGCGGTAACCATACGTGACATATAGAGTAAGGCCAGAATGTCTGTCCTGCAATAGTTTTTGGGCATGATCTAATTTTTTAGCAACCGATTTTCTTACAATTACTCTCGGACCGAACAATTTTTCCATATCCGACATTTCTTTTAAATATCCGTTAGGAATAGTTGAGTTATCCAGTGCCACGAATTCCTCGTTGTTATCCCGGACTTGGACTTGAACCAGATCCTTATATTTAACCATACGTTTTTCAAGCGAGAGAAACTGATCTTTGATCGTTATTGGGTTTTTATTTTTTGATGCTTGAAGCATTAGAAGTTATCGCGGTCCCTAATAAGGAACAATCTTTTGTCTTTAATTTGAATTTCTTTTTTCGGACTAGGAACATATTGAAAAGCATTAGGGACATCTTTAAAACCAAGAGATCTATAAAGGGTTTGGGATACAACATTATCAACAGATGTTCTCATCAAAATCTTATTACCTTCGGGCGCGGAATCTATCCTTTTTTGGACCAGCTTCTTGGCAATCCCCCTTCCCCGGTATTTCTCATCAACCCCTAGGTCAGCCATATACCAAATCCCGGTAGTGTCAACACCTACATCCCTGATGATTTTTTCGATTTCCGGAACATCTTTAATGGGTTGTGAGGCACCGAACCCGACAACTTTGCCCTGATCATAGGCTAAAAATAATTTGCCACCGTCAAGATACTTCTTGAAAAATGAAGTAACGTCTGCATCGGAGAAATTTTCATAATATGGAGGTTTACTGAAAATATCTTTGTAGAGTTGAATCAAGTCTTGCTTGTTCAAAGCAATTTCCAATTTATCGTAGTCTGTTATCTGTTCCACTGCATAGGACCCTTCCTTCTCAATTATTTGTTCGCCCTCGGCCAATTTTTGCACTGATCCCTGAATTTGAGCATAACCGAATTCTTTTCCGTCAAACTCAACAGAAAACTTTATTGCCGTTCCCGACGGTTGGATTATGGGAATGTTATTAATTGATTTTCCTTCTTTTAAAGCTAACGTAAGTCCCAACGCTGTTGTTCCGCTGCCGCAAGCCGTTTCGTAATAAAGAGTATCGGCATCGCGAACATAAACGACCGGATATATCTCCCAATTTGCACCCTTTTTCTCGGCATATATGATTCCGCACGCCGGACCCTTATCGATTCCCCTTCTTTTCATCTCCGCTCTGGCTTTGGCCTTGATTTCCGCTTCTGAAAGACTCTTTATTTGTTCGGGGTTAAAATCTACATAATGAGTAATTCCCTCCATTTCAACAGTTACGTTCCCTTTAACTTCTGTATCAGGTGTTATCCTTGAGACTTCCTTGTAAATAGGCATTTGTGAAAAAGCTTCTCCATTTTTAGCAACACCTGCCCTTAATTTATTTTTGACTCCAGAGACTTTAATAGTGAGTTCTCCCGGTTCTCCCTTTAAAGCAGCATATGCAGTACTTCTGGTTGCATTTCCACAAAATTCCCCACCAGTCATTATTAACTCTGTATTATTCGGGTCTAAATTAACGAAGCCAACTTGTTCAACATTGGGATATTCTTTAAGAAGCGCATCTGCGATTGTTTTCCTTTTGGCAACATCTGTTATTACTCCTTGGAATAAGCCAGTATCGTTTCCACCGGGTTTGTAAACTACAAAATCTAGTGTTTTTAACATCTCAGGATCATTTTCGGTTGATTTACTACCCATTTCTCTTGTCATATGCTTAACGTAGACTATAATTTAATACGTATATCCGCAATTGTCAAATTTATAAATTACCGAGAATTTCTCTCTAGAACTTTTTTGAAAAAGTCTCTTTCTTTAATCAAATTCTCAATATTTATGTGTTCTTCTGGTTTATGTGCCGGGCCCCTTCTCCACCGCCAAATATGAACGCTTTTGGTCTGTCAGTTGTTTCCCAGAACATTTGGAGATCTAAGTAACCGCTTTTGCCCGGTTGTTCTATATCAATAATTTTCTTGTTAGTCGCTTCTTTAGCCAATTCCACATAATCTTCGATATCGCTTAAGTCTGTATACCAAGCTCTGAGTTGATGCCTTAATTTTACATTTTCAAACTCATATCCATTGTCTTTGGCACTTTTTTCTATTTCATTTAGGATTTTCTCAGTAGTTAAATCTGGAGAAGAAAGGCGGATATCTATTACAAACTCTGCTATGTCTGGTATGACGTTTCCCTGCTGTTCAACGTTAATTAACTTACCATCTCTATATGAAAGTTCTCTGGCTTTTTCTTGGCCTCCTAACAAATATGCCAAATTCATAGAAGTTGATCCCATGACTGGGTGTTTGAATGTGTTAAGGTATTTTTTAAGATCGGTTATTCCTTGGAAAACCCCCTCAATGGCATTCAAACCATTTCCCTTTGCTGCATGGCCAGTTTTCCCTTTTATTCTGGCTCTAAATTCTATAAGCCCTCTACACCCTGACCGATTTTAAGATCGCTCCCGTCGGACGAAACGAGAAGCGAAGCTTGGGTCTTAAATCACTGTAATCTTTAACAAGAGCCTTCATACCAAGAAAGTCATATTCTTCATCTGCATAAAACATTGCCCAGACATTTTTTGCTTCTGGAGTTAAAGAAAGCGCATGGATCATTGAAGCCACGCCGGATTTCATATCTGTTGTACCTCTTCCCCAGATTTTTCCGTCGTGGATCTCAGCTTCAAGTTGCCCATAAGGCGACCCTTGAGATGGGGGAACTGTATCAGTGTGGCCCAAAAAAACTAAATCGGGCTGACCGTTACTTGCTATTAAATTAAAACGATCCCCGTCTAATTTTTGCCTTTCAACGCTTAATGTGGTATTTGATTTGATCCAATTCTCTAAGAAATCCACAACACAGTTTCCATTTTGTGTGAGTTTTGCTTCGGCCGGTTCCTGCGGAACCCAGGACGGGATGCGTACTAAGTTCTGTAACAATTCAACCAATTCTCTGTCTTTTTGGTTTGTTATTTGATCTAATCTTTCAATTGCCATTTTAATTTTTTTATAAACAAAACACGCTCGAGCATAGTTCGATCAGTTCCGATTATAGTACCCCTGACATAACTATTTTTCCTTAACTATCAGAAACTAATTTTGGTCCAAAGATTTGGTTAAATCCATGGTTTAAACAAATTGGCGCCGGTATTGTATTATATCTAGTCCATAGTGATTGGTAGGTTCATTTTCTCAGCTCTTCCCAAAATTTAGTTACTAATAATTTCCCAAGACCTAATCCTCTATATTCTTGGTTGATTCCAATTTCTGCTAAGGAGAAAAACTATTCATTATTTCCAAATTCTTCTTTAAGTTTGTTGACAAGATTTGTATTATCTTCAAATCTTTTGTAATAATCATCAACCTTTTTTGGATACCCCCAAACAAAGCCCATGGTACTACCATTATTTTCTAGCAGAAACATTATCGAGCAGTCTTTACTTACAGCATCAGATACAAGTTTTGTTGTGGATTCAAGTGAATTTGAGTCTTCAAACCAAGGACTTCCTGCAAAAACTTTAGTAAAAAGTTTAGCAGTTTGAATAATTTTTTTTTGTGTGGGAAAGTTGTTGGAAGAATGCTCTTTGATAGACCCTGCACCGTTTCCTTGCTTTCCTTCATTTGATCAAATTGGCGATTTTTTCAAGATTATTTCGAAGGGCTCTCATATATGGGTAGTAAATTGTATCAACTGGGAAATATGGGACTATTTTTCGAATAAAATCATATATCTTTTGTGTTCCAGGACTTAATTTAAGACTTTTATCGGCCATTTTCCTCATATCTATTCCCTGACAAGCCACAATTAACTCAATCGTTAACACATTTGCTGAGTTTTCAAAAATTTCCCTTGCCTTTCTTGCAGCTATTGTACCCATTGATACTAAATCTTCAATGTTTGCGGAGGTGGGTATTGAATCAACCGATGCGGGGTGGGCTAGCACTTTGTTTTCAGAAACAAGTGATGCAGCCGAATATTGAATAATCATAAGGCCTGAATTCAAACCTCCCTTTTCGACAAGGAAAGCTGGCAGACCATTGTTCGTAGCCGGGTCTACAAGAGATGCTGTTCTTCTTTCAGAAACATTTCCAATTTCAGAGAGTGCAATTCCAAGCGTATCCATTGCAATTGCAACAGGTTCTCCATGAAAATTTCCACCAGAAATGACGTTTATCCCTTTGTCAGTAAATACCAATGGATTATCAGTTACACTATTCATTTCTGTTGTTACAACATGTTTTACATAATCATAGGCTTCCCTTATTGCCCCATGAATTTGGGGGGCACATCTGAAAGAATAAGCCTCTTGGATTCTTGACTTATCGACAAAGGTGCTTCCATTTAGCAAAGCTCTTAGCTCTTTAGCTGTGTCTATTTGGCCCTTGTGTGGCTTAATTGCGTGAATCCTGGCGTCATATGCTCTATCGGTCCCTCTTAAGGCCTGAAGAGACATCGCTGCGGAGATTGTAGAAACCTTTATTAACCATTCTGTGTCATGCAACAATATTGAAGAAATACTCGTCATCGTTGAAGTGTTGTTAATAATTGCCAAACCCTCTTTTGAACTAAGTTTTACCGGTCTGATTTTAGCTAGTTTCATTGCTTGGGCGCCAGACATTTGTTTCCCTTTATATTCTGCCTCACCTTTTCCTATAAGAACTAACGCCATATGAGCGGATGGAGCAAGATCTCCACTGGATCCAACTGAACCCTTTTCGGGTACCAGCGGATGCACACCCTTATTTAACATTTCACGCATCGTATCGATTGTCTCCCATCTAATCCCGGAAAATCCTTTGGATAAATAATTTATCATCAAAAATATGAGTCCTCTCACCACCTCCGTTGGTAAATAGTCACCAACTCCTACAGAGTGGGAAAGGATCAAATTTTCTTGCAGCTTACCCGTTTCCTCTTTACTTATAACTTTATTTTTGAAAGCTCCAAAACCAGTCGAAATGCCATATATCACTTTTCCATCTTCTACGGCCTTTTCAACGACACTCCTTGCTTTTAGCACTTTAGCTTTGCTTTCAGAAGAAATTTCAAGAGTTTCACGATTTCTCGCAACCGCGACCAAGTCTTTGGGTTCAAATTTTTGGTTCTTAATAATAACAGCCATAAATAAAAAAAACGCCTCTAGGCGCTTTTTACTCCTTTCATAAAAATATGATGATGAATAATCTTCATGCTACAAGCATGTTTTAGCAAATTCACCTGAATAAGTCAAGAAGCTGTTGTACGTTGGCTTCTTAGGGATTTTAAGAAAAGAGTATTTAGGTCTTCATTGTTTAAAAATTACCTAATTTTCTTATTTGTTAATAGCGTGCGCAAATTTCCGTAATATGCATATTTTGGGGAGTATGAATCCCTGTAATTTGACAATTTTGAGGAATCTATTTATTTTATTTTCCATAATATGGACTATTAGTTTATTGATTTTAGGAGGGGTAATTTTGTCTATCAACTTGACTTTTTAGCAATTATATTCCATAATTACTAACAAATGATTAGTATTACTGGAATAAAATATCAAAAAGAAGTGGAAAGCTTGCCATTTTTAAGCAAAAAGGCTTTAGCTGTTCTTATTGGAAAAGAAGGTAAAAATCTGGATGCCAAATTGGCTCAGTTGACTAAAATTGGATATTTGGAAACATTAAAAAAAGGAACTTATGTTTCTTCTCCTTTTGTAGACAGGGTGAATAAAAAAGCCTATTTGGAATATATAGCTAATGTTTTAAGGTCTCCTTCGTATATTTCACTGGAATATGTTTTGGCCGAAAAAGGTCTAATTCCGGAATCAGTTTTTGCCTTAACCTCAATTACCACCAAAAATCCATGGGTTTATTCTCAAGACCTGGGAGTTTTTTCCTACAGAAATATCAAAAAGAGTTTGTTTACCGGTTTTGAACAGAAATATTGGGAGGATAAAGTTGTTTATGTAGCTACCACTGCCAAGGCTCTATTTGATTATTTTTATCTTAAAAAAGTGACCAATCTTAAGGCTGATATAGATCAGACTAGAATTAACTGGGATAATTTCAACAAAAGCGACTTGGTAGAGTTTAAAAAATATGTTGTTTTATCTGGAAGTGTAAAAATGGCTAAAGTTTACAAATATATTAAAACCTATGTTAATCAATAACTTAAAACAGGTTTATTTTGCCAACAAGGACAAAAACCCACTCCTGGTTAGGAATCTCTTAAAAGAATCCCTGCAGTGTAAAAATGAAGCATTTGAAAGGTTAAAAGAGAAAGTAAAGGTAGTTACTCCTAAGTTTTTAAAGCAAGATCTCTTGCCATTTATTGAAAATCCTGCAAGTGTTAAGTCTTTTGCTGATAATTTTCAGACTATAGTAAATCAAAATATTCAAAAAATTTATTAAATTTCCCTTAAGAGTCAATAGATCTATTCAAAAAAAGAATGAATGTCGAATTTATATCAATTTGATACAAGGACTTGACAAATAATCTACGTTCTGTTATCCTGTACAATAATGACCCAGATAACTAAACTAAATTTATTACTTAAATCTAATCAAAACCTTTTTCATACACAGGATTTGGCTCTTTTGTGGGGAATCAGTAACCGTAATACGCTTTATACAACCATCAAACGTTACCTTAAAAAAGGAATACTTATTAAACTTACCAAAGGTCTTTATTCTACTTTACCAATTGACGAAATTGATAAATTTAGATTAGGTACAGTTTTGATACACAAATTTTGCTATGTAAGCTGTGAAACTGTTTTATTTAAAGAAGGGGTGATAAATCAAAAAGTTTATCCAATAACTTTTGTATCATCAGTGTCACTAAAAATAGAATTCAACAAAACTCAATATATTTATAGACAATTAAAACCTGAAATTCTATTTAATCCTGATGGTGTAGAAAAAAAAGACGGCTATTTTATAGCTACAAAGCAAAGGGCAATTTCTGATATGATTTATTTTAATCCCAAATATTATTTCGATAATAAAATATGATACAAATACGCCAAGAAGACATTTTACATAAAGTGCAATTGCAAAAATTATTAATTGCAGTTGTTGATAATTCAGTTCTTTCCCAAAATACTTATTTTAAGGGTGGAACATGTGCTGCAATGCTTGGATTTTTAGATAGATTTTCAATCGATTTGGACTTTGATTTAAAAAAAGGGAGTAATCGAGATGAATTAAGAAAAGAATTTAAAAAAATATTTAAAAGTTTAGATTTAACGATTGGAAACAATAATGAGAAAACATTATTGTTTACATTAAAATATATGGCTCCACAAGGTTTGCGAAATACACTTAAATTAAGTGTCTATGAAGATATTTTTAAATCAAATGATTATAAAACTATTTACTTGCAAGAAATTGATAGATTAGTTAATTGCCAGACAATAGAAACAATGTTTGCCAATAAATTAGTTGCTCCTATTGATAGGTATAATAAACATCAAAAAATAGCAGGTAGGGATATTTATGATATTCATTATTTTTTCTCACAAGGATATAAATTTAAAAAAGAGATAATAGAAGAAAGAATGAATATTGATGTCAAAAAATTTATTGGGAATTTAATTGATTTTATTGAAAATAATTTCAACGAAAAAATTTTAACTGAAGATTTAAGCACCCTTTTACCTTACAAAAAATTTAATAAAATTAGGAAAGTATTAAAACAAGAAACGTTAATGTTTCTTCGATCTTGCTAAATCTCCCGTAAGATTCAATAGATCCAT
>Ga0180007_10001754_pt1 | contig 27705 bp, 20 predicted proteins | sample MM_PC_MetaG_FD_121122 | JGI IMG/M metagenome (GOLD analysis project Ga0180007, IMG submission 121122) | Groundwater microbial communities from the Aspo Hard Rock Laboratory (HRL) deep subsurface site, Sweden - MM_PC_MetaG | ecosystem: Environmental > Aquatic > Deep subsurface > Groundwater... | reverse complement strand
TTGACCAAAAACGCTCGTACATCGTAGGGGCACGGTGCGCCGTGCCCTTGTTTGAAGGGATTAAACTGACCACACAAAAATTATTTAACCTTGCACATGACATCAAGAATTGCCCTTATTGGACTCGCCTTTTTCTGTCACTTGGATCTGATTATTCTGGGGTTCTATTGCATAATTGACGATTTTTATGTGTTTTTATCGGGCTTCAAAATGAATGTTTGGGGCCCCCGGCAGGGATAATCTTTTGCCCTTCTTCTGCTCTTCGTGCCCTTCGTATTCGTAAGTGAGCTCTGCGATCGGGTGGTGAGTAAAAAGTGATTCGTCTCCTGGCTTTGACCAGGGGACGAATCTAGGGGTGAGCATGGGGATTGGCTGGAATAAATATCCCCGTGAAAAATACTAAAAATAACTACTTGGCAAGGCTGACTCCGCCCGCCAGCATGGTCTTTGTGGGTTTAAAGGTGTCGATTCCAAAGGCGTCGGCAAGTTCATTAAGCCGGGCCACAAGTTTTTCGTGTCCAAATGTGTCGACCAGTGAGAATACACCCGTGCCGTTTCCACCGTTGGTCATGGCAAGGTCAATGTCCTGGGGGTCCTTTGCCACGCCTTCTTCAAGGATCTTGGTTGCTTCATTGACCTGGATCGCAAGGATATGGGATAGGTCATATTCCTGGGTGGGGTTTGTCAAATCAATGGTCGGCCGGCCCTGACTCCAGTCATAAATGCCCTTGCCGGTCTTCATTCCCAGGTTCCCCGTGGCAACAAGATCCTTAAGTGCTTTCCTCGGTGCATAGTCCTTGGAAAGTGTCTCTGAGTAGTATTGCTGGGTATGAAGAACGATATCAATGCCCACATAATCCCAGAGTTCAAAGGGAGCCATTGGCATAAAGGCCTTGAATGCAGCGTCGAACTCTTGGGGTGTGGGCGTGCCTTTCTCCAGGATCAGCTGGTGAAAGAGCACGACAGGTGCGTTCACACGGTTTACGATAAATCCGGGAGAGTCTTTTCGGACAACAACGGCCACTTTTCCCATTTTCGTGGCCACATCACAGGTCACCTGAACCGATTCATCGGATGAGTGCTCTGCATAGATGACCTCGACGAGTTTAAGAAGCGTCGCCGGATTAAAGAAATGCATGCCCACAACCTTTTCCGGCCTGCCGGTGACAGCTGCGATCTCACTGATGCTCATGGATGAGGTATTACTGGCCAATATGGCATGTTTCGGGGAATACGTGCCCAGGTCGGTAAAAATCTTTTTCTTGAGGCCCATGTCCTCGAAAACGGCTTCAATGACGAGATCAGCATCGGACACGGCCGCTTTCATATCTGTGGATGTAATGAGGTGGGCGAGCATGTCTTCTTTTTGGGCAGAAGTGATTTTCCCTTTGCCCTCAAGTCTGGCAAGGCCTTTTAAAATTGCACTGGCCCCTTTGTCGACAAAGCGCTGCTCGACATCATTCAGGGTCACGGTATAGCCAGCCATAATCCCCATTTGGGCAATGCTGCTGCCCATGGCACCAGCTCCGATAACGGCAATTTTTTTCACGTCCATAAAATCCTCCTTAAATAGTGATGTGAAAGATATTCGCGTCTCATTTCGAGGCTCGGTTCGGTTTCTTTCGTTAGGATTTAACTTGTTTCACGATATATGCCAGATTGAATACATCTATGATATCAGGGCTTGATCCATCCGTTTCGGATTATTCCGTCAAATACGATATCTGCCCCGTCATATATGACGGTTCTGTCCTATTTCATTGCCCTTAGTTTTTCAGGACAAATTGTCGAATATGTTGTATCTTTTCGAGTACGTGTACTAAAACCGGGGGCATGCAAATAATACCATGGGACTTATAGGACTTATGAGACGTATGGGACCCATATCTCGCTAAATAGACTTAAAACATGAAAAAACATTCTATATCATCCCCCTGATCCGGGCTTCAAGATCAGGGTCTTTGAGTTTTTTCCGCACCATGAGTTTCAGGCAGTCGCGGACCAGGGCGGGGTAACGTGTGATATTTTTTTTGAGAAGGCTGGTCATGTCGTAGAAGTTGGCTTCCTCGATCCGGCCCGTGTCCAGTTGATTTCTCATTTCCCGAATATCCTGTTCTTCGGGTGAAAAATGGATAAAGGTCTGAATGGCGCTGCGCTGGACACCCCGTTCGGAATCCGGAAACAATGTAAGAACGCGCATACGCACCTGGGGGGTTTCAGTTTTTCGAAGGGCCATAACCGCTTCGGATCTGATCTTGGGGCTATCATCTCCGAAGCATTCAAAAAGCAGGGAATTGTTTTCCATCATGCCTGCATTCCCCAGGGCTGCGATATACTCGGATTTTTCATCGGGTGTGCTGGATGCCTTGATCTTATCCAGAAGGATCCGGTTCAAGGCCAGGGCTTTTTTTTGCTCCTGTCCGGCGTATAGTTTGTGAATGCAGGATCCATAGGCATGGGCCCCGGCATAGGACACATAGTTTGTTTTACTTTGAATCAATTTATCAAGGAATTCAATTGTTTCAGGCTCCGGTTTTGTGTCCATGAAGGAAAAATTCTGAATCATCATACCGTATTGCCGTTCTTTTTGGATTCCCGGGTCGGACAGGATCTCACGCATGGCCCCTTGGGCTTCGGGGCTTCCCACGGCTGCCAGCAGATTCATCACCAGGGTTTTTGCCTGGGACCGGTCTGCCTTGGTGATGCAGTACTCGGCCAGCTTTACCGTACTTTGGGGTTGGAGACTCACAAAGCCCACGCTCCGGTAGAACATGGAATTGTTGGCCCGGTTATTTTTTTCATCGGGTGTGAAACCGCCGATCCAGGATTCGATATCATCATAGGAAAGATAGGCGGCCTGTTTGGCCAGAAGTTCCCGGTCCTGGCCCTTGTCCGGTATAGACTCCCCGGGATAGGCGGCCTGCATGGCTGCCAGGTGACCTTCGCCAAAATCACCGGGGTCAAAGGTCCCTTGATCAGTACGTCTCAGCTGCAGTGTTTTTTTAACCTGAAGAATGGTTTCTTTTCCATCTTGTGAGGTGATGGTCGTCTCTTCCCGTTTGTCGATGTCTTGTAGAAAGCCTTTGTCATCAAGGATCAGTTTGTCTTTCCCCTGAATATCCTGTCGATCACCGGGCTCAATCAGACCGGGATAATCATAATTTTTCCGGGTCTTGGACAATTCAAGACTTTTGCCCTTGTTCCCGGTCACGGCGTAATCAACGATTCCGCGTCCGTGCTGATTGATTTCCTCCGTACTCCAACTGTTTTTCCCCTGTCTTACCGACACCTGTATTTCCTCAGCCACGGTGGTCATGAAGGTCTTGAATGCCTGGGATGTGTCACCGGGGTAATAAAACCGTGAGATCTCGTTTTGTCTGTCAAGGGCAACATAGATCTCGCTTTTTTTATATTGCCCGATAAACAGCGAAGGATCATCAAACACATCATGGCCGTTCAGGGCAAAATGATTGGAGCGGACCTGATCGAAACTCAGGCTGTATATTTTCTGATCACCCAGTGTACCATAATCCTTCACACGCAGATCCCCGTCAAAGGCCAGGGTGGACATGAAGGTATTGGCAGAGCCACCGGCCTGCCCCATGCGCTTGGGAAACAGGGTGGTGGTGTTCTCATCCTGGTAGGTGAAACGGTACGTGCGGTAAACACCTGCCAGACTCCCGGCCGGAGAAATCATACCATCATCAGCCAGGGCGGTTCCCGCCCATACCATCACGGACACCATTATGATCACACACTGGGAAACACTCTTTTTCATCGTATCCATCATCATTGCTTATATTTCTCAGCCAGACTGTACAGTGCCCTGACCGGTATTTTTACGGGAAATCGCCCATCAGAGTTGATCAGCCCCACACGATCCAGATTATCATCAAACCTGATGCCGTCCCAGCTGAACAGGGTCTGCCTGTAGGTGGTGCTGTCAACCACATACTCCACTTCCACAAAGGCCCCGAAAAAACCGGACAGAAGCGTGATTTCCTGATCCAGATTGCTGAGCACCTGCGTGTGGATATCGTAGTTGAATTTCTTGTCCGCAGCCAGGTTTGCAGGATTCTCGGTGCTGTTCTGGCTGAGGTAGCCTTGGAATTCATAGGGATAACGGATGCCCACGAATTTAAGGCCGATATCGATCCCGGCGCTGACACTGGCCACACCCGGAATTCCCGCTGTGACGGAAGCCTGGGCATAGGCATCGAAATCCATGCGGGGGGTGTAATTGAAGTTCATTTTCTTGCATTGATCCGACATGTAGTTTGCCGAGTTATCCCCGTCCACAAAGGTGTCCGCATCAATATCTCCAGTGACCGAGCCTTTGATGGTCACGGATATGAACCCGCAAACCGGAACCGATTTTTTCATGGTGATGGACAGCATCTGGGTATCAGTCACCGCCTCGTTAGTGTAATCCAGATCATGGGTGGATGTGTTATAGGCCTGACTGTGGCTGACCGTGACCGGAGTCCCGGTCAGGCCTGAACTGTCGCTGTAGGTGTAGGTCATTTTCTCATTTTTGATAAACATAAAGGAATTAAGGGTCACACCATGTTCTGCGGCCACGGCGCTGATCTCGCCATTGATCTTATTTACCAGGGCATCATCATCCAGGGTGGGTGGTGTGGGCCGATCTCCTGCCGCCGTTTTATTGCTGGCATAGGACCCTGCCGAGCAGAGCACGAAATCATAATTCAAAAAGGAGCCTTCCACAAAATAATTGCCAAAGGCAAAATAGTGAGTGTTTTCGCAGACAAAGGACCGGTCCGTCTCATCCATGGTCATGATGCCCGGAATATTTTCATAGCCTTCGTAAAGCCAGCCCATGGCATACCCGAATTCCAGGGACGCGTATTTGCCCCCGAGTTGGTCGTAATAGGAGCTTGACCTGCTCATCAACACCTGGCCGGATACGGGATCAAAATAGTTCAGACCGTTTTCCTTGAGATCGCGTTTGACCTGCTCGTTTACAATGGACTGACAGTCTTCAAGGGCCCTGGGATAGTATTCGACCAGATCACGAAGCTTATCAAACTGGTTGCTGTCCTGGGTGTAATCTATATAGGTGTTGGGATGCCAGACATTGAAGAAAGAATTTTCATCACAGCCACCCGTGGCCGGGAAATAAAAAATGAACTCGTCGGGGCGGGTGATTTCGAAATCGCCGGCAGTCAAACGCTGGCATTCGGCATAGGTTTTGTCCAGAACCCTATCGGGCAGGACGGTAAGGGCGGATTCGGTGAAATTTTCAGGGCTCCAGTCGCAGAGAACCTTGTCATAGTCCATGTCGAAAGTTTCAGTGTAGTCCCCATGATAGGGATCGGTGACGGTATAAACCACGGGGTAATTGTGTTTTGAAGGATCACGGTCCGTTTCAAGGGCACCGTATTCCTTGGCCTTCAAAAGTACCGCTTCGATCTGGACGTCCAGGGATGCACAAATCTGGCTTGCTGTGCGAATGCCGATCAACTCGGGCTCGGGGTATGTATACACCCAGCCCTTGTTCTTTTTCGTGTTGTTATTCACGACATAGTCCAGATGCCCCCCGGCCTTGAGGTCGTCTATACGGAGCCGGGCCAGTTTCTTTTCAGACGGGGACAAGGATTCTGCCTCGGTGAGAATATCCGCTGTGGGATGCGTGAGGAGGTCCGCCAGGTTTTCGGTGGGTATTTTTTCTTCAAAATAGGCACGCTCGGCCAGAAGTTCGATGAGATGCTTTCTAAGCAGCTTGAATTTCAATAGTTCGCTGTTCCGGTTGACGATTGAGGGATACTGTTTCCGTGCGGCTGTATACATCATCAGGTGATGGCGAAAGGTGTTATCGTAGCCCCACTGGGAAAACTGATTCAGATAGTCCCAGGACTGGTCATAACCCCAGATGTCTGCCTGTGCCGCATCATAAAAGTCGGGCTGGCCGTACACGCCCAGGAGGGCATCCTCCGATAGCACAATCCCCTTTACCCGGTCTGTATTGGCTGGTTTGATCCTTCCCATGACTTCCAGAAAAAAATTTTTGGGGATGAAGTCTTTTTGTTCACAATTCCCGACGCACTCATATGCATGGGAGATCGGATCAAATATATAGTACCCTTCCTTGCCCACATTTTTATAAAATTCGTGATCTGCCAGGGGGTTATTGTCCAGATAGTCCGAATAGATCATCCCGGGCCTTGGGACGCTGGAATAGTAATGAATGCCCAGATCAAATAAGGCACCGGTCATATAGTCTTCCGTGCCTGTGGGTTCGGCAAAGACCATGTCCGGATCGGGAATCAGGGCGGCTCCTTTTTTTTGAAAGAGTCGGGGATTTATGGAATAAACAAAAGACAGCACCTTGGTGCCAATGGCGCCAAATGAGAGAGACTGTTCTCCGACAAGGTCCAACCCGTTCTCATCCCATGTGGAACCCCGGAAGGCAAATTCCGTCACCCGCATGGGGTCATCTTCATGAAGGGTGGCAAAATCCCTGAACAGTGTCAGGTCATAGTATTTTTCAAACACATATTCCTCACAGGATGCAACCCCAAGGCCATTGTCATCCCATTCAGTGACCTTGCCTACATAAAGGGCGTCAAGAAGGTCTAAATGGTCCGGCTGGGTGTAGGAAATCCCGTCAAAACGAAAACCCGGCGTCTCTGCCAACAGGGGCTGTACCACATTAGACAGAGGCAAAGCTTTGGAACCGGACCCGGGCAAGGTCGATGTGATATCCGGCGCCATCTTGAAATTGACATCAAGGGCCTGGAACAGACTGCTGTGGCTTCCCTCATTCAACAGACTGTCATTGATAGCAAGCAACGTATTTCGTGATCCACTCAGTGTGAAACGATCCGGTTCAGCTGATCCGAACACATACAAGGGCGTCTGGTCATGATGTATGACATCCTTAATGGCCCTCTGACGTTCATGGTCTCCTGTAAGTTCCGGCACGCAGGCTGAACTCTTTTGTTCAAGCAGCTCATTTTGATGGTTTTCTTCAACAACATCGTCACAACGAGCCACAAAACTGTCTCCACCTGAGGCCTGGCAGCCCTGATAAAAATCGGGATTCAGACAATCGCCGGCCGTTGGAGAAAGACAGGGGTCCACACGGCTGCCACTGTTGCTGCCACACCCTACACAAACAAGAAACCCTGTGCATAGAAAAATAACGATGAATTGTTTCACAAGGCTCTCCTCTCGCGAACGTTAATTGACATTCGATGATTAATTAATTCATGGGCTAAAAAAGGCAATTTTATTCTTTTAAGGGGACAATACATGGATTATTTCTTTTTGACAACAGGCTTCTGGACAGGACGGAATTGTGCCCTCTACAGGATGGGGAACAGCATGAGAGACTATTTTTGCATAGCCATCTGCCGGCTTATTACGAGTTCATCAGGTCAAAGGGCCTGATCCGGATCATCCAGGACCTTACGAATGGTTTGCGCCAGGATGATTTTTTCAATGGGTTTCATTAAAAAGGCTTTAATGCCCATCTTGAAGGCAATTGCTTCATCGATTTTCGAGCTGAAACCCGTGCATAGGATAATCGGAATATCGGGCCTGATGGCCAGCATCTTTGCGGCCATCTGCTCACCGGTCATCCTGGGCATGGTCTGGTCTGTTAGCACCAGATGAAAGTCATGCTTCCGGGTCTGGAACAATTCCAGGGCATCCTGGCTTTCTGTCCGTGTGGTCACCTGATAGCCAAGACCCTCCAGTCTTTGACGCTGGATATCTGCCATGGCCGCCTCATCATCGACCACCAGGATGTGTTCAGTGCCCCTGGGCATGGGATCAGGGATTTCGGTTTCGTTCTGGATCAGAGTCTCAATCCTGGGGAGATAAACCGTGAAGGCTGTGCCCTTATTTTTCGTGCTTTCAACACGGATCAGGCCCTCATGGCTTTTTACAATCCCGTGTACCACGGAAAGTCCCATGCCAGAACCTTTACCCACGGCCTTGGTGGTAAAATAGGGATCAAAAATCCGGCTGATTATGGCTTGATCAATGCCCTCTCCCTGGTCTTTCACCGAAAGGGCCGCATAGGACCCCGGGTTAAGCCCCTTTTCCTGGGCCAGGTCATCTTCGTCCAGTTCCACCTCACAAAGTCCCAACGTAAGAGTACCCCCATTGGAATCCATGGCCTGGGCCCCATTGGTGCACAAGTTAATGATCACCTGATGGATCTGGGTGGGGTCTGCAAGAACGATGTGTTCCCCTTTCATCTCCTGGTGGATAACAATGGTTGTGGGAATAGACGCCCGGAGCATCTTCAAGGCATCCTCAACCAAACCATTCAGGGAAACAGGCTTCCGGCCCTGTTGGGTTTTTCGACTGTAGGCAAGGATCTGCTTGACCAGATCCTTGGCCCTGTGACTGGCATTCAACACCTCTTTGATGGCGTACCTGGCAGGATTCCATTCAGGAATATCTTCCATGGCCATTTCGGAATAGCCCATAATGGCGGCAAGAATATTGTTGAAATCATGGGCGACGCCCCCTGCCAGTGTCCCTATGGCTTCCATCTTGTGGGCCTGGCGGAGCTGCAACTCCAGATCTTCCTTTTCTTCTTCAGCCTGGATGCGCTCTTGAATTTCACGCTGAAGCTCAATGTTGGAGGTTTCAAGTTCAAGGGTGCGCTGGTCCACCTTGTCCTCCAGATGATCCACCAGATCCCGTATGCGGGAGGCCATGGCATTAAATGTCCTGGCCAGTTCGCCCAACTCGTCCCTGCTGCCTTCCTGGGCCGAGATATTGAGATTGCCTTTCCTGAACTCGGACGTGACCATGGTAAGAGCCACCAGTTTCAGTGTGATGCCCTTGTTTAAAAGCCATACGATTTCCATGGCCAGACACAGTCCAAGCAGTGTGATCACCAGCATGATACCCAGAGCGGTTCGCTGGGCCTTGTCAATCTTGTTCCGTGTTTTTTCGACATCGTCCCTGGCCAGCGCCACCAAGGATTGGGACACCGGCTTCATGGCATCATCCTGGAGATAAAAGTCATTGGATATGGCCTTGATCTGAGAATCCACATCCAACATTTCTTCAGCCGTATGAATACACTGGTCCAGGGCCTCGTCAATGGTATCTCTTTCGGTTTCAGAAAACGAGGTAATCCGGGCAATATCTTCCCTTATTTTGAATGCCGTATTAAAAGCGGACTGCATAACAAATCGTTGTCGGCTGAGTTTGTATTTCAGGATAAAATATGTCATCTCACGGTGCAGGTCCCTGAGATTTTCAATGGCAGCAATTTTTGCATAAAGTCGAGTCATAGCCTGATCCAGACGAGGTTCGATTCCCCATATCGGGGCCGCAAGTTTCGTGACAAGTTCCACAGACGTGATGGATGTCTCAGCAAATCGTTCAGCCGATGAAAGAAACAAATTCAGATCCACTTGTTTCTTTTTCAAGGCCTCACTCACGGGGGACTTCTCAATCATTTTTGACAGCAATCCGCTGTTTCTTATCACCTGGGCCACTTTTCGGATGGATGGCTGGGCATAGGCCTCATGGGCTTTGGAAAGCCCTATCGCTGGGTACTGCATGATAAAATCGCCATAAAGACGACGGGACTCTTCAAGTCCCCGGTTCATTTCAAGGACCAGCCTCTGAATTTCAGTACTGATATGAATGCTGGACTGGGCCTTATGGACATAGGTCAGGGTAAAATAACCTGTGGCTGCTATCATTATAACCAAAGCAAGCAAAAGCCCCCCAGCCATGGCAAACTTGGTGGTGATGCTTTGCATTTTATCCCTTTGTGGCCAGGTGTTTGTGGCGTCCATACCGCATGGTCCTCGTATCGGGCACGTTATTCAAAGGTATAGCGGGCCATGACATTGGATTGCAGCCCTTCGACTCCAGCCTGGGGATCATCCAGTCTTAAAATCACAAAATCCGGAACGGAGCAATCCCCGAATTCATTGCAACTCAAACTGCCGGTAACCCCTTGGATGTTTTTCATCCTGTACATGGCATCCCTCAATGCCTTTCGGCCCACATGAAGACTGCCGTCGTTTTCATTTACCGCAACATCTGCAATGGCTTTGAACAAAAGATTTGCCGCATCAAACCCAAAAAGAAAATAACTGGCGGAAGATTTTTCCTGATACCGGGTCTGATAAGCCGTGACAAGGGCACTGGCTGCGGCGCCCTCAGGTTGGGACGGCCCCACAAAATACATCCCTGTGCCTTTGTCCTGAACCTCATTGATAAATGAACTTTCAATTAGAGCCCCATCACTCATCAGGATCAATCGATCAAGACCGGGAATGTTTCTCGCCTGGACAACGAGATGGTTTCCTTCGGGTTGAAACAAGGGGGAAAAAAGCAATTGAGCCCCCACATTTAAAACGGCTGTGAGCACAGGCCCCATCTGCTCCTCCCCTTTTGCAATGGCGGTGTCCAGTACGATCTGCCCTCCAAGCTTTTCAAATTCCCGGACAAAGCCCTCGGTCAATCCCCGGGTATAGATATCGCCGTCATTGATGGTGGCCACCTTGGTGACCTTAAGGCTATCAAAGGCATAGATGGCCGCTGCCTTTCCCGCATGTTCCTCATTTTTTGAGACCCTGAAATAGCCCTCTTGCCAGTATGGGGCACGTTCATTGTTCACTGATGTGAGAAAAGGCGCACTGTTGTTTCCGGAGATCATGGTCAAACCGGCATGGGACATGGCATGGGACGCGGTCTGGGCCGCCCCTGAGCAGGTGGTCCCGAATATCGCCACCATCTGGGGATCGGCGATGATCTTCAACACCGAATTGGCTCCCCCTTCCGTGGTGCACCCCGTGTCTTCGACCTTAAGTACAATGGTGTGACCGGCGATCTGCCCCCCGATGGTCTCCATGGCCAGTTCAAGCCCCCTGATCTGCTCATGGCCCAAAGGGGCGACCTTGCCGGACAAAGATTGTAACACCCCGATTTTTATGGGCTTGCCAGGAGCGATATCCACACAGCCGATGCTGTCCGTGCACTGGAACACGGGCTTGGCATCGGTGCAGGCCATAACAGCCAGCCCTGCCCAGAGAATAAAACAAAAACGGAACATAGACATCCTCACTATCATGATTCACGTCCCCACACAGATGTGTTTATCGTATGATCGAATTCAGGTTTTTCACGTGATGCGAATTTTTATCAGGTAAAGGCTATAGAAATGTGCAAAAGCTAAGAATGATCAATGAACACGAGTTAAATCGACATTAATTTTTAGATATTAACGTATAATTCAGTGAATTGCAAACGCCTTAATTGAATCCTATACCCCTAAAATAATCTTAATGTTTGAAACCTCTGTATGGGATGACTTATAATGGCACCGGTCAATTTATTTTCACCCATACGAATAGGAAACGCTAATGAATAAAATTATTCTGGACAATGCCATTGACCAGGTCAAACGCCTTCTCGCTCCCATGGAAGGGATCTGCCTCATCTGTTACAAAAAACCAGCCGAGCTGGGGCCTGACACCTGCATCGATATCCTGGATATCCCCACTGAAATCGGCATTTCTGTCTGCCGGACCTGTTTTGACAATATCCTCATCGCCATCGGTGAAATTTCACAAGAATATTGAATCCTTTTAAGGGAATACGTAAAATAAAACACTTGACAGAAGAGAAAAAATAACGCTTTTATGTCAGCTTACACGGACCCATCCACGACATTTTTTAAAGCCGGGATGGGGCATGGGAAGACGCCCCATTATTCTGATAGTTTGGAATACTTTTAACATTGGAGACTGAGCATGAAAAAGCCCAACCTGTTCTCACGTTTGATGTCTGTCCTTGTTTTGTTTGTTTTACTTTCAATTCCAGCCTTTGCCGATTCAAAACCCATTACGCTGTCGTACAGCATCTTCTTCCCCCCATCCCATGGCCAATGCAAGGCCGGTGAAGCCTGGGCCAAAGAAGTGGAAAAACGAACCCAGGGACGGGTGCTGATCAATGTCTATCCCGGGGGAACACTGACCAAAGCCAACAACTGCTACGACGGCGTGGTCACGGGCATCTCGGATATCGGCATGAGCTGTTTTGCCTATACACGAGGTCGTTTTCCCGTCATGGAAGCGGCGGACCTTCCCTTGGGTTATCCCAACGGCCTCACGGCCACTCGCGTAGTCAATGCGTATTACGACAAACTCAAGCCCAAGGAGCTATCCGATGTAAAGGTGCTTTACCTCCATGCCCATGGTCCCGGCCTCCTGCATACGAAAAAACCGGTCAGCACCCTTTCAGACCTGTCCCGAATGAAAATCCGTTCCACCGGCCTCAGCGCCAAGGTGGTTGAAGCTCTGGGCGGCGTGCCTGTTGCCATGGATCAGGGTTCCACCTATGAAGCCCTTCAAAAAGGTGTGGTCGAAGGCACCATCGGCCCGGTGGAAGTGCTCAAGGGATGGCGCCAGGGCGAAGTAATCAAATCCACCACGGACTGCAATGTGGTGGGATACACCACCACCATGTTCGTGGTCATGAACAAGGACAAGTGGAACGCCCTTCCCCAGGACATCCGGACCATTATGGATCAGATGAGCAAGGAATGGATCGATGTCCATGGCAAGGAATGGGACGAGGGAGACAAGCTGGGCCTGGAATACAGTAAGAGTTTGGGCAATGGGTTGATCTCACTTTCCGCCGATCAGGAAACCGCCTGGAAAAAAGCCGTGGAACCCGTGATTGCCGACTATGTGAAAACCGTTGGTGAAAAAGGCATTGATGGCAAAGCCTGTGTGGACACCTTAACCTCTTTGATCAATGCACACTAAATGAACGTGTTTACGAGCCTATATCGCCTGGTCCGGATTCTGGCCCAGGCCATGAATTATATATCCGGCGTCTGTGTTCTGGCCATGATGGGACTGACCTGCGCCGATGTGGTGCTGAGGCTTTTCAGGTATCCCATACCCGGAACCTATGAAATGGTGGGTTTTCTCGGGGCGCTGGCCGTGTCCTTTGCCCTTGCCAAAACAAGCCTTGAACGGGGTCATATTGCCGTGGGTTTTCTTGTCCAACGTGTTTCGCCTGATGCGCAAAAGCAGGTGGACCGGATCAACGCCCTGGTTCTGTCCGCACTGTTCGGCCTGATCTCCTGGTATTCCCTGGTGTTTGCCCTGGCCTCACACCGGAACCATGAAGTATCCATGACTCTCCAGATGCCTATCCATCCGTTTATTATTGGAATCTCAGCTTGTTTCGCCATGCTTTTTATCATTTCCACCTTACGTTTCATCCTTTCCTTTGAACCATCCGAAAAGGAAGAGCTGTGATGTTCAGGAGTTTTTCATGTCTGTAACCCTTGTGGGCATCATCGGGATCATCGCCCTGTTTGTTCTAATTTTCTCCCGTATTCCTGTGGGCTTTGTCATGGCTCTGGTCGGTGGGGTGGGATTTGCCTATCTGAGAAATGTAGATGCGGCCATGAGCGTCATGGTTAAAGATATCTTTGATGTGTTTGGTTCATACAACCTCACGGTCATTCCCCTGTTCATCCTCATGGGTCAGATTGCCTTTCATGCCGGAATCAGCACCCGGCTTTTTCGCGTGGCATACAAGCTGATCGGCCATTGGCCTGGTGGCATGGCCATCGCCACCATCGGAGCCTGCGCCGGGTTTTCCGCCATCTGCGGGTCCACCAACGCCACAGCCGCCACCATGGCCTCGGTGACCCTTCCTGAAATGAAAAAATACGGCTACAAAGACAGCATGGCCACCGGAGTGGTGGCTGCCGGAGGGAGTCTGGGGATCCTGATTCCTCCCAGCGTGGTGTTCATCATTTACGGCATCATGACCGAACAGTCCATTGGGAAACTGTTCATGGCAGGCATTCTTCCAGGCATCCTGTTGACCCTCCTGTTTATGTTGGTGGTCATGGCCTGGGCCATCATCCGGCCCGACGTGGCCCCACGAGGCCCCCGGACCGGTTTCAAAGAAAAAATACGGTCCTTTACCGGCCTGATCGAAACCCTGCTGTTGTTCATCCTGGTCATGGGCGGTCTTTTTATAGGCCTGTTCACCCCCACGGAAGCGGGTGGCGTGGGCGCTTTAGGCACTCTGATCATCGCCCTGGTCAAACGGAATATTTCCTGGGATGGCTTTTCCCAGGCCCTTCTGGAAACCACACGGATCTCCTGCATGATCCTGGTCATTGTGGCCGGCGCCACTGTGTTCGGCCATTTTCTGGCCATCACACGGATTCCCTTTGACATTGCCCAGTGGGTCAGTACCGTCAATCTGCCTGCCTATGCGGTCATCGGACTGATCATTCTTGTTTACATGGTGGGTGGTTGCTTCATCGATGCCCTGGCCCTGATCATGCTCACCGTGCCAATTTTCTATCCCGTGGTCCTGGCCATGGGTTTCGATCCCATGTGGTTCGGGGTCCTTATCGTCCTGGTCACCCAGATCGGCGTCATCACGCCACCTGTGGGTATCAATGTTTATGTGGTCCAAAGCGTTGTTCCGGATGTGCCCCTGGGCGTAATCTTCACCGGCGTGATCCCCCTTCTGGCCGCCCTTGTTGTGGCCACCATTATTCTGGTGATCTGGCCTGATCTGGCCCTGTTTCTGCCGAGCTTGATGCGTTAACAACCATTGATGTTAATAATTAGGACCTATGATACCCTGGGCCTCATCGTGCAAAGCTATCGAAGCCAGGCCTTGGTACGAAAAAACTTATCTGTTGCATATCCTTGGTGTTCTGATAAAATCAAAAATTATTCTGATGAAGCCTGCCATCAGATATTTTAAGTCAAGGGGAGTTTCATTAACTATCCAACACCCCATTTTTTTGGGGAGTTCGGTTTTTAAAAGTCCTTCCCCAAGGAGAACAAATCATGGCCACGGGCGCATGCGGAATCAATTGTGATGTCTGCAAATTAAATATAATCGGAACCTGTTCGACCTGTGGGCCAGGGCGAAGCAGCCAAGCTGTGTCGAAACTGGCGGCCCAGAAAAACCTTTTCGGGGCAGGCTGTCCCATTCTGGAATGCGCCCATTTGAACGACATCGACCATTGCATGAAAGACTGTGCCCTTTTCCCCTGCGAAAATTTCAAGATGGGGCCCTATCCTTTCAGTTCAGGCTTTCTTGATATGCAAAAACGACGTTTGTCCCAAAATCCCCCGGCCCTAACCCCCCAGGATACGGATATCGTTATTCCCGAAACTTACTGGGATGCTCTAATCCTTAAGGACATTCACACCCTATGCAATTTCACCTTATGCGAGCCCCGGGAAAATGGCATCGTCTTTCCCTTCCTGAACCAGACCATCCTCATCGATTTCGGGGCCAGGACACTGAAAAAAAACAATCTGGGCCGTTGGGAGCCATTGGATGACCCCTTGCTGGAGTTGATCACCTTGCTTTATTTCAACCGGGCGGACGCCCTTTATCCCAAGGGGAAAAAACTGGTGGGGACAAAAGATCTCAAAGAAGGTCATTTTTTCAAAGGCCCCCATGCGCTGAATCTGGGACCCCTGTTACAGCGTTTCCAAGACCATTTATCGGATTTTGATGAAGCAGCTATCGCCCTCAAAGCCGAGGCCGTTAACATGGCTGATAATGCGTATGTTTTTCATCCCTTCCCACGGATACCCTTGTATTACCTTATCTGGAAAAAGGATCAGGAATTTGACGGCGGAGTTGACGTTCTTTTTGACGAATCCATCGAACAATGCCTGGATGCAGCAAGCATCTGGGGGCTTGTCAATCTGGTCACCCGATATATTCTTCAAGCCAAAAACAATTGACACAAAGGAATTATGATCCATCTTTCAGAAAAAAAAATCGCCCAGGCGAAAGAGATACTTGATTCTGCACGAAGCCCGGAAGAACGACGTTTTCTTCTCATGGATGTATTGCAACTCAATACCTTCATTTCCAAACGAAAAAATTTTATGGTGGGGGATGTCCCCATTCACTGCGAGCTTTACGAAAGTGCCAAGGACGATCCGGTGATTGTGTTTCTGCCCGGAATCGGAACCTATTCGGAAATGTACTGCGAATTTTTGTCCAAACTTTCCTCCTGGGGATTCAATGTGGTGGGTGTGGATTTAAGGGGTCATGGTTATTCCGGAGGTGAGAGAGGCGCTTACACCGTGGATCAGGTGGTTTCGGATATGGCAAAGGTGGTGGATGTTCTTGTCGAAACCCTGAATCCACGCATCGGATTTTTCGGCTGTTCCATCGGCTCCCCCCTGGCCAGGGCCTGTGCTGAAAATGATCCCCGCATCCGGGCACTGCTCTGCCACACCTTGTTTTTATCGGAATTTCCTCCGGATTTGATAACCTTTTCAGGGTGGAACATGCTCCACATGTCCCGACTTTTTATGCCGGGTTTTAAAATTGACTTCAGGTCATTCATTGATGTAAACGCCCTTTTGGACGGGAATGCCTTTGCCAATTTCATTGACTATGATCCCCTGATTGTCTGGGAGTACTCCATCAATACCTTGTCGGATATCTATTCCGCAACCAGCCGCCTGGTCCATGAAAAAATGGATTTCAACGCCGCCATTATCACCGGAGAAAACGATGAGGTCATCAGTGCCGACTATATGCGTCTCCTTGTGGAAAAAATGGAACATCCATTTGATTTTATTCAAATTCCAAAGGCAAGACACATGCTGCCCTTCCTGCATGTAAAGGACACGGTTATGGCGGCACGGGATTGGTTCAGAAAAAATTTATAACTATATTACCGAATTTTCAAGAATTCCAATATGCTCAATACTCAGTTCAAGCCGATCTCCCGGTTTCAGAAAGACACGGGGAGATCGGGCATAGCCCACGCCGCTGGGAGTCCCGGTGAGAATGACCGTATCAGGCAAAAGGGTCGTATCCTCGGATAGAAAAGCAATCAGTTTTTTTACCGGGAATATCATGTCCGAGGTATTGCTTTTCTGCATAAGCTCGCCGTTCAGTCGCAAGGACAGTTCCAGGCCATTGGGGTCGGCAATGTCATGGGCACTGATCAGTTCCGGTCCCAGGGGACAGAAGGTGTCAAAGCTTTTTCCTCTTACCCATTGACCGCCCCCACCGTTTTTCTGCCAGATCCGTGCCGAGACATCGTTGGCCACCATATATCCCTTAACATGGGAAAGGGCCTTTTCTTCGGTCACATTTTTAGCCGCTTTCCCGATAACCACGGCAAGTTCCACCTCAAAGTCCACCTGGAGAGGATCCCGGCAGGATTGGGGAAGCACGATGGACTGGCCAGGGCCGATGACCGATGCCGGATTTTTCATAAAAACCACGGGGTACTCCGGAATGGGCGCTCCGGTTTCAAGGGCGTGGGCCCTGTAATTGAGGCCGATGCAGAAAATGGCCCGGGGCTCAACCGGGGCAAGAACGGTCCTGACCCGATGAACCCTGCCCGTGGCTTCAAACATGCCCATGCTCTTTTCCAGGCATTCTTCCGCTGTATCCGGACCGTTCAACCGCCCCACCCGGATCTCTCCCATTTCATCTTTAAATCGAATCACTCCCATGGTTCCATGACCTCCAATGCTAAAAAAATCAAACCATTTGTAAATAAATTATCAGAATATATCAAGAATAATGAGAATTTCTTTAATAGTGAACACATTGAGCAGACTGAATTGACACTAATTGAAAATTCTTGATTGGAGTAATAATAAAATTAATGATATATTAAATATATTTTTCACCGCAATGAGCCATATTTAATTATTACGATTCAATGATCATGCCGTCCCCATATTTAGTATAAACGGATGAATTTACGCCTCAAGAACCACCATTATTTAATGTACCTGTTCCCTTAAGTATTCCCCTTCCAAGGTACGGGCGAAACAGGCTATCCGGGAGGTTGAACCATGAAAAACCGTGTAACAGTCATTGCCGGGGTTTTCATATGCATCGTGTGGTGTTACATGGATCAGGCCGAGGCGTTCCCAATTCCCCTCGACTCGCCTGATTTTAAACTGACTTGGAACAACACACTGCGCTACAATGGCGCAATGCGTATGCAGGCCCGCGATCCACGAATTTCAGAAAATGCTACATTTGACCAAGGTGACGCCCTATTCGACCGTTACAACACCATCGCCAATCGACTCGATTGGCTGAGTGAATTCGACCTGATTTATCGTGAACGATGCGGATTGAGCGTCTCGGCCACCGCCTGGTATGACACCGCATACGGCAACCGAGGCCGGAGCAATCCTGAAGCAATGGGAACAGATGCGGTGCCCACGAGCTACACAAACAACGCGTTTACACACTACGTCCGGCGCTATTACGCCGGCCCTTCTGCAGAACTGCTGGATGCCTTTATCTTTAACGTCTTTGACCTGGGCACTACGGTCTGGAATGTTAAAGTGGGACGCCATGCGCTTGTCTGGGGTGAATCCCTGATCGGCAGCACTCACGCGATTTCCTATTCCCAGGCGCCCAGTGACGGCATGAAGGCAGTATCCAACCCGGGTGCATCGGCCAAGGAAACCGCACTTCCCGTCACCCAGTTGTCATTGCTCGTCCAAATCAGCCGAGAGCTTTCCCTGGTGACCCACCTCGGTTTAGAGTGGCGTCCCAATCGTCTTCCTGAGGGTGGCACCTATTTCGGAGCCGATGGCGTGAATGAAGGCCCCAATGTGAGACGTCTTTCCCCCATTAAAGGTGAGTCCGGCGACCTTGGGATAGGCCTAAAATGGCGTCCGACATGGTTTGACGGGATGTTCGGCCTCTACGCTCGTCGATTCGACGACAAAGGGGGGTGGCTGGCCCAGGCGGCAGACGAGGGCCAAACACGCGCGGTTTATGCCCATGATATTGGGCTTCTGGGCATCACGGTGTCCAAGAATATCGGCGGCATTTCCATGGGTGCCGAACTGTCCCATCGCAGCGACAGCCCCCTGACCAGCGACGGATCTGCTTCGGCAGGATCCGCTGGCGGATATGAAGGTGCCCGGGGAGATACCTGGCATGGATTGCTCAATGGGGTGGCAAGTTTAGGGCCCAACCTGTTCTATGACTCCGCCAGTCTATTGGCGGAACTTGCCTGGTCAAGGCTCGACAGAGTGACCATAAACCCCCAGCTTTACCGGGCTAAAGGCTTTCTTTCGGCCTGAGATACGGACGCCACGATGCGCGGTTGCGCTGACAAGGAATTTATGAGTCTGGCCCTGTCTTTTACACCCACATGGATTCAGGTATATCCGGGCGTGGATCTTGGAATGCCCCTTTTTTTTTCAAGAAACGTCAAGGGCAATGCGCCCACCAACGGGGGGGGCAGCGAGGGGTTCACCGTCTATAAGATCGGACTCACGGCAAAGGTCTATGCCCGCCATCAGTTCGACCTGGCCTATACCGGTTATGACCAGAAAATTGAAACCCTGCCCGGATCCACGTTTGGCTCACGCGTTCTCGGTGTTCCCTATAGTGACAAAGGGTGGCTGTCATTCACGTATCAAGTGACCTACTGAGCATAAGGTAAGAGGAGATTTTATGAACCACCGCTCAATACTCATATTAACCCTGATTGCAATTTTTTATGCAGGCCGAGCCATCGCCGGAGTCAACGCAAGCGAGACGTTTCAGTTCAACGATTCCCTGACGCCCATCGGTGCTGAAAAAGCGGGGAATGATGAGGGCACCATTCCCCCATACACAGGAGGCCTTCCTGCGAACACATCGCCTCCCGGTTTCCAACCAGGGTCCGGACGCTGGACCAACCCTTTTTCCGATGAAAAACCCCTGTATTCGATCACTGAACAAAACATGGGCAAATATAAGGATCGTCTCAGCGAAGCAAGCAAAATCCTGTTAAAAAAATTTTCCACCTACCGTATGGATGTCTATCCCAGCCACCGCAGCGTTGCCTATCCGGCCTGGGTACTCGACAACACTCGAAAAAACGCAACCCATGCCCATCTCACCAAGAATGGCTTAGCCATTGAGGGGGCCTTTGGCGGTATCCCCTTCCCCATTCCCAAAAACGGTAATGAAGTGATGTGGAATCATATGCTTGTCTATAACGGGTATCCTGCCGAATACCGTGGGCGGAACTGGTATGTGGGCAAAAACGGGAAAGCAGTCAACTCAGGGGCGCTGCAAGTCTCTTTGCAAAGCGGCTATTATAACCCCACATGGAATGTCGAGGAGTTGAAGAAGAATGGCAATGCCTTTTTTGAGGCAGCGTACCACTTCATTTTTCCTCCCACAGCAGCGGGCAATGCCAGTTATTCCATTGACACCCTGGATCCGGTGGAACAACCTCGCCGGGCGTGGAGCTATTCTGCCGCCTCCCGCCGTATCCGCATTTCACCGGATCTTACCTACGACACGCCCATCGCCTCCCAGGGTGGCGTAACCAACTACGATGAAGGATATGTATTCCTGGGAAAACTTGACCTCTTTGACTTCAAACTGGTTGGCAAGCAAGAGATGCTGATTCCCTATAACAATTACAGCCTGGCGTTCGAGAGCCGCTCTTCCCAAATACTGACACCAAAACATCTGAACCCGGCATTTGTAAGATGGGAACTGCATCGGGTCTGGGTGGTTGAGGCCACCCGAAAACCAGGAAAACGGCATAGTCTAAGTCGGCGTATCTTCTATTTTGATGAGGACTGGAGCGGCGGCAGCATGAGCGATGCATTTAGCCGCGGGGATAAACCCGTTAAAGGAATCTTTCTTGCGGCAACGCCACTTTACGATATGCCAATGCCCATGGCCAGATGCTACTGGGCCTATGACCTGTCGAGCGATATATACACCCTTATCCAGCATTTTGGTGATCCGGGCATGGGGTATCAGATTAAACCCAACGGTTTTCCGAACATGACCTTTTCGCCTGATGCCTTGCCCAACCGAGGAAAACACTAATGATAACCTGGCCTATCTCTCGTTTCTGGGATCAATTGAACCTGATGCTCCGGTTGCTGCTGACGGTGCTCCTGGGCATGGCCATTGCGAGCCTGGGGGTAGCGTATCTCACCGCCCGAGACACGGCGATTAACGTGCAGCATGAATTAACCGCCAAATTCCAGCAGGACATGGAAATACTTGGGGTGAGAATCGCCCCCGCCTTTTCCTCTGATTCAGACGATTTCCAATTAAATCCCGAGCAACTCAAGGCTGTCCTTGAAAACATTACGTATGGCCAGGAGGTGGTCCATGTGGGCTTTCGTGATACATCGGATGGGGTAAGTGTCAGCCATGATATGCCCATGCCTCTTTATGCCCCCTTTTGGTTTTCCCATTGGTGCGGTCTGGATGAAATCAAAGCCAACCGAGGCGTCGTGATTGACGGGCAGTATTACGGTGCACTGACCTTGATCATATCGCCCAATGACGCCATCAATCAGGCCTGGAAGCGTTATTTGAAGCAGATGCAGATGCTTTTGCTGTGCTTTGTATTGGTTTGGTTATGCATGTGTTGGGTGTTACGCCAGGGATTGTTGCCATTGAAAGATCTGGCGGCCGCCAATGAAGCCCTGGGCCAGGGTGATTTATCAACCCGCCTGACGGTGCGTGGCAGCCCGGAATTAAGGACGTCTCTCTCGAATTTCAATAAGATGGCGTTGAGGATTGAGGCCGCTCGCGATGAGCTTAGTGCCAGCGAGAAACGATTCCGCGTCTTAATAGAGGAGGCACCGGATGCCATTGTTGTTTTCGATATGGACCTTAAACGCTTTGTGGAAGCAAATCCCAGCGCGGAAACGCTTTTCGGGTACAACCGCGATGAACTGCTACAAACCGACCCGCGAGGTTTCTACCCCCTTGAACAACTCGACAAGGAGGAGGCGGGCGAACGTTTTCTCGAATATACAGAAAAAACATTGTCAGGAGAAAAAGTCACGTTCGAACGGACGATTCGCAGACCTGATGGTCAACATCGTATCTGTGCGGTCCATATTGTCATGTTGCCTGACGAGAGACGCAGGCTGATTCGAGCCAGCCTTATCGACATTACCGAGCGCCGTGAGGTGGAGGAAAAGCTGAAGATTCAGGCCCAGATCGCAACCAACATGGCAGAAGGAGTCTATCTCATTCGGCTCAGAGACGGCATCATTATCTACACCAATCCTGAATTCGAAAAGATGTTTGGATACGCTCCCGGCGAAATGCTCTGGAAGCACGTCTCTATCGTCAATCCACCCACTACGAAAACGCCCAAGGAAACGGCCGAGGAAATTATGGCAATCCTTCGGGAAGAAAAACAATGGAGTGGGGAAATACAGAACCTCAAGAAGGACGGAACCCTCTTCTGGTCTTATGCCACCGTCTCGGTATTCGATCACCCAGTGGATGGCCCCGTGCTTGTGGCCGTCCATACGGACATCACCGAACGTAAACAGGCTGAGGAGGCTCTCCGTATTAGCGAGGAACGGAACCGGACTCTTCTTCAGACAGCCATGGACGGATTCTGGATGGTAAACTCAAAGGGACGAATTCTGGAAGTCAATGAAACGTATTGCCGGATGAGCGGCCGTAGTGTCCAGGAACTTGTAGGCTTGCACATTAAAGATATCGAAGCGTCTGAAACGGAAAGCGGCATCGCTGATCGGATCCGGGAGATAAAGTTCCAAGGCGAGAATCGCTTTGAAACCCGGCACCGCCGCAAAGACGGAAGCGTTTTTGATGTCGAAATCAGCGTCCAGTACCGACCCATGGAGGGCGGACGGTTTGTGGCTTTTCTTAGGGACATCACAGCCCAAAAGCACATGGAGATGGAGCAAAAAAAGCTCCAGGACCAGTTGTCCCAGTCTCAAAAATTAGAATCTGTGGGTGCCCTGGCAGGTGGGGTGGCCCACGATTACAACAACATGCTCGGAGTGATTATTGGCTATACGGACATGGCTTTGGAGAAGGTGGACCCCGGTCAGCCATTGTATGATGATCTCCAGGAAATCCTCACGGCCGCCATACGCTCATCGGAGGTGACCCGCCAATTGCTCGCATTTGCCCGCCAGCAGACCATTTCCCCCAGGGTAATCGATTTAAACGAGACCGTTGAAAGCATGTTCAAAATGCTGCGGCGCCTCATCGGCGAGGATATCGATCTCTCCTGGCTGCCTGAATCGAGCCTGTGGCCTGTGAACATGGACCCCAGCCAGATTGACCAGATGATAGCCAACCTCTGCATCAATGCACGGGATGCCATCGGGGGTGTCGGCAAGATCATAATCGAAACCGGGACAGCGTCCTTTGATAAAGCATACTGCGCTGAGAACACTGGTTTTGTCCCCGGGGAATTTGCGATGATTGCCCTCAGTGATGATGGCAGCGGCATGGACCAGGAGACTCTTGATAGAATCTTCGATCCTTTTTTCACCACCAAAGGTGTGGGTCAAGGCACCGGCCTGGGGCTGGCCACGGTCTATGGCATCGTTAAGCAAAACAACGGTTTTATTAACGTTTACAGCGAACCGGGTCAAGGAACAACCTTCCGAATCTACCTGCCCCGATATGAGGGCATGGCCGAACAGATAAAGCAGAAAGAAGCATCTGAACCGGCTGTGCTGGGCCATGAAACCATACTTTTAGTTGAAGACGAGCCGTCCATCATTAAAATGGCCAAAATGATGCTTGAACGCCTGGGGTACACGGTGTTGGCCGCCGCAACGCCAGGCAATGCCATATCCCTTTCAGAGGCGCACCCCGGCGAGATCCACCTGCTGATGACGGATGTGGTCATGCCCGAAATGAATGGCAGGAATCTATCTGAACGGATTAAGGCCCTAAGACCAGCGATAAAATGTCTCTTCATGTCCGGTTACACATCCGACTTGATTGCGAATCGAGGTGTCCTGGATGAAGGGGTTCAATTCATACAAAAACCTTTTTCCGTGAAAGACCTTGGAATCAAGGTGCGCCAGGCCCTGATGGCGTCGTAAAAAGGTCATTTCCCTGGAGGATGACATGATTTTCAATTGACAAACCGTCTTTACCTGGGTTTTATGAGAAATTATTTTCCAATACACTTAAAACAACGAACCTCGTCGCCACCATAGGAGTCAACCATGAAAAAATTTGCCCTGTTCGTCTTTAACGGAGATCCCATGTGTTTTATCCATGTGCTTTTAAATGCCCTGGACATGAAAGCCAAAGGCCATGAAGCAAAAATCATCATTGAGGGTGCCGCTGTTAAACTGATCCCCGAACTGATCAATCCGGCAAATCCCTTAAATGGATTGTGGAAAAAAAATCTGGCTGAAGGAATGGTGGAAGGCGTCTGCAAGGCCTGTTCGAAAAAACTGGGAACCCTGGACGCTGCAAAAGAGCAGGGCCTCACCCTTCTTGATGATGTATCCGGTCATCCGGGCATGGCTGGATACAGAGACAATGGGTTTGAGATCATCACGTTCTGACAACATCCAATGAAGATGGCGTCGTAAAAAGTCCCATATGCGGCGTTATAGTGTTTGGCCTGACGTTCGACATACGTTTTAAGTATGCCTTCACGCCCGGCCAAGCACTATGCCTTGCCTATGGACCTTTTTCCATAGCCATACGTCGACTTTTTGCGAATTCATTGATGTTGAACGTTAATTTTTTAGGTTGCGATTATGGGCATATCCCGGCGTGTGGGATATGCCCCATTTTTATTTTCAAAAAACATTCCCTATCATGTGTTTGAAAATCGAAGATTCCATGGAAGAGCCGACATAGGTGTTGAAATTGGTGTGGCAGTTGGAGCACATGCCTTCGGTGAAAGTATCATATCTGATTTCATGGCTGATGGTTTTTGACCCACAGAAGCTGCATTCATGCATGGGTTTCATCTCAGCCGAATCAACGATGGCAACGATAATCTTATCATGATGAATATCGGTATTTGTGACCTCGTGTTCAAGGTCGTCATTATGCCAGGGCTTTGCCATAACCCTGTCGATGTGGGTTCCACACCCATCGTCCTGGACAGTGTATCCGGTCAACAGAATTCTTAAACTCCGCTGTGAGATCATTTCTGCACGTGAAAGAAAATCGACTCCGGGAATATGGGGCATTTTGTTGTCCGAGATGATGATATGGGGCTTGATTGTTTTCAACTCGGCCAGGGCTTCGACCGGAGATGTGAAACAAACAAAATCATAGTGCTCGCTTCTGAATAAGCGACACAAAGAACGAAGAACGCATTCTTCATCATCCACCGCCAGGATGATTTTACGCATAAGACCTCCTAAAGATTTAAAACAGGTTACTCAGGCGGTTTTGCTCCAAAAATTCAATGTTTAAAACGAGATTAAATTGTCAGCATTCATCAGATCAAGCAGATATAAGTTATCAGAACGTCCATTTATAATTTTTGCAACATAACCAATAAAAGACAGATAATTATACGTTAATGACTTACATAAGTAAATTCATCGGCCTGATTCAAAAAAAATTAAGCCTTTATTTAAATTAAATAAGATTCAGATGGCTCCAACAGGCTAAACGCTCATGCAATGTGCATTTCATGTTCATCAGACGTCAAATATACGGAAGCTTTCATCCATCATATGTTTAAATTTATTGCGTATTTTTTTGTATTCATTAAGGGCGTTATTATAAACAACCAGTGTTTCCCCGGGGACACATGATTTTGGCCAGATGTCCATGGTGAATTTTCCTGCCTGGGCCTGAAGAATGACCATACTGGTGTAAGCAGATTCAAAAAAGGTCTTCTGGTATTCCATTATTCGCTTGAGCATTGATGTTGAATTCATTTGTCCTCCTGCGGTTCATTTTATCAATCCTGGAACATTTCCTCAGACTCCATTTCAAGGACCGATCTAATTTTGGCGGCCAATTCATTTCTTGAGACCGGTTTCTGGATGAAGTGCAGATTTTCGTCAAGAACGCCCCGGTGGGCTATCACATTGGCTGTATAGCCGGACATGAACAGGCACTTGATGTCCGGGTAAAGGGATTGCAGCTGCCCAGCCAGATCTTTTCCGTTCATTTCAGGCATCACAACGTCAGTAAGAAGCAGATGAATATCACCGGCGTGTTCATCAGCCAAGCGCATGGCGTCACCCGGTGTGCTTGCGGTCAGCACACCGTAACCCAGTCCTTCAAGGATTTTCTTTGTGAGCTTCAGTATTGAAACTTCATCTTCGACCACTAAAATAGTTTCTCCTTTACCATATATGTAATTTATCTTTTTTTTCTTTTGAATCGTATATGCCTGCCCCACATACCTGGGCAGGTAAATATGATAGGACGTCCCTTCCCCCGGCTCACTATATACCGTGATGAAACCGCCATTTTGCCTGACAATGCCATAAACCGTTGCAAGTCCCAACCCGGTTCCCTTGCCAAGCGTTTTTGTGGTAAAAAACGGCTCGAAAATCTGATCGAGTGTTTCCTTGTCCATGCCACATCCGTCATCGCTGACTGTAAGACAAACATACTCTCCGGGGATAAACTCCGCATGATCGGAGCAGTATACCTCATCGAATGCGGTGTTTTTCGTTTCAATGGTGATCTTGCCCACATCAGCGATAGCGTCCCGTGCGTTTACGCAGAGATTGGCCAGTATCTGATCGATTTGCGTGGGATCAATTTTTACCTTTTCCAATTTTTCCCCGGGCAGCCAGGACAAATCGATATTTTCGCCTATCAATCGTCGGATCATGCTGAGAATTTCTTTGACGGCTTTGTTCAGATCGACCACCTTGGGAGCAACCGTTTGCTGACGGGCAAAGGCCAGCAACTGCCGGGTAATATCAGCGGAACGATGTGCAGCCGAGAGGATTTCCATGAGGTCTTCATTGAGGGGGGAACCCGGGTCAACCTTGCCTAATGCCAAATCCGTATTACCGATGATAACACTGAGCATATTATTGTAGTCGTGGGCAACGCCGCCGGCCAGCTTGCCCACCGCCTCGAGCTTTTGCGCCTGGATTAACTGTTTCCTGAGCTTCTCCTTTTCCCTTTCCTTATTGTTGATCTCGGTGATGTCATTTGCGATGCCCCCCATTCTTACCGGCCTGTAGTCCTGATCATAAAACAGGGCTTTACGATCACGGAGAAATCGAACCTCTCCGTCCGGTCTGACAATGCGATATTCGGCCTGGGCATGGCCGGTCCTTAACAGTTCATCATGGCTGGCCCTTGCAACCGTTTGATCATCGGGATGGACCATCTCAAGCCAGAGGCCCGGATTGAGCCGAAATTCATTCTCGGATATCCCATACACTTTCTCAAAAGAATGGTTTAAGTCAAGCACCTTTGCCCCATCAGCCGTTGATATCCAGAACACATCGTTCAACTGACTGGTCAGTACCTCGAAACATGCCTCGCTTTCAAGCAAGGATGTTTCAGCGTTCTTACGCCGGGAAATGTCCTGAACCTGTGCGATGAAAAACATGGGTTTTCCGGTACTGTCACGGACCAATGATACATTTAACTGGGCCCAGACAAGACCGCCCTGCTTGTGTCGGTAACGTTTCTCCATCTCATAGATGTCAATCTCACCCGCCAGCACCTGATGAACATAGGCGAGATCTGTTTCAAGATCATCCGGATGCGTCAGTTCCTGAAATGTTTTTGTCAATAATTCCTTATCGGAATAACCAAGAATCCGGCAAAGTGATTTATTCACTTTAAGGAAGTGACCATTGTAGATTCCCACGCACGAGTCCCAGAAGAATCCCACGTAAAAATACCGATGTAAGACAGGTGCAAGAAAGCCGGAAGGAGTGGTTCCTTCCGGCTTGAGTATAATGTAGACAGCAGTCTACC
>Ga0180007_10001752_pt1 | contig 27735 bp, 18 predicted proteins | sample MM_PC_MetaG_FD_121122 | JGI IMG/M metagenome (GOLD analysis project Ga0180007, IMG submission 121122) | Groundwater microbial communities from the Aspo Hard Rock Laboratory (HRL) deep subsurface site, Sweden - MM_PC_MetaG | ecosystem: Environmental > Aquatic > Deep subsurface > Groundwater... | reverse complement strand
CTTCCTCTCGCCTTATCACGGCCAGTACGCCGAGTCCCACGCGGGCGGGCGCAGCGCCCTGGCCCTGCGCTTCGCGGACATGGACGCCCTGGTCATCGTGGGCCGCGCCGACCGGCCCTGCGTGCTCTCCGTGGGCTCGCGGCACATGGAGATCAAGGACGCGCCGTTTCTCTGGGGCAAGGACGTGTTCACCACGGGCAAGATGCTCCGGCACATGCTGCCGGGCAGCGGCACGCGCAGCATCCTGCGCATCGGCCCGGCGGGCGAGAACGGCTGCGCTTACGCCTGCATCAACGTGGACACGTACCGGCATTTCGGGCGGCTGGGCGCCGGCGCGGTCATGGGCGGCAAGAATCTGAAGGCAATCGCCGTGGTGGGCGACGCCTCCTTCCCGCTGCCCGAGGGCAAGCAGTACGCCAAGTGCTTCCACGAGATTTATGACCAGCTCACCGAGACCTCCATGATGAGCAAGTACCACGACCTGGGCACCGCCGGGAACGTGGCCGCGCTGGATGCGCTCAAGTCCCTGCCCTGGCGCAACCTCCAGGCCACCAGCGACCCCGAGCGCATCGACGGCATCAGCGGCGAGAAATTCGCCAAGGACATGCTGCTCCGGAACACCGCCTGTTCCGGCTGCCCGGTGGGCTGCATCCACATCGGCTACCTGCGCGAGAAGTTCATGGCCGACAACCGCTACCTGTACAAGCAGGTGGCCTACGACTACGAGCCCATCTTCGCCCTGGGGTCCATGCTCGGCTTTGGCGACGGCTTCAAGGTGCTGGGCCTCATGGATGCCGTTGAGCGCGAGGGCCTGGACTGCATGAGCAGCGGCGTGGCCCTGGCCTGGGCCACGGAGGCCATGGAGAAGGGGCTCATCACCGAGGCCGAGACCCTGACACCGCTGTCCTTTGGTGAGGCTGAGGGCTACAAGGTGGCAATAGGCCACCTGGGCGCCGCCACCAACGAGTTCTACCGCCTGCTGGCCCAGGGCACCCTGGTCGCGGCCAAGCACTACAACGGCGAGGACTTCGCCTGCGTGCTGGGCCAGGAGATGGCGGGCTACGCCACGGGCGAGACCTTCTTCGTGTCCGAGACCTTGAGCTTCCGCCACTCGCACCTGGACTCCAGCGCCTACTCCGCCGACCAGAAGCAGCAGGACAAGGACGCGGGCAAGATCGTGGCTGGATTCGTCAAGGACGAGGCCAGCCGCTGCGTGCTCACAAGCGTGGTGGGCTGTCTGTTCGCGCGCGGGGTCTACACCGAGGAGCGCCTCAAGGCCGCGCTCTCCAGCCTTGGTCTCCAGAATGTGGCCGACAATCTGACCAAGGCTGGCGAGGCCATCCAGAAGCTGCGCTGGCGTCTGCGCCTGCGCACGGGTTGCGACCCCATGAGCGCCAAGATCCCCAAGCGCTACAACGAGGTCGTCACCTGGAAGGGCCCCATCGACACGGCCTACATGGAGGAGCTGCGCCAGGCCTACGCCACGCGGCTGCTGGAGCTGGGCCGGGAGGAAGACGAGGCTGGCCAGTAGGCTGCGGCAAGCGGCAGACCACAACAGACAACAACAAGGGCGGCTTTTCGGAGCCGCCCTTTTACTTTGGCTGCGCGCGGGAGATGACAGGGGCGAGGGGCCGGGCTAGTCCTTGTAGGCCGTGCGGATGGACAGGAATTCGTCCAGGTTCTCCAGCAGGATGTCGGCCATGCGCGGGTCGAAGTGCCGCTCGCGCTCCTTCTTGAAATGCCCCACCACCTGGTCCACGGGCCAGGCCGGGCGGTAGATGCGGTCGCTCATGAGCGCGTCGAAGACATCGGCCACGGAGGCCAGGCGGCCGTAGACGTGGATATCCTCACCCTTGAGGCCGGTTGGATAGCCGGTGCCGTCGAAACGCTCGTGATGGTGCAGGGCGATGATGGCCGCGGCCTTGAGCATGGGCCGTTGCGAGGACTTGAGGATCTCAAAACCGATGGCCGGATGGGTCCGGATGAGCGCCACTTCTTCAGGCGAGAGCAGGCCGGGCTTGTTCAACACGCTGTCCGGGATGCCCAGCTTGCCGACATCGTGCATGGGCGCGGCCAGACGCAGCAGCTTGGATTCCTCCTCGGTCAGCCCGTACTTGAGCGCCAGGATGTAGATGTACTCCGACACGCGGCGCACGTGGTTGCCGGTCTCGTGCGAACGCCACTCGATGGTCTCACCCAGGGTGTGGATGATCTCGCGCTGGGTGTCCTCGACTTCCTTGTTCAGGTGCAGGTTGTCAAAGGCGATGGACACGTTGGCGAAGAAGATCTCCACCAGTTGGCGGTCCAGGTCGGAGAGCGGCGCGCAGCCCTCCAGGTAGATGACGCTCTCCGAGCCGTTGCGGCTGCGGAAATAGCCGATGTAGTGCTTGCCGTTGTAGAACAGGCTGGAGCGCTCCCGCACGGCCTTGATGACGATCTCGTGGATGTCGGTCGGCAGGACATCCGCCACATTCTTGCGGATGTGCGCCTGAAATTCGCCCGTGGCGGCCAGGATGTTGAACTGGCCCATGTGGTTCACCGCGGCGAAGCCCGAAGCCTGGCAGAGGATGGCGTTCTGATCCAGGGCCAGAATGGAGGTGATCTGGGTCAGCACGCCGGTTGAGAACTTCTCCAGCGACTGCAGCTCGAAGATGTTCTCCGAGGCCTCGATGATCTTCTCCAGGCCGCGGCGGTTGGCCTCGATGGTGGCGATGTCGCAGCTGGTGCGCAGGGCCGAGACGATGGTGGTGATGAGCTTCTGGGCCGTGAGCTCGGTCTTTTCCTTGTAGTCGTTGATGTCGTATTCGACGATGACGCGCTCTTCCGGGGCCTGGCCCGGCTGGCCGGTGCGCAGGATGATGCGCACGAAATGGTTCTTGGCCACCTCGCGGATGTACTGCACGAGCTTCAGGCCCGTGTCGTTCTCCTCCATGACCACGTCAAGCAGGATCACGGCGATGTCCGGGTTGGCGGCCATGAGCTCGCGCGCTTCCTGCCCGGTGTATGCGGAAATGAACTTAAGCGGGCGGCCCTTGTACTTGAAGCCGGAGAGCACCAGCCGGGTCACGTCATGGACCTCGGCCTCGTCATCGACAACGAGGACCTTCCACGATCCTTCTTGCGTCAGGGCGCAGTCCCTGTCCAGCCCAGCCGACGGCTTGGGCGCCTCATCCTGAAACAGCAATTCGTCGGTCGCCCCGTCAGTCGTTTCGTTGGTCGCTTCGTTGGTCATTGTTCCCTCGATCCTTCAAGCGGGACATCCAGGGTGAAGGTGGTCCCCTGGCCTTGAACGCTCTCGCAATGCACTGTGCCGCCAAGTCGCTGGGTCACGATGTTGTAGAGGATGTGCAGGCCAAGGCCCGTACCCCCTCGTCCTCGCTTTGTAGTGTAGAATGGCTCAAATATTTTGTCCAGGTGTTCGGGAGCAATGCCTTTGCCATCGTCGTTGAAGGAAAGGTGCAAGCGGTCTTCGTCCCTGATGATGCGGATGTTGATGCTCCCGGTCTGGCCCTCGTCAAAGGCGTGCACCAGGGAGTTCATCACCAGGTTGGTCATGATCTGGGAGTAGGCGCCGGGATAGGAGTCGATCTCAAGTTGCGGGTCGCAATCAAGGGATACCGTGATGGAGGTCTTCTTCAGGTGCGGACGAAGGGAGAGCAGCACCTCGTCCAGGTAGCTGCGCAGGCCGAACCTGCGGCGCTCCTCGGTGGAACGGTCCACGGCCACCTGCTTGAAGCTGCGGATCAGGTCCGAGGCGCGGCGAAGGTTCACAAGGATCATGCGCGTGGACTCGTCGCACATGCCGAGAAACTCCTCCAGCTTGGAGCGCTTGAGCCCGCCGCTGCGGTATTCCTCCAGCATGACCTTGGTCTTGGCCTCCAGGTGCGAGGCCGCAGTGACGCCGATGCCCACTGGCGTGTTGATCTCGTGCGCCACACCCGCCACCAGCCCGCCAAGCGAGGCCATCTTCTCCGACTCCACCAGCTGCCTGTGGGTGCGGCCCAACTGCTCAAGCGTCTCCTTGAGCTCCAGGTTGGCCTCTTCCAGCTGCTTGGTGCGCTCCTGTACGCGCTGTTCCAGGCTCTCGTTCAGGCGCTGAATCATGGCCTCGGACTCCTTTCGCGCCGTGATGTCGCGGGAGAAGCTGGCCAGCTGCCGGGGCACGCCGTCGGCGTCCAGGATGGGGTAGAGGTTGATGGCGTAGAACAGCCCATCGCGTTCCTCCTCAAAGGCGCGCGGACTCCTGGTGCGCACGGCCTCCCGGGTCTGCAGCCTGCGGATCTCGGCGGCGTTGGGCGAGAGGTGGTCGTAGATGTAGTGGCCGATCATGTCCTCAGGGGTCAACCCGCGCCTCTTGGCCCCGTGGGCGTTGATGGCCAGGATGACACCCTCGGTGTCCATGAGGATGACCGAGTCCGAGGTGGCGTTGAACAGGGCGCGGATGCGCACCTCGCTCTCGCGCAGCTCCTGCACAGCCTTTATGCGCTCGGTAACGTCGGAGAGCATGCCGTCGATGCGCACCAGGTTGCCGTCGGCATCGCGCACGGGCCGGGCGATGAGGGAACACCAGATGAGGCTGCCGTCCCGCTTGCGCATGGCCATCTCCATGCCGTCCACAAGTCCGGTCTCGGTGAGCACCCGCAGGAATCTGGCCCGCCCCAGCGGATAGGCGTAGACCTGCCTGCCGATGTCCGTGACCTGGGCCATGAGCTCCTCGGGCGTGCCGTAGCCCAGGATGCGGGCCAGGGCCGGGTTGGCGACGGCGAAACGACCGTCCGGCGTGCTCTGGAAAATGCCCTCGGGCGCGCTCAAAAAGATGCCGCGATAGTTCTCCTCGGCCTTGCGCAGGGCCTCCTCCACCCGCCTGCGCTCCAGAATCTCAAGCTCACGCTGGCGGATGGTCTGCTTGAGCTCGTCGGCGTGGCGGGTCAGCAGGCGCTCGCGCTCGATGTGATAGTCCACGCGGCGCAGCAGCTCGTCCGGGGTGATGCGCATCTCCGCCAGCATGCTGCCATAGATATCGCTCAGGATCCTGGTTTCCTCCGGCGTGAAGACCCCGGCCTTGCCCAGGGCCTTGTGGGCTGCGGCCGCTCCCACCACTCCGGAGAAGGCCTTCTCCACCTCGGCGTAGAGGGCGGCCAGCATGGGCACGGAGATCTGGGCGCGCCCAAAGAGGTCCAGGGTGCGCATGCTGCCGAGGATGATCTCCTGCACCTCGCTCTTGGGCATGTATTCCACGAGCATGCGTTCCATGAGCCGACACTTTTCCGCCAGGTCGATGTCCGCCTCCACCTGGGCTCCGCCCGCACGCTCACGCACTGCCGCCTCGCCCGTGAACTCGCCCAGCACGGCCAGTTCCTCGCGCGTTTGGCGGCTTAAGAGAGACACCAGGACGTACAGACCCACGTTGAAGGTCAGGGTCCAGAACACGGAGTGGGTCACCGGGTCCAGGGTGCTCAGGCCGAAGAGGGCCTCGGCGCGCAGCCAGGACAGCCCGAACAGGCCGCTTCGCACCGGCCCGTCCCAGAACACGCCGCTACGGGAAAAGGCGGGCAGAAACATGGTGTGCAGCCAGAGTACGATGCCCACGCTCAGTCCGGCCAGGGCTCCGGCCCTGGTGCCGCCGCGCCAGAAGATGCCGCCCAGGATGGCCGGTGCGAACTGCAACACCGCCCCGAAGGCGATGATGCCGATGTTCACCAGGATGTAGCTCTCGCCCACGGCCAGCTCGAACCAGTAGGAGACCAGGATGAGGAAGGCCACGCAGCCCCAGCGGCACTGCAGCAGGCGGCGCTTCAGGAAGCCCAAGACCGCCACCCGCTCGATGACCGGCAGCAGCACATGGTTTGTCAGCATCACCGCGTTGGTCATGGACGAGACCATGACCATGCTCATGGCGGCGGAAAACCCCCCCAGGAACACCAGCAACGCGAGGCCGGTCTTGCCGTACAGGGCGGGCAGCCCCAGCACGTAGATGTCGCCCCGGGCCGGGTCCAGCCCGGCGGAGATGCCCGCAATGGCGATGGGCACCACAAAGGCGTTGATGACCAGCATATAGAGCGGGAAGACCCAGGTGGCCGTGCGGATGTGCTTTTCGCTTGAATTCTCCACCACGGCCAGGTGGAACTGGTGCGGCAGGAATAGGATGGCCGACATGGCCAGCAGCAGATAGCTGGCCCAGAGGACGTAGGACGACCCGCCCGTGGCGCCGGGCCCGCCCAGGCTCAAGATGGCCGCCAGGCGGTCCGGCGGCAGGCTGGTCATGAGGTCGCCCAGGCCCGCGTGCAGGCCATACACCGCGAACAGGCCCACGCTGACCAGGGCCACCAGCTTGATGACGGCCTCGGCGGTGATGGTGGCGACCATGCCGGGGTGGCGGTCGGTGGGGTCCATGCGCCGCACGCCGAGCAGGATGGTGTAGACGATCATCAGCCCCACCACCAGCGGACCGATGAAATCAAGGACCAGCGCGTCGCCCCCGGCCACCAGGGAGAAGGTGGAGATGACGCTCTTGAGCTGCAGGGCCACGTAAGGCACGCTGCCGAGGAAGGCCACGGCGGTGGCCAGGGCCGCGATGCGGTGGCTCTTGCCGTAGCGCGCGGCCAGGAGGTCGGCGATGCTCGTGATGTGGTAGCTCGACTTGATGCGCACCAGCTTGCGCAGGATGCACCACCACAGGGCGGCGCACAGGGTCGGCCCGATGTAGATGGTCAGGAAGATCAGCCCCGAGCCTACGGCCTTGCCCACGGAGCCGTAGAAGGTCCAGCTGGTGCAGTAGGTGGCCAGCGAGAGGGCGTAGACCCAGGCCTTGTCCGTCACCGGGCGGCCCGCGTCGGAGCGCCGCTCGGCCCAGCGGGCCAGCAGGAACAGGCAGCTGATGTAAGCCGCCAGGAGCAGGAGCACGAAGAACGGACTAAACATCGCCGTCCTCCGGGCTGGCGCCGCCGCCCTGCTTCAGCTCCCCCGCCGGGGCTGGTGCAGGGCTTGGGTCTGGACCCGGTCCAGAGCCTGGGGCGAAACCGGGCGGCACCGGCATGACCTCCTCATCACAGGACCCATGCGCGGCCAGAAACAAGAGTGCAATGGCCAGACCCCAGGCGCAAAACAGCCAGCCGAACAATCCGTCCGAAGCGGGGATGGAGAGCAGCGGCCAGTTGAAGAGCAGCGTCAACGCCACAAAAAGAAACAGGGAAATGCCGGGTCTCCCAAGCGGCAGCTTCATTCCCCCCTCCCTTGTTTCCAGCGCAAACCCGGCACAACAAAAACGCCTTTATTACACAATGTACCTGTCCGGGCACAATCGCGCAACCATACGCGCCATTTTTGCGTAGTATTGCCGCGCCCGGTCCGGGCGCAGCCTTGCAGTCCAGTGGGGAGCGCGGAAGGTACAGACCTTGAGCACGCCCAGCCGCATGCTGTGCAGAGCCCTCAGGGCCGCTTCAACGGAGGGCGCGCTCGCGTTCTGCCACCAGCAAGATCAGTGCAGCATCCGTCACAGCTCCTCCACCGGGAAGGACAGGGCAAAGCGCGCGCCGTTGCCCTGGTTCTGCGCCGTGACGTTGCCCGCCAGCTGGCGGGCCAGGCTGGTGATCAGGCTCAGCCCCAGGGTGGACACGCTCTCAAGGCTGAAGTCCTGCGGCAGGCCCGGCCCGTTGTCCTCCACGGCCAGCTCCAACTGTCCCTGGCGGCGGGTCAGGGACACGAGCAGGCGGCCGCTGCGGCCATTGCGGAAGGCGTGCTTCACGGCGTTCATGACCATCTCGTTCAGCACCAGCCCGCAGGGGATGGACTGAGTGACCGGCAGGCGCATGTCCTCCACGTCGAGCACCACCTGCACGGGCACGTCCGCGCTGGCCACCACGCGCTCCACCAGCCTGGGCACGTAGTCGGCCATGTCCACGCTGGACAGGTCGGCCGAGCCGTAGAGTTCCTCGTGCACCAGGGCCATGGCCGAGATGCGCTTCTGGCTCTCCTCGAACATGGCCTTGTCTTGAGGATCGACCACGTACTCGGCTTGGAGAAAGAGCAGACTGGAGATGATTTGCAAGTTGTTCTTCACGCGGTGGTGGATCTCTTTGAGCAGGATCTCCTTCTCATGAAGGGAATTGAGCACGTTCTTCTCGGCGTCCAGGCGGCCCACCACCTGCCAGCAGGCGTCCAGGAGCAGGGAGAACTGCCGCAGGTCGGTTTCCTGGTACTCGCTGTTCTTGTTGCCCACCCCGGCCACAGCCACGATCTGCCCGTCCTGGAACACCGGCACGGTCATGAAGTTGTGAAGCTCCACATGGCCTTCGGGGTAGCCGCGCTTCAGCGGGTTGGCGGCCTGGAAGTCGTTGACGATGAGGGGGCTTCTCTGGCGCACGGCCTCGCCCCAGATGCCGGTCCTGTCCAGCTCGTAGACCTGCTGCGGGCCCGCGACCGCGCACTCGGCCATGACCTCCCTGGACCAGGTGTTGAGTGTGAATTCCCGGCGGTTCTCGTTGTAATGGTAGATGTAGCCGAAGCGGCTCTCAGTCAGCTCCAGGGCCTCGGCAAGGCTGAAGTCAAGGAACTCCTGCACGGACTTGGCCTTGTGCTGCAGCACGCGCACCAGGCTCTGCAGCCGGACATTGTTGCGCCGCACCTCCTCCTCGGCCAGTTGGCGCTCATGAATGAAGCGCGCCTGCTGGGCATTCTGATAGGCCCGGAGCGACAGTTCGGAGGACATCAGGAACAGCGCTTTAGCCACCTTGTCGAACTGCACGGAGGTCATGACCGGCACCTCGGCCAGGGCGGCCTTGAACTCCGCCCGGTCCGCGCCGATCTCATCGGCATAGCCGAGCATAACTACATCGTCCTGGGCTTCATTGCGCACCTGGCCGATGAGCCAGTTGGCGATGTGCTGGCCGCCGACATTGATGCTCGCGCCAGCGTCCCACAACCCGCCGCTCAGGCAGGGTTTGATGGTTGGGCCGTCCCTGTTGAGCCTGCCCAGCACGGCGTCGGAGGCGTAGCAATTGGCCAAGCCCTTGTCCGTCTTGCGAATGATGTCGCTGCACAAGCGGCAGAAATTGCTCGGTCTGGTGATGGGCACGCCTTCCGGGGTGGTGATGATGGAGGCGACGCTCATGGACTCGGCAAAGGTGTCCTGAATGCGCTGGATGTCCTCAAGGTTGAACAGCTCCGTAAAGCGCATGGAGGCCGGGCTGTCCAAGGGCTGGGTCAAAGCGAGGACCTGCCTGCGCAGCGCCTCCTCGGCCAGTTTGCGTTCGGTCAGATCCAGGCCATAGGCGTAGTTCAATTCCCCAAGGGACATGAAGCCCCAGGAGATCGTCTTATGCGAGCCGTCCTTGCAGGTGCACACGACCTCCAGGGGCTCGATGGCTGTCCTTGTCTCGATGGCGCGTTCCACCCTGCGGGTCCATTCCTCCATGATCTGGCGGCGGTACTCCTGATCGGGATAGGCCAGCGGCCACCAGCTGGCGGCGTTGGGCACGTCCTCCAGCACATAGCCGAAGAGCTTGGTGAAGGTGGGATTCACATAGGTTGATACCTGCTCCATTCCGGTCGACATGTATATGGCCAGCGGCATGGTCTCGACCATGGCCCTGAAGGTCTCCTCACTTTTGCGCAGCGCCGCCTCGGCAGCCTTGCGCTGGGTGATGTCCAGGAAGACCACGATGCCCGCGCTGACCCGGCCATGCTCATCCAGAACGGGCGCGGCGTTGGCCCAGACGATGCGGTCATCACCCTCGGCCCGGCGGAGGATGAACTCGCGGGCGGACGTCTCCCCGAACATGACCGCGCGCGCCAGGGGCACCTCCGCAGTCTCCAGCGGCCTGCCATCCAGGTCCAGAATCTTCCAGCTGGCCACATACTGGCTGGCGTCCGCACCATTGACGGCCCCGGCCTCGCCGAGGATCATCAGCCCGGCTCGGTTCACATAGCGCAGGCGTCCGCTGGGTGCATCGGCGATGGCGATGCCCGCCTGGCTCTGGTCCATGGCCGCCTGGAGAATGGCCTCGCTCTTGCGCAGGGCGTTTTCCGCCGCTTTGCGTTGGGTGATGTCCATTCCGTAGATGTTGACGAAGCCTTCCGCTGGGACCGGGCTGGCCGCCAAGTCGACGGTCCGCCCGCTAAAATTGATTTCAAAGCGCTGGATCTCCCCGCTGACAAGGGCGCGGGCGATGATCGCGGCATACTCCTCCGGCAGCGCTTGGCCCACCTGCACCCCGAGGTGCGCCAAGAGGCCCGCGCTGGCCGGGTTGGCTGTGAGCAGCTGGCCCCCCGCCCCGACGCGCAGCACCGGGTTCGGGTTCTCCTGGGGGAAGCGCGCCAGGCTGCGCACCTCGGCCTGGGCCGCAAGCACCTGGCCGTAGGATGCGCTGAGTCCGTCCTGCATGCTGTTCAGGGCGCGCATCAGCACGTCCAGTTCGTCTCCAGCTTTTTTTCTTGTCCAAGACCAGGGGCTTGTTCTCGCCGCCCAGGCTATAGGTGCTCAGATGCGCCGCAAAGGCGGCCAAGTGCCGGGAAATCATGCTGCGGGTGAGCCAGAACATGAGCCCGGTCACCAGAAGCACCAGGGCTATGTTGTAGGCCAGCACCCGCCGGGCGGTTTGCCAGGCCGCAACGCGCAAGCTCTCCAGGTCGGCCTGGACGTGCAGCACGCCCAGTTCCTGGCGTTTGCCGTTGTAGACCACGGACAGCGGGAACTCACGGTCCAGCACGCCCTTGATCCTCCTCACCCCGGACTGGGCCACGACGCCTGAAGCGTCGAACACGCTGGCGTAGGAGATGTAGCGGAAATGGCGGATGCCCTCCACATGCAGGTCCATGTGCTCGCGGTCATAGTCCCAGAGAGAGGAGGCCACGCTCTTGGCGTTGGTGCTCTCGATGACCGCGAACTCCTCCTGCACGGCGGCCAGGGCGGTCTGGTACTCCCACCAGGCGCGCGCGCCGGCCAGAAGCACGATGAGCAGCGCGCTGAACACAAGCAAGCGCTTGAGCAGGCGCAGGGTCAGGGGATTCGTGACCCGCAGGTGTTCGCCGTTCATGGTTTTCCCTCAGATAGCCCGGCCCTGGTCAGGCGCTCGATCACGCCTTCGCGCTTCATCGCGCGCAGGGCCTCGGCCAGCCTGGGCACGAGGGCGGCATGGCGCTTGTTCAGGTAAATGTACATGGGGGGATCGGCCAGGGGCGGCAGCAGGGCGCGCATGCCCGTGTAACCATTGCGGCGGATGATTTCTCTGCCCGTATGTAGGCCCGAGACGATGACCTCCGCCCTGTCCTTGTCCAGCAGGGCAAACAGGGCTTCTTCGTCGCGCACGAGCTTGAGTTTAACGATGTCTTGCAGACTGTTCTCCACAAGCTTCCAGCCGATGACCGAGGCCACCTGGCGGTCTCGCAGATCCGCCCAGGTCCCCGCCTTGAGGCCGGGCCTGCGGGTGAAGGCGGTGAAGGGGAAGCTGCTCATGGGTTCCGGCACCATGATCAGGTTCGGGTACTGGCGTTCCAATCCGGCAATACGCACATAGTTGCCGTCGTCGACGCCCTGGTTGGCGCTCTGCAAGGCCCGCTCGGAAGACAGGATCACCAGCCGCACCGGCACCCCGATGCGCCGGAAGGCCTCGGTGACGATGCGGTCATCGAAACCGCTGCCATCGGCACGGGAATGGGGCGGGGCGCCATCGGTGTTGAGCACCAGCGGCCCGGCCCCGCTGGCGCAGACCGGCAGGGCGAGGACAAGACACAGCAGGCAGGTGGCGATCCGCATGGCTATTGCTCCAAATTCCTTGCAATATACCCATAAGCGCCCGGCCCGCGCAAATGGTATTTGCCGAAGCGCAAGGCATGAAGCTCGGCCTGCTACTGCCCGGCTTCGCCCAACCCGGCCCTGGTCAAGCGTCTGATCGTGCCGTCGCGCCGCATCTGGCGCAGGACCGCGTCCAGCTTCGGCACGAGGTCGGCGTGGCGCTTGTTGAGGTAGAGGTGCATGTCGCGATGGGCCAGGGGAGGCGAGAGCGGGCTGATCTTCGTGTAGCCCTTGCGCCGGAGGATCTCCCGGCCAGAGTCCAAGCCGAGGACGGCCACCTCCACCCGGCCCTTGTCCAGCAAGGCCAGCAGGGACTCCTCGCTGTGCGTTTGGCACAGGCTGCGCACGTTGGCGGTGTTGGCCTCCACAATCTTCCACCCGGTGACGATGCCGACGTCGTAGCGCTCAAGCCCCTTCCAGTCCGGGATGCGCATGGACGGATCAGTGGAAAATGCCGCGAAATCGAATGCCGAGAGGGGCTCCGCCACCATGATCAGGTTCGGATACAGGCGCGACAGCCCGGAGACGCGCGAATACACGCCATCGTCCAGTCCCTGGTCGGCGTTGCGCATGGCACGCTCGGCGGACACAACCACCTGGCGTACGGGCACACCCAGGCGGTGGAAGGCCTCCTGCACGATGCGGTCTTCAAAGCCTGTGCCGTCGGCGCGGGAACGCGGGGAGGAGGCGTCGGTGCAGAGTCGCAGTTCAGACCCGCTGGCGCACAAAGGCCACGCAAGCGTTACCAGGCAGAGCAGCGCCAGCAGGCGCGGCAAAGGGCATACATGGAGAAACATTCTCTCAGGATACGGTATTTGGGCCATTGTTGGCAAGCCTCGCCAGCAATTCAGCCATCGCCGCGCCGCGCTGGGGCGGCCCGCCTAAAGCACCCGGAACAAACGCCGGGAAGAGGCGCCTGCGGAAAGCGCCGGGACTACTTGGCCACAAGCTCCCAGGTGAGTTGGGTGTCCGGGGCGATGTCGCTGGCTGCAGCCTTGCCCAGCAGACCTTCGAAGTGTTCGGCCAGGATCTCCCCCGTGCCCGGGCGCTTGACCCACAGGTTGGCCTTGGTGAAGGCCTCGCCCTTCTTGATGGGCGCGATGGTGACGCAGGAGGCGTAGGCGAAGTCGATGGTCACCTGCTCCTCCGGGAGGATGCCCTTGGTGCCGCCCAGGGCCTTGTGGATGAGCCTTGAGCCTTCGATGAGCTGTTTCATTTCCGCCGGGTCCATGGATAAAAATACGTCCGGGCCGGGCCAGGCTTTGTCCGAGGTGTAGTGGCGCTCCAGCATGCTCGCACCAAGCGCCACCGCGCCCAGGCAGGGGTAGATGGTGAGGGTGTGGTCGCTTAGTCCCACCACGGCGTCGGGGAAGGCGTCGCGCAGTTCCACCATGGCGCCCAGGCGCACCTTTTCCGGCGGGGTAGGGTACATGCTGGTGGTGTGCATGAGCCCGAAGGGCACCTTGCGCGCGCGCAGTATCTCCACGCTCCTCGCCACGTTCTGCATGCTGTTCATGCCGGTGGACAAAATCACCGGCTTGCCGAAGCTGGCGATGTGGTCCACCAGCGGATAATTGTTGCATTCGCCGCTGCCGATCTTGTACCCGCACACGCCCATGGACTCCAGGCGGTCCGCCGCGGCGCGGGAGAACGGCGTGGACAGGTAGATCATGCCCAGGCTCTGCACCAGGGCCATGAGGCGGCGCTCGTCCGCCTCGGAAAGCTGGCAGCGTTCCATGATTTCGTAGATGGAGACGTTGGCATTGCCCGGAATGACCTTTCTGGCCTGCGGGCTCATCTCGTCCTCCACCACGTGGCACTGGAACTTCACGCATTCGCAGCCCACGGCATGCGCGTCGCGGACCATGCGCTCGGCCTTGGCGAAGTCGCCCTCATGGTTGATGCCGATTTCGGCGATGACCAGGGGGGCGTGTTCGGGTCCGATCTTGCGTCCGGCCAGGGTGATCTCGGGCATGCGGGGCTCCTTTGGGGCGGGTTGGCGATGGGCCGGAGAATAGGGAATGCGGCGGGAAGAATCAAGGACGGGGGAAGGCGCAAACTCAGGGTTGACAGCAGCGCGTATAGTATCTATACACATCGCCATGACGCGCCCCGACCCGCCCTTGCAGTCCCTGTGGGACAGCCTTGTGAACCGCATGGTGTTTCTGGAGAAACGCCATGTGTTCCGCCACGGGGAGCTGCGGCTGCACCCGTCGGAGCTGCACCTGCTGCTGGCCGTGCAGGCCGAGCCCGAGGCCAACGCCACGAGGCTGGCGGCCCTGCTGGGCGTGACCAAGGGGGCTGTGTCCCAGGTGCTGAAGAGGCTGGAGGCCAAGGGCGTGGTGCACAAGCGGGTGGACCCGGCCCAGAAGAACGAGGTCACGGCCAGCTTCACCCCGCTTGGGCGGCTGGCCCTGGAGGCCTTTCTGGCCGAGCGGAAGGGCTCGCGGCAGCGCTTCACCCAGTACCTGGACTCCCTGGCGGACCCTGAGCAGGCCGTGCTGCGGCGCTTCCTGGCTGAAGTGTCCAGCTACCTGCCAGGGGAAAAATGACGCCGCGGGGCTCTTTTTTTTGCCGTCAGGGTATAGATACTAAACACACAACCAGGAGGAGAGGATCATGACATCGAGAAAACGTACCACCAGCAGCTACACCCACTACATGGAGGCCGAGGCCGGGGCGGTGTTCCCGCTGCTGTGCCCGGTGCGGGAGTATGAGTGGATCGAATGGTGGCGGGCCACGCTGCTGCATTCCCTGTCCGGCGTGGCCGAGCAGGATTGCGTGTTCACCAGCACGGTGCTGGAGGCCGTGGGCCCGGAAGTGTGGACCTGCACCCGCTATGAGCCGCCGCAGCGCATCGATTACGTGCGCGTGGGGCGCAGCACAGTGATCCGCCTGGAGCTGACCTTGGCCCCGGCCGGACCGGGAACCCTGCTTACGGCGCGGATGGTGGTCTCGGCCCTGGACGACGCGGGGGATGCGATTGTGGACGAGTTCGCAAAGGACGGCTGCGAGGGCTACTTCAAGCCCGGCGCCATCATGCTGGGCCACTACCTGGCCAAGGGCACGCTGCTGCCCGCAGCCGAGGCCCTGGCCCTGGCCTCGTAGCACCGCTGGCGTTGGGAGAAGTCAGGCTGCCTGAAAGGACCGGGCCGGTGAAAGACATGCTCACCGGCCCGGCCCATGGCCTACGACAGAAAAGTGCGAAAGCTGTGGATCCTGGAGAAGATGTCTGGCCGGGATGGCTACCCGCCGCCACGCAGCACGCGCCGCGCGCCGATGAAATGCTCGCGCCAGTAGCCGATGTCGAAGGGCTCCTCGCGCACGCGGCCCCCCGAGCTGGGGCTGTGGATGAAGGTGGTTTCGTCCGTGGCGATGCCCACGTGCATGTTTGTACTTTTGCCGCGCAGGCGGAAGAACACCAGGTCGCCGGGGCGGATGTCGCGCCGGCCCACCGGATGCCCGACCTCATACTGCTCGTAGGACACGCGCGGCAGGTCCACGCCCACCTGGCGGTAGGCCCACCAGGTCAGCCCGGAGCAGTCAAAGCCCGTCTGCGGCGACTCGCCGCCCCATTTGTAGGGCGCGCCCGTCAGCGACCGCGCCGCAGCCACCACCGGGTTCCGGTTGCCCTGTCCCAGAGTCGGCAAAGGCTCGACCGGAATATGGGCCGGCGCGCAGCCGCCCAAGGCCGCCGCCAGAAGCAGCAGCGCCAAGAGCGCCAACGGGGCCAGGGGCCGTTTTCTGCTGTGTGCGGTGTCCATGTCTGTCGTCTCGGCGCGGTGCGCGGCTTACTTCATGATGCGGATGTAGTTCTGAACCGTGTACACGCCCTGCACGGCATTGGCGTGGGCCACGATGCGGTCCGCGTCGTGCTGGCTCTTCACCAGCCCCAGGATGACCACATTGCACTGCACCACCTTCACGTCCACCTGCGTGGACCAGATGTCCCGGTCCTCCACGAGGCGCTGCTTGATCTTGGCATACAGGGCCAGGTCGTCGGTGGTGCCGCAGGTCGGGTCGACCTGTTTCTGGAAGGGGATGATGGTGACGCGGCGTACGCCGTCCACCTCTCGCGCCAGGCGCACGGCGCGCATCTTCTGCTGGTCGGCGTCGAATTCGCCCACCAGGTACACCGTGCCCAGGTAGGAGTTCACGCTCAAGTCGCGCAGCTTGACCACGGGATCGTTGATGATGCGCGCGCGCACCGAGGACTCGATGCGGCTGTCGTCCGCAAAGGTTCCAACGTCGCGCTCGTCCACCGAGGCTTTGTAGATGGTGCCGCAGCCGCTGAGGCTGGTCATGGCCAGGGCGAACAACAGGCACAGGATCAAACGACGCATGGGCATGCTCCTTCTGGCACGGCAGGAACTGCCGAACCGGGTGTTTCATGTGGATTAGCAAAATCGGGGCCAGACCGGCCAGGGATCAAGCGTCGAGGGCCTCGCGCAGGCGCTCGATCAAGGTCTCGGGCAGGGCGAAGGGGCCGCTCCAGGCCGGGGGCAGGAACAGGGCGCGCTCGGGAAGCCGCAGGCACAGGGCGTGCAGCAGCATGGGCACGCCGCGCACCTTGCGGCCATACACGGCGTCGCTGATGACCGGGTGCCCGCGCAGGGAGAGCTGCACACGGATCTGGTGGGTGCGGCCCGTGAGCAGGCGCACCTGCATCAGAGTGGCGGCCCGCTTGCGCAAGAGCGGGGTGACCTCGCAGCGAGCCAATTTACTGACGCCGACAGTCCCGCCGACTGTCCCACCAGTGGACGGGGCCGTTCCAGCGCGCACGATCTTCTTGCGCCCGGCCACCTCTCCGGCGGCCAAGTCCAGGCGCTCCAGGCTGTCTTCCAGCAACTCCGTGCCCCGTCCGGGCCAGGAGCCGTCCACCCAGGCCAGGTAGGTTTTGGCCACCCCGCCCGTGGCGAAGAGATCGCCCAGGCGGCGCAGCTCGGCGTAGCTCTTGGCCGCCAGCAGAATGCCCGAGGTGTCCTTGTCCAGGCGGTGGGCCAGCACGGGCAGAAAGGGCGCGCCAGCAAAGAGCGCCTTCAGGCGGTCGGCCACGGAGTCCGGGTGCCGGGTGCCCGCGTGGGCGCACAGCCCGGCGGGCTTGGCCACGGCCACCAGACCCGCGTCCTCGTAGAGCAGGGTCAGGGGCAGGGGGGCCGGGGGAGCATCAGGGGGCGGGGCTTCGGACTCGGCGGCGCCAGCAGGGCCAGCCGGGTGCGGTCCTTCGGCCTCCTGTCCCGGCAGTGCCTGAAAGGGCGGCACGCGCACCTGCTGGCCTGCGGCGAGGCGGAAGAAAGGCTGCTTGCGGCCGCCGTCCACTCGCACCTGGCCGGTGCGGATGGCCTTCAAAAGGGCTGAGCCGGGCACGGCCCCCTGCAGGCGGCGGGTGAGGAACTGCAACAGCTTCTGGCCAGCCTCCTCGGGGTTGACGACGAGGGGCTGGAGGCGTTGGGCGGGTGTGGGGTCGACGCTGTCGCCGTGCTTGGGAGGCGCTTGAGACATGAGGGCGGCGGGTGAACCGGCGGGGGAACGGGCATGCCCGTCCCCCCGTTGCGGCGGTTACTTGCTCGTATCCAGGTCGTAGGTCACGACCACGGTCTTCTCGTTGCTCATCCCGGCCACTCCGGAATAGGTGTTCAGGCAGACGATGAGCTGCTTCTGGCCCACGTTGCGCAGGTCAGCCACGCCAAGGTCGCTCACGGTGCCCTTGATGCGCCGGGTCTTCCAGGCCATGCTCATGCCCACGCCGTCCCAGAACAGCGAGTGCACCTCGCCCTGGGAGAAGCGCCGGAACTTGGTGAAGACCTGGGAAGCCACGGAGATGTCCTTGTTCACCAGAAGCTCGTACTTGCCGCTGGAGTCAAAGGACGTGGGGACCATGCGCATGGGCAGATAGTAGAATTCCTCGACGCCGGTGTCGCGGGCGCCGGTGTCCATGCCGGGCAGGCGCTCGTCCACGATGATGTAGACGGCGGAGCTGTTGTAGCCTTCCTCCTGGCTGTACTGAATTTCAAGATCCGGGGTGAATACCTTCATGTAGCTGTATTCGTTGATCACCACGATCTTGTAGGTATTGCCCTCGGGGATGTAGGAGAAGTTGAAGGTGTTGGCGATGGTGGGCAGGCGCAAACGGCGCACTGGCTGGAACTCGCCATTGGTGAAGGCCATCTCGCTCACGCCAGCCTCTTCAAAGGGGCCGTGGTAGCCCTTGCGCTGGCCCACCACGATGGGCTGGAAGGTGGGCGGGGTGCGCACCACGCTCAAGTGCATCTTCTGCGGTTCGCAGAACTTCTCGAATTTGCCGTTGGCGTACCTGAAGACGAAGGAGCGGGGCTCGGCGTTGCCCTCAGGATCGTTCATGGCCGAGACAATGATCTCGTCGTGCCCATCGCGGTCGATATCGATGACACTCAGGCGCAGGATCTTGATGCGCATGCCGAGGTCGATATCGCCAACGGGCTTCAGGGTGTTCTGGAAATACTCGTAGGCATGGAGCGTGTGGCTGCTGGCGATGATGACGCGGTTCTTCTTGTCGCCCTGGAAATCGCCCACGACCAGCCCCACGGAGGTGAAGCGCAGGCTCTGACTCTGCCAGCGGCCCGGGGTCTCGGCCCCGCCCTCGTAGCGGAACTGCGGGTTCATCACCGGGCCGCCAGCCGGGCCCACCGGGGCCTCGCCCGTGTCGCCGACTACGAAGGCGGCGTTCTGCGGCACCACGGCCTTGGACTGCTGCTCCTTGCGCTGCGCCTTGGCCTCCTTGGCCTTGGCGTCGTCGCCGGGGCGCTGGAAAACCTCGGTGCGCACGTCGGCGCTCAGGCGTTCCAGGGCGGGCACCAGGCCCTCCACCGGCACCTGGGCCGTCTTGGTCCAGCCCTTGCCCTTGTTGTCCCAGACGTTTAGGGTCACGCTGGCCTGCGCGTCCTTGAAGTCGATGCTGCCGGCCATGAGGAATTCCGAGCCGACCACGCCCATGATGGACTGGGCGTCGACAGGCCCTGCGGGGAAGCGGTTGCCCGCGCGGTCGACATTGGCCCGGGGCGCGGCCTCGAAGTAGCCGGGCCAGGCCAGGCGCGAGGTCAGCATGGTCTGCGCGCCCTTGCTCATGTATTGGTATTTATCGCCATTGATCTTGAAGGGCAGCACGGCGAAGGACCGCGCGCCCTGGGACAGCGCCAGCACGGGCAGGCAGACCAGGGCGGCGAGCAGCAGCAGGGCTGAAAGACGCTTGAAAGACATTTTTGACTCCTCCTCTGCGGGGGAAAAACGTTGGCTCTTCCGGCGTTGGTGCCGTTTTCTGTTCTAGGCCAATAGCACCAAGACCTGCGGCTTGCAAAAGAAACCTTGCCGCGTCTCCCGGCGGGCCGGACGTCCGGAAACGAGGCGGAACGCGGGCCTGAACCGTCCAAGGCCGCCTCCCCGGCCGCATTCCGGGCCATTGCCAAGCCCCCCCGCCGCACGCTATGCCCGCCCCATGACTCGACAGACGCGACAGACCAAGCAGACCAAGCCGCCCAAACAGGCCGCACCGGTCAGGGAGCCGAAGACGCCCCAGGCGGCAACGGCCCGCACCTTCCGCATCACCACCGCCCCCGGCCAGGCCGCCCTGGTGGAGGCGCTGCTCGCGGCCCAGGGCTTCGCCTTCGAGGCCGAGCCCTTCCTTGTGAGCGCGCGCAGGCTCACCCATGAACCCTTCCCCCTGGGTTCGTCCTTGGCCGCAAGCTTCGGCCTCATCTACATCCAGGACCGTTCGTCCATGCTGCCTCCGGCGCTTTTGGGCGCCCGGCCCGGCGATCTGTGCCTGGACATGTGCGCAAGCCCCGGCGGCAAGACCGGCATCCTGGCCCTTTCCGTGGGGCCGGAGGGATTTGTGCTGGCGGCTGAGGCCTCGCGCGACCGCCTGGCCACCCTGCGCCAGAACCTGCGGCGCATGAACGCGGCCAATGCCGCCACCGCCGGGGGCGAGGCCCAGCACCTGCCGCTGCCGCCGCAGAGCCTGGACTGCATCCTGCTCGACCCGCCGTGCAGCGGCTGGGGCACGGCGGACAAGAATCCCCTGGTCTTGACCCTGTGGACCCCGGAAAAGGCCGAGACCCTGGTGCGCCTGCAACGCACGCTTTTGGCGCGCGCAGCCACGCTGCTCAAGCCTGGCGGCACGCTCATGTACTCCACCTGCACCACCCACGTGCGCGAAAACGAGGAACAGACCGCCTGGGCGCTGGACACGCTGCCCCTTGCGCTCTCGCCGCTGCCCGCGCCTGCGGGCTTCAGCCCGCGCGAGCCCGCGCTGCCCGGCCTTTCCGGCGTGCTGCGGGTGGGCGGGACGAAGTCCGACCGGGAGGCCGACAACACAGAGGCTGACAGCGGCGGCCAGGGGTTCTTTCTGGCGCGCTTCGTCAAGCAGGACGGTGGTGACGATGGTGCGGGCGGTGAGGATGAAGGAGGGGACAGCCAGGAACAGGCCAAGGAGCTCGGCGGACACGTGCTCTCGGCCAGGGACATCGCTGCAGCCGGGCCGCTTGCGCCGGGCAATCTTCCGCCGGGCGAGGTGCGCGACTTCGGCGGAAAGGTCTATTTTCTGCACCAGCAGGCCCTGGACCTGCTGGGCCAAAGCCCGGGCTTGCGCTGGCAGGGACTGCCCCTGGGCTCGGCCTCGGCCGGGCGCTTCCGGCCCGACCCACGCGCGCGGCTGCTCCTGCCCCCGGCGGACCAGCTCGAGCCCTCCCAGCGCCTGGATGTGGACGAGCCCAAAGCCATCCTGGACCTGCTCTCGGGCCGCAGCCTGGACCTACCGGGCACAGGCAATCTGGTGGGCTTGTACTTCCGGGGCCTGCCGCTGGGGCTCTTGACCCGCAAGGGCCGCCGCCTGCTCTGGTCGGACAGGTAAATGGGCAGGTAGCCGGGCAGAGAATCGGGGGAGGGCTCAGCCAGCGCCGTCGGCCGCCCTAGCAGGCCCCGCTCGCGGCCTGCCCCTGGCGCACGGCCTGCCTCTGGCGATAAATCGACAGCCCCCAGGGCAGGGCCAGCAGGACCAGCGTGGCGCTCCAGGCCCAGGCCGCCTGGTTCACCAGCCCCTCCTGCACCGGAATCCACACCGCACCCAGCGCAAACACACCCACCAAGAGCCACTCCTCGCGCGGGGTGCCCACGGGCCGCGGGGCCTCGCGCGTGGCCAGCATCCGGCCCAGCATGCACAGGGCCACGGGCAGGAACTGGGCCACCCGGAAGTCACGGTAGCGCGGATCGATGATTAACCCCACGATGAGGGCCAGGCCAGCCAGCCCGAACACGAGGTCGAGCCAACCCACGGCCAGGGACGACCATGTCTCTCCCGGGCATGCGGGCGCAAAGCGCCGCGAGCGCAGAGCCTCCAGCCGGACGATGACGGGCGCTAAGGGCGCCGGGCCGGTGCCGCGTCCGCTGGCGACGTCGGCCAGCTCGCTGAACACCAGCAGGCACAACAGCGCGCCGCCGCCGGTCATGAGCACGCCGCTGATGACGCCGCCCGCGCCAAAGGCCAGGCGCAGGGACTGCTCGGCGCTGACGGCCAGAAGCGTGCACAGGCCCTGGGCCGCCAGGGCCACCAGCGCCGTGCGCCCGAAGCTGGTGGGGCGACGCAGAAGCAGCGCCAGGGCGCAGAGCAGCACCGCAGCGCCGGAGGACAAAGAGAACGCCAGCAGCCAGTAGGGCTTCTCGGACACCGGGCCGGTGAGCGGGAACTTCAGGTGCCGCGATCCGTCGACCAGGCCCCAGTTGCCACCCACGGTGCCCTCCTGCCCGAACTTCCAGGGCTCGTCGTAGAGCTCGAAGATGTTGTAGTCGATGCCGCGCTCGTGGGCGGTGTTGATGATATCACGCACGAAGCGGGCCTGGGCCACGCGGCCCGGCACGGCGTCCTTGCGCACGCGCCCGGCGCTGGGCCAGCCTATTTCGCCGATGAGAATGGGTTTGCCGGGATAGGCCGCCTTGATCTTGGCGTGGGCCTCAAGCATGTGCGGGATCACGCGGTCCAGCGGGGTGGGCGTGTTCTCCCAGTAGGGCAGGATGTGGATGGTGAGGGAGTCCACCTCGGCCGCGACCTTGGGGTTCTCCAGCCAGTAGGCCCAGACGTCGGCGTAGGTCACGGGCTGCTTCACCGCAGCCTTGACGCGGCGGATGTAGTCGATGAGCAACGCCGGGGTGATCTCCCGGCGCAGCAGCACCTCGTTGCCCACCACCACGCGCTCCACGGTGTCGGGATAGGCGTTGGCGAGCTTGATGAGCCCGGCGATCTCCAGCTCGTTGTCCGCCAGGTTCGCACCGATCCAGGCCCCCAGGATGACCTTGAGGCCGTGCTGCTGCGCCAGCTCCGGCACCGGGGCGAACTGGGCGCCGTTGGCGTAGGTGCGGATGCGCTCGACGTGCCTGGCGGCCAGGGCCACGTCCTCTGCCAGCTGGGCGCGGCTGAAGGGCTGGCCAAAGGGGCTCTGCCCCGTGCGGTAGGGGCTGAAGGAGGCGCTCTTGACGCGTGGGGGGCCACCCTCGGCGCTCACGGCGTCGGGGATGTCCACCGGACGGCCCTGGACCAGCCAGAAGGCGTAGTTGAGGGCTGCGGCAATGGCAAGGGCCACAAGGGCTGCGGCCAGGGTGGCCAGGGCGGACGGGTTTCGGGAAAGGGGAGGCATGCGGTTCTCCGCCGGGGCCTTGGGCTGTGGCGCGTGCGTCGCAGGCCCCCGGTGAGGCCTTGTCTACGCTTTCGCCTCCAGGGACTCAAGCCCCGGGACTGCGCAAACTTCCATGGACTCGGTGGCGAAGACAAAGCGGTTCTTGCCGCCGCGCTTGGCGCGGTACATGGCCTGGTCGGCCAGCTCCATGAGCGGGGCAGGCTCCTCGGCGTCCTGCGGGGCCAGGGCGATGCCGATGGACACGCCCACGTGCGCCTCCTTGTCGTCGATGAGCACGGGCTGGTTCACGGCGGCGATGACGCTCTCGGCCAGGCGCACGGCCCCGTGGCAGTCGCAGGGCCAGGTCTCCAGGAGCACGAACTCGTCGCCGCCGAGGCGCACGCAGTTCTCCGGGCGCGAGATGCACTGGCGCAGGCGCTCGGCCACGGTCTGCAGCAAAACGTCGCCCGCCTGGTGCCCCAGGGTGTCGTTGACCTGCTTGAACCCGTCCAGGTCGAGGAACATGAGGGCCAGGATGTGGTCGTGTTCCGCGGCGGCCTCAATGAGCCTGGGCAGCGCATCGGTGAGAAAGAGGCGGTTGGGCAGGCCTGTCAGGGTGTCGTGGTAGGCGGCGTGGCGCAGGTCATGCACATCGCTTAGGTCTTTGACTATGCAATAAAATATTTCACTGTCCGGGGAGAAGAGCACGTTCCAGTTGAAACGCTTGAAATCCTCGTCCGCGCAGCGGAAGCGGAAATCGAAGGTTGTGGTGGAGGCGTCGCTGGTGTTGAGCGACTGGAACTTGGCCAAGACGCGCTCGCGGTCATCAAAATCCATATATTCCAAAAGGTATTGCCCGCGCAGAGTCTCGGGCCAATGTCCGGAAGCGCGCGCCCAGGCAGCGTTGGCCTCCAGGATGCAGCCGTCCATGTCCACGGCCAGGGCCATGTCATAGGACAGCGCCATCCAGGCATAGCGCTCTATGCTGAATAGATGCGAGAGGTATTCTCCGCCCGCTCCATCCTCCAACAGTGCCTTTACATTCATGATGGGAGTCGCTAGCATTTGTTTCGAAATAAGTCCATGTCCACCAACCAATATAGCGCGATACGCCGCCGGGGACCTTCGAAAAATGATGCGCCAGCCCCACTATGAAACGCTGTTCGTGGCCCGCCAGCCCGTGCTCGACTCCGCTTTGAACACTTGGGGATATTTCCACTACTACCGGCGCTGCATGGAGCATACGTATTCCGAGTTCTCGGACCCGGTCCAGGCCACCCTCTCGGTGATCCAGTGCCTGCCCGCCTGCATGGACACATGCGGGCTCAAGCACAAGGCCCTGGTCCACCTGCCCGGCCCGGCCGTGCTCACCGCCGTGCCCAAGGCTCTGGGGCCGGACTGCGTGACGCCGGTCATCGCCCTGGACGACCTCGCAGACGCCGCCTACCTGGAGGCTCTGCACGGCCTGCGCGAGGACGGCTTCACGCTGGCCCTGGACCTCACCTCCGCCCTGCCCCCGGACAGCCCTCTGCTCGACCTTGTGGACATCGTCATCCTGGACCTGCGCGAGCCGCTTGGCGGGCTCGAAGGCCTTGCCTCCATGACCAAGGCGCTCTCGGCCAAGGGCCTGACGCTCTTGGCCAAACGCGTGGAAAGCCACGAGTCCGCGCACCTGGCCCGGGAGCTTGGGTTCGCCCTTTTCTCCGGCTACTTCTTCCGCGAGCCCCAGACCCTTACCCAGCGCAAGGTTTCCGCCGCGGAGACCACCCGCCTGAACCTGCTGGACCTGCTGTCGCACCCGGAACCGCCCACGGACCAGCTGGTGGCCGCCATCGAAGCCGACGCCTCGGTGTCCTACCGGGTGCTCGGCATGCTCAATTCCGCGCACTTCGGGCTGCTCAAGAAGGTCTCCTCCGTGCGCCAGGCCGTGCTCCTGGCAGGCTGGACGCACCTCTGCGCCTGGCTCAGGGTCATGGTCATGGCCGACATGACGCCCACCACCAAGGCCCGCGAGCTGCTGCACCTCTCGGCCCAGCGGGCCAAGTTCTTCGAGCTTCTGGCCCAGGCCTCGGACCGCCGCGAGATGGCCGAGAGCCTGTTCCTGGTGGGGCTGTTCTCCCTGCTCCCGGCCATGCTCGACATGCCCATGGACTGCGTGCTGGAAAAACTGGCCCTGGATGAGGATATGCGCGCGGGACTCTGCGGCCAGCCCGGCCCTTACGCCGCATGGCTCGGCATCGCCCAGGCCATCGAGGACACCCGCTGGGACGACATGGCCGAGCACGCCCAGAAGCTCTCCCTGCCCACAGGTTCCGTGGCCGATGCCTACAACGCCTCCTTTCAGTGGGCCGACAAGCTTTTGTCCGCCCTGCCTGCCCCGGCCAACGGCAAAGGCAGAATACCGAAGCACTAGCCACGGACACGCCCGCTTCCGAGGAGCCTCATGAGCGACCATTCCCCCTCCGACGTGATGACCCTGGCCGGACTCGCACTGGCCAACGGCCCCTGGCTTGCGGTCCGCCTGCGGAGGTTGGCCGAACACTCGGAGTTGCCGCTTGCCGAGGACACCGTGGAGAGCGCCGTGTCCGGCAGCTCGCGCGTGCTGGCCCAGGTGCTGGATGCGGAGGGCCGCCCCTCGGCGATCGCCGACCACAACACCGACCCCGCCGCGCTGCTGGGCCGTGAGCAGGCCACACAGCACCGGCAGGCGGGCCTGACCATGCCCACCTCGCTCAAGAGCCTGCGCCTGCTGCGCCGGGCCTTTGATGACCTCGTGCGCGAGTCCTGGGTGGAGAAGGACTCCCGCGCCCGTGCCCACGAGGACGTGGAGCGCTTCTTCGAGCGCGTGCTCATCGGACATTTCCTGGCCTGGGCCGAAAACCCCGCCGCCCCGTCTGCCGGCGCCGCCCCGGCCAGCGCCGCCGAAGCCGCGCGCCTGAACGCCCTGGTGGCCCAGCGCGAGGACGAGCTCCGCCGCGCCATGGACGCCGCGCGCCAGGCCACGGCCTCCCTGCGCCAATCCAGGGAACGCGCGACCTCCCTGGCCGCCGAACTGGCCCAGGCCCAAACCTGGGGCAAGACCCAGCTTGGGGCCCAAGAGGCCCTCAAGGCCGAGCTCGCCGCCGCCAAGGAAAAGGCCGCAAGACTCACGGCAGGAGCCGGGGCCGAGGCAGGGGAGCTGGCCGCCCTCAAGACAAAATTCGACGCCGCACAGGAGCGCCTGGACACGCTGGGAGCCAAGGCCAAGACCCTGGAGGCGCGCAGCGCGGAACTGGAGGCCCGGCTGGCCGAGGCTCAGTCCTCCCTGGCCGCCCAGCGCGAGGTTGAGGACGCGCGCGAAATGGCCCTCAAGGAGATCGACAACGCCAGGGCCGAGGCCGACGCCGCCCGCGAGGAGCTGCGCAAAGCCAAGGCTCAGGCCGACCAGGCCGTGGCCAAGGCCGAGAGCCAAACCCTGCTGGCCCGGCGCGAGACGGAAGAAGCCCAGGCCCAGACCGAGGCCGCCCGCGAGGAACTGCGCCGCGCCCACGAGGCCCACGCCACCCTGGCCTCCGAGGCCGAAGCCATGCGCACCCGCCTGGCCGAAACCGGCTCGCGCATGGACGCAGCCCGCCGCACCGAGGAGGCCGAGACCCAGGCCCGCCTGACCCAGGCCCAGGAGCGCCTCAAGACCCTGGAGGCAGAGGCCAAGGAGGCCGTGAAGAACATCGAGACCCTGTCCGCCCGCCTGGCCGAGCAGGAGAGCCTGCACGCCTTCAAGGACGAGCGCATGCGCGAACAGTCGCGCGCCGTGCTCGAAACCCAGGAGCTGCTGGTCAAGCTGGGCGCCACCAAGAACGAGATCGTCGCCCGGGCCCAGGCTGCGGACGCCGAGCGCGAACGCCTGAGCGCCGAGCTGGACGGGCTCAACCAGTCCACCAAGGCCGAACGCGAAGCCCTGGCCGCCGAGCTGGAAGCCCTGCGCCAGACGTTGACCACCGCCGAAAAGCAACGCGACGCCAACCGCGACAGCGCCAAAACCCTGGAGGCCGAACGCGACGCCCTGGCCGCGCGACTCATCGAGACCGGCAACAGCCTGGACGAGGCCACCCGCAACGGCAAGGCCGCCGCAACCGCGCGCGACGCCTGCACCAGCCTCTTGTCCACGCACCTGGCCCTGACCGAAGACGCCGTGGCCGCCGTGGACGCCACCGGCGCCATCGCGGCCTGGAACCAGCGCTTCCCGGAACTCTTCGGCCTTGCCGAGGCCGACCGCGCAAGCAGCCTCGACACGCTGCTGCCTCGCCTGGCCAAGCACCTGCAACGCCCCGAGGCCTGGCTCGCGCGCGTGCGCGAACTCCTGGCCGACACGGCCAGCACAGAGGAAGGCCTGACCCTCGCCAGCACCACCGGACAAACCCTCGTCTTCCGCTCGCATCCCACGGCCAGCGTGGCCGGGGCAGAAGCCGACGGACGGCTGTTCAACTTCCGCGACGTGAGCCTGGAACACGACATGGAAAACCTCGTGCGCGAAATCGAGGCCATCACCCGCTACGAACTGGGCCACTCCCTCACGGCCTTCATCCACCTGCCCCAGGAGCTGCTGGACGACCCCGCCACAACTCCGGAGCAGACCCAAAAGCTTACCGTCATCCGCGACTCCGGCTACCGCATCGTCAACACCGTGAACATGGCCGTGGACATCTTCCGCATGGAGCGCGGCCTCTACACCATGCCGTCACACCGCAACCTCGACCTGGCCGTGGTGGCCCGCCGCGCCGTCAAGGACGTCAGCACCCTCGCCGCCAGCCGGCACATCGACCTGGAACTGTTGCTGGAAAACTCGCCCCTGCCCCAAAGCACCACCCTGCCAGGACCCGGCGACCCCATCCCCGCGCACGCGCTGACCGTAAACCTCCTGCGCGACGCCCTGGAGGCCGCACCCCGGCAGTCCGGCGTCCAGGCCTCGCTGCACACCGACGACAAAGCGAAACTGCTCTGCCTGGACATCACCCGGCCCGGAACCCTGACCCCGGACGAACAGGCGCGGTTCTTCGACAAGCCCGTGGGCAAAGACCCCGGCGATGGCCTGGCGCGCGCACGCTACGCCGCGAAACTTATCGCTGGCACCTTCCACGGCAGCCTGACCGTCTCCTCCTCCAACGACACCACCACCATGTCCCTGCGTCTGCCCAAGGCCTAGCCAGGGGCGCTGCCCCTGGACCCCGCCAAAGGGCCTGAGGCCCTTATCGATGCTGTCGCCATCCGTAAGGCTCGCGTTGAACCGCTCACCTAACGGCTGCCGCTGGTATCCCCATAGCGCCG
>Ga0180007_10001751_pt1 | contig 27740 bp, 16 predicted proteins | sample MM_PC_MetaG_FD_121122 | JGI IMG/M metagenome (GOLD analysis project Ga0180007, IMG submission 121122) | Groundwater microbial communities from the Aspo Hard Rock Laboratory (HRL) deep subsurface site, Sweden - MM_PC_MetaG | ecosystem: Environmental > Aquatic > Deep subsurface > Groundwater... | reverse complement strand
GAAAATGTACCTTCTGCCCGGAAATGGCGGAAAAAAATCCCTATGGTCCTGTTCCGGTTTCCAAGGTTATGACCCATCTAAGGCAGCTCAGTGAAACCCTTAACCCTGTAATGATTCATCTGGTTGACAATGCGGTGAGCCCTTCAATGCTAAAAGCTCTGGCATCTGATTACTTTTCCACACCTTGGTACGCCTTTGCCCGGATAACGCCCCATCTTGCAGACCCTGATTTTTGCAAGGCACTCAAAGCCTCCGGATGCGCCATGCTCCAACTGGGCCTTGAGTCCGGTGACCCCCATGTCCTTGCATGCATGAACAAAGGCATTGACCTTACCCTGGTCTCACGGTCTCTTTTATCTCTTCATGATGCAGGAATCAAAACCTATGTGTATCTTCTATTCGGAACGCCTGCGGAAAACGAGATTGCAGCAGGAAAAACCATGGATTTTGTCGTGGCTCACAGCCCCATGATCTCGTTTTTGAATATTGCCCTATTCAATCTGCCTTATTTTTCGGACAATTCAGCAAACCTTGAAACCCATCTCTTCTACGACGGGGATTTATCCCTTTACCGGGAATTCAAACATCCCCTGGGTTGGGACAGGTCCGGGATCCGCCAGTTTCTTTCCAAGGAATTCAAAAAACATCCCAAAATCGCTGATATTGTGAAACATGATCCACCGGTGTTTGGCTCCAATCATGCCCCATTTTTCAGTGACTGACTTCGATTACAACAAGACACGGCCTATCTCTTGCCTTTACGGAATTTATAATTCACGAGTATTTCGTACACAGGGTGATTTGAACATTGATAATATGTCCATCTATATGCTTTGGAATGTTGCTTGTGTATATGAACATGATTAAATTAAGTAAATAATGTTTTTATCGCGGTTTATCAATGTGGGGTCTTTTTTGAAACACTTCAAATCCATTTTTTCTTATATATCAACGTGGATAAGGTTGCACATCCAATTTTTATTTGCTTTTCATTCATGTTTAGAGTAGTATTTCTTAATAAGTTATTTGGGGGAATAACGAATCGGGGTGATCTGTTTAACGTACTGGATATATTATTTATTTTAAAAATTCAATTTCAATAGTTATGAGTCATTGATCCATGTGCTAAATATAGTAACGCGATAATACGGAATTTAAAGAGGTACAATGTCATCTCAAAAAGTGGAAACAGAAGATGTAAGAACCAGGATCATTGAAGCAGCCCTTGATCTTTTTTCAGCCAAGGGGTTTCATGCAACAACGACGGTTAAAATTGCCCAAAAAGCGGGTGTGAATGAAGTGACAGTGTTCAGGCATTTTAAAAACAAGGTGACGCTATTCCATGAAGTTCTGAATGAAATCAAAAAAATCGGATTTGATGCGAAGAGGATAGAAGGGCTTGATTTTGACCCGGAGGATACCATTCGATTTTGTGTTGAGGCTATATTTGAGATATTTGAAACGTTTCCACGAGAGATTCGCCTTCTGAATTTGGCCTTGTTCGATGGTGTTGATGGCTTTGAAGAAACCTTTGTTCAAAAAAACATGAGCATGGCCATAGAATTTATTTCAGATGCATTCAGAAAACTTCAGGATCAGAATAGAATCATATCAAAAGAAGACCCCGAAATGTTGGCCCACATGCTCCTCTGCCAGTGCCTGGAGATGGCGACCAGCAGGATTGTAAAAAAATTAACACCCCTTAGAAAATATGACCGTGCTTCCTTGTCTCAGTCCGTTACCCGGCTTTTTTTGGTTTAGGCAAAAATAGCGATGACTTTGCCTTAACGCTCCCAATCATCCCAATCTTCTCCAATTTTAAACAATCAATAAAAAATCTTTGTGTTCGTTTATGGGTAAATAAAAAATCTTGACATTTGATTTGTTTGTAAGTATGTACTTGCTTAAGTGTTGCAAGAATGATTACTACGGCCGATTTATCGTTGTGATAAAGAATTTATTTAATATAATTATTTAATTATATTAGCTCATTAGAGCAATATCCCTCAAAAGATTCCGTTCGTCACGGTTATATAAAAATTTTTTTTTATTTTTAAGACATAAAACAGTTTATTGCTGAATGGCATAAAACGTTTTTTTCCTTTTTGTGGCAGAGCTATATCTGAGGTTTAGTCATGCTAAATAAAGAGTATGATATGTAATAATAGTCCGAATTTATTGGTATTTTATTTATTTATACATATCTTGGTTGTTGAAAAAATATATAAAAATGGTGGATTATATGATCATTGAATAAGTCAAAATGAGACGTGATAATCCAACATTCAACAAAAAGATACGATTTCATAATTTTATACAGCAGCGATACATAAGAATTTCACAAAAATTGGGAGAGGATTATCATGTCAACATTAACAATTATAGATCCTGTGTCTCGTATTGAAGGACATCTCAAGGTTGAGATAGAGATTGATGCGGGGGTAATCACCAATGCGAAAATGTGCGGTACCTTGTTTAGGGGCTTTGAGCAGTTGATTAAGGGGCGGGCACCTGAAGATGCCCCCATTATCACCCAGAGGATATGCGGGGTATGTCCTATCTCACATGCCCAGGCTTCGGTTATGGCCATTGAAGGGGTTACCCAGTGGACTCCTGACCGAAACGCCCGCCTTTTAAGAAATCTTATTCTGGGTGCAAATTTCATTCAGTCTCATATTCTTCATTTCTATGTTTTATCTGCGGTTGATTTTACCCCAGGTCCCCAGCATGCGCCCTGGACTCCGTCTTGGGACACGGACATTCGATCTGGCCTTGGGAGTGTCATGGACCATTTTACAGATGCTCTTACAGCACGAAGACAGGCCCATGAAATGGGGGCACTTTTTAGCGGTAAGATGCCCCATGCAGCATCAAATGTCCCTGGCGGCGTCACCGCCTTTGTTACCAGTGAAAAAATAAATGCCTTTCAAGAGTATCTTACCATTTTAAATGACTTTATCAAAAACACCTATATCCCGGATGTTGAGCGTATAGGCGATGTCTATGGAGATTATTTGAACATCGGTGTCGGTCCGGAAAATCTGCTGGCCTTTGGTGCCTTTGAAGATGACGGCTCCAGCAGACTTTTTCCAGGGGGATATCTGGAAGCCGGTCAAACTGTGGCTTCCGCAGATTTTAACAGCAGTGACATTACCGAATATGTGACCCATTCATGGTATGAGGATGATGCAGGCCGCACCCCGTCCCAGGGAGATACCCGGATGAAATTCCCCAAAGATGATGCCTATTCCTGGGTGAAATCACCACGACTGTTTGATAAATCCTATGAAACCGGGCCCCTTGCCCGAATGAAGGTCTGTGGAGATTATACCGGGGGTGTTTCCGTTCTTGACAGGCATCTGGCACGAGCCTATGAGGCCCTTAAAATAGGACAAGCCATGAATCGCTGGCTTGAAAATCTTCAAACCGGTTCGGCTTGTGATCCTGATTATCCAAAGGGGAGCGGTTCCGGTGAAGGTTTGACTGAAGCCCCGCGCGGGGCTCTCGGCCACTGGATTTCCGTGGGTGACGACGGGAAAATCAGTAATTATCAGGTGGTTACTCCCACATGCTGGAATGCATCACCCAGGGACGATAAAGGAATCCCCGGGCCTCTGGAACACGCCCTTATAGGCGTTCCTGTCATCAATGAAAAACAACCCATTGAAGCGCTTCGAGTTGTTCATTCCTTTGATCCCTGCCTTGCCTGTGCCGTGCATGTGTTTCGACCCAGTGGGGAACAGGTCACTGAAATACCCCCAGGAGCACAATATGGCCGATGATATCGCAAAGGAGCACTCACCCAAGGTACTGATTATGGGTATTGGGAATCTGCTGCTGGGTGATGAAGGCGTGGGTGTTCATGCCATATATGAACTTGAAAAGGTCCGTTTACCCCATGGCGTGAAATTACTGGATGTCGGCACGGCTTTTATCGATGCCGTGTCCCATATGAACCACATCGATAAGCTTATTATTATCGACGCCATAACATGCGGGAAGAAACCAGGGACTGTATACCGAATTCCGATCACACCGGATTCGTTTACGAGCTATAGTACCTCCATCCATGGCATGTCCGTTATCCATATGATGAAATTTGCCCAGTGTTCCTTGCCTGATACGGTGAGTTTTTTTGGTATTGAACCTGAGGTGATTGACTGGTCTATGGAGATCTCCAAGCCTGTTGCAGAGTCAATGCCCCGGTTGATCAATGCGGTGTTAAGTGAAATTAGTCATTCGAATGAAGCGCTCTATGTATGAGAGCACATGATACCTTACTTTTTGTATAACAAAGCGGAATATTCAACTCATGCCATAAGGAGTGTGTAATGAAGAGAGTAACCATCTTTTTAATATTTATTTTTTTCCTGGTCGGAGCCCTCATTTCCTGTGATGAAGTGGTAGTTGAAGAAGAACCGACGGTAGATCCATGCGTCGAAACACCCACCTGTATCCCGGATATTTCAAGCTGGAAGCTTCACTATCAACCCTATAATTCTGATTGCACGACATGTCATACAAGCTGTACGCCATCCACAGCGCATACGTTTTGTTCGTCGGGAGATATATGGAATGTTAATGACACGAGATGTCTGAGATGCCATCCCAGACTGCATCGATAGGTAACACTAAAAGGGAGCTTATTATGAATATTTCAAGACGAAAATTTTTTAAATACTGTATCGGTTCTGCCGCTTCTCTCGGACTCGCACCTGCACTTTTACCCAAATTGGTCAAGGCCCTGGAAAATCCGGGTGTTGTTCCCAACATCATCTGGATTGAAGGTGCCAGTTGTTCAGGATGTTCGGTCTCCCTTGCCAATCTCATCGGGGATTGCTCCGAATATGGGCCAACGGATTTTCCGGACCTGCTCTTTAATTATATGAATGCATCCTTTGCAAAAACCTTTATGACAGCGGCAGGAGACCATGCCGTGGAAAGTCTCAGGGCCGCACAGCAGACTGACTATATTCTCGTTGTTGAAGGTGGTGTCCCGACAGTCTTTAATGGCATGACATGTACGCTTTTTAGCGAAAATGGTGTTGACGTGACCATGCTGGATGCGGTGAATGAGCTCGCAGCCGGTGCCCAGGCCGTCGTGTGTGTGGGCACCTGTTCAAGCTATGGCGGAATTCCTGCAACAGGTGAAAACCTCACAGGCATTAAATCAGTTTCGGAATGTACCGGAATTCCGACAATTAACCTTCCAGGATGTCCTGCCCACCCGGACTGGGTCGCTGCAACCATCGCCAAGGTGCTTTGTGGTGAGGAAATTGTCCTGGATCAGACAGATAACAGGCCCGTTGACCTTTATCACAGAACAGTGCACTACACCTGTCCCAGACGGCCCTTGTATGAAAAAGGCCACTTTGCCACTGCGATCGGCCAGGAGGGAAAATGCTTTTATGAACTGGGCTGCCGAGGGCCCTACACCATTGCTGATTGCTCTGCCCGTGGTTGGAATAACGGGTTTAATTACTGTATTCAGGCTGGCGTCCCTTGCGTGGGATGTGCGGAAAAGGCATTCCCCGGAGACCAATTGATCAAACACTAAGCAATATATCATGTCGGGAGCACGTGAATGATTATAGCCGTTTTTAATCTGAGTGAGGAGGTATAGTTTAAACATGGAAATAGAAAATAATAATGAAAAAACAGCGGATTCCCTTGGGAAAAACATGGTATCCAGAAGGGGTTTTTTAAAAGTAGTCGGGGTGTTTACCATTGGTGCCAGCGGAGTGGGACTCTTCTCCTGTGATGAAGCCGCCTTGCCTTCAGAGAATGCCAGTATGGGATATATTCTTGTTGATTCAAGGAAATGCCAGGGCTGCTTAACATGCATGATTTCCTGCTCCCTGGTCAATGAGGGAAGCGTCAGTCTTTCTTTGTCTCGAATACAGGTGTCCATCAATTCCTTTGGAACCTACCCGGATGATGTCCGTACCACTCAATGCCGCCAATGCGAGGATCCCAAGTGTGTTACAGCCTGCCCCAATGGCGCACTGATTGTGGATGAAGACCATGGCAATATCCGACTGGTCAATCCGATTTACTGCATTGGGTGCGGCCGCTGCGTTCAGGCATGCCCCTATGAACCCGAACGACCCATGGTCGCGCCTGACGATCGATTTGACGGGCGCCTGAAATCCCGCAAGTGTGATCTTTGTCTCAATGCGCCTTATCATTTTGATTCCAAGGGAGGGGGCGTCGACGGCGTACGGGCATGTGAAGCCTTATGTCCGTTAGGTGCAATCAAATTTTCCACTGAAATGCCAGTGCAGGAGGGGAACGAGGGATATGAAGTCAATTTGAGAGACAATGCTTGGAAAGCACTGGGCTTTGATACGGAATTGTAAACTATTTTGGAGGTGTTTTCATGAGCGGATATGCAGGTAAAATTGCCAGAATTAATTTAACAACAAAAACAATCAGCACGATTGATACGAGTCGTTACGAAGAGTGGGTCGGCGGCCATGGTATTGGCTCTGCACTGTTTTATGATATTACCGTCAAGGAAAAAGGGTTGAACCTTGAGGAAATCGATGGTTTTCATCCTGATAATCTTGTCACCATTATGACCTCGCCACTCAGTGCAACAGGGATTCCATCTGCAACCGGCAGAACGGAAGTCCAGGGTATTGGCGTACATCAATATCCCATTGGCTGGTATACCAAATCAATTGTCGGCGGTCGCATTGGTCCTATGATCAAATTTGCGGGATATGACGGCATAGCCATTGAGGGGGCTTCTTCAGAACCCGTGTGGATAGATATTCGTGATTCGACCATCACAATACGACCCTGCAGTGAGATTGGCATATGGGGACTTGGAACCTATGATGCTCAGGAAAAAATCTGGGATTACGTGGCGGGTGATGAAAGCTACGATTCATGGCTTTCACCCATCGGATCAAGCGGTCAGACAACCCAAAGACCGGCGGTTCTTGCCATGGGTAGGGCTGGCGAGACCAAATGCCGAATGGCGTGCCTTATACATGATTCCGGCTATGCTGCCGGGGCTGGAGGTTTTGGTGCCGTATGGGGATCAAAGAACCTTAAGGCTGTCAGTGTTATTGGGACAGGGAGTATTCCCGTTGCGGACCCTGCCGGAATATTGGCAGAGCGACTGGCAAACCTGAAAGAATATGGACCCAATATGGACAGTTTTACACTGCTGGATCGGTCCAAAGGCATGTTACGTCATAATTTTCTAATCGGTGCAGGTGAGGCATTTGGCAAGACCCCGACGAATTGGGGAGGGGGAAGTATGACGGCCTCTCTCAGGAATGAAGTCATGGGACCTGCCAGTTGTATGGGATGCTATGGTGGATGCAGAGGACGGTATAAATCAGGAAAAGCCAATGAAACCCGCTGTGCAGGAACTTATTTTTACGGCCAGGCAGACACCCGGGATATTCAGATCGAAGCAACGGAACTGATTAACCAATATGGGTTTAATACCTTTGATTTCTATCAAGGCGTTCCCTATCTCAATGCCCTTGCAGAGACGGGTGTTATCGGTCTTCCGGGATCAGGTGCCGAAATCGAAACGGATCTTGATTTTTCCACGTTTGGTTCCATTGATTTTGCCCGGCGGCTTTTAGAAATCATTGCCGAAAGGGATACACCCTTTGGTGATGCCCTTGCCGAAGGCTTTGCCAGGGCCATCGAGTTATGGGGCAGGCAGGATGACATAGGCGACGCTTCTCTGGAGGATATGGCACATATGCCGCTTCCTTACTGGGGCCTGCCTGAGCACCATTATGATTCTCGAAGCCAGCTTGAATATGGCTATGGTACAATTCTGGGTGATCGGGAAATATGTGAACATTTGTTTACGTCTGTCTACTGGGATTGTTACTTTGGTGAACGTATTCCGTTAAGGGATTTTGACGCCACAGCACTACAGGCTGTCACCCTGATCACTGAAAAGATGCTGCCCCATGCCTCTGAATACGCCAGTAAAGAGGATGCCATGCAAATGATGAATTATGCCACGGAGAATATGTATTCCGAACATATTGCGCGCCTGGTCTCCTGGCATCGTCATTATACAAGGTTCTTCAAGTCTGCCCTGCTTTTTTGCGACTGGAGATACCCGGATATTCTCAATACAAACAAGAAAGACAGACGGGGCTCCTCGTTTACGGCGGAAGAGCGGTTTATCAAGGTCGTAACCGGCAGAGATTTATCCTATCTTGATTGTATGAAGATCGGCAGGAAAATATGGAATCTTGATAATGCCATCTGGTCGCTTCAGGGAAGGCACCGGGATATGGTGTACTTTGCAGACTATATCTATAAAGATGACTTTCACGAAGAATGGAAAATGCCCACCCATGATCCGAAAAAGTTATATCCATGGGTTTACCGTGATGTCGGACATCGGCATCTTGATAGAGCTGAATTTGATATGTTTAAAACACGGTTCTATTCCCAGGAGGGCTGGGACACGGATACTGGATGGCCAACCCGAAGCACTCTTCAGGAGCTTGGGATGGATGATGTTGCTGATTCTTTGGATCATTGGTCTAAACTTGGGTCTGAGTGACAGATGGCTTTTCCATGGGTTAACGCAATACCATGTTTGATGTAGTTTGGTTTATGCCTTCAAGGCTGAGCCGGTTATAGTGATACTGTGAGATATTTAACGGGTTTAACCTTCAGGAAACCCTGGAGGGTATTTATGGGGGTTAAATCCGTTGGAGTAAAAAAATGCAGATAGTATCCGTAAAAAAAGCAATTGGTTTGGTGCTGGGTCATGATATTACAGAAATAATTCCGGGCAAGTTTAAAGGTGCGGCATTCAAGAAGGGTCATATCATTCAAGAAAATGACATTGATCGTCTCTTGGATATTGGCAAACAAAATATTTATGTTTTGGATCTTGCAGAGGATCTTATTCATGAAAATGAAGCGGCTCAGCGGATGGCTGAAGCAGCCATTGGGCCTGGTGTGGAATTATCCGAGCCCAGTGAAGGTAAGGTAGAGTTTATTACTTCAACATCAGGTTTGCTGAAAATAAACCCCAGGGCCCTTGAACAAATCAACCTTCTTGATGGGATTATGTTCGCCACGGTCCATGGGGGCCATCCTGTCCCAAAGGGTCAAAAGATAGGTGGGACACGTATCATCCCCCTGGTCATTGAGAAACGTGAAATTGAACGCGTTGAAGGTATTTGCAAGAGTTTCTACCCTGTCATTACAGTGAAACCCATTAAACCTCACACCATAGGCATTGTCACCACGGGAAGCGAAATCTACCATAATCGGATTGAGGATAAATTCGGACCGGTGCTTAGACAAAAATTTAATGCCCTTGGCAGCCAGATCCTCCGCCAGATTATTGTTGATGATGATGTTGATATGATAGCAGGCGCTATCCAGACATTAATCAATGAAGGCGCCGATTTTATTGCGACAACCGGAGGTATGTCCGTTGATCCTGATGATGTTACCCCGTCGGGTATCAAGGCGGCCGGAGGAACAATCGTAACCCATGGGGCTCCGACCTTACCCGGTGCCATGTTTCTGATGGCGCACATCAACGGGATTCCCATTGTCGGCTTACCTGCATGTATCATGTATGTGCGCACCAGTATTTTTGAGTTGATCGTTCCCCGACTGTTGGCCAATGATCCGATCAGTCGAACGGATATCGCCCGTTTGGGTTATGGAGGATATTGTATGTCTTGCGATGAATGCCTCTACCCCAAATGCGGGTTTGGTAAAGGAAATTGATTGGGCATGGTGATCAGATTTTTATTCCCCCAAGTATCCCCGACGTGCTTGGGCCGGTATAATCCAGTCTGCTGATATCCCTGATGCCTTGTTTTTTCATCATGGAAATTAACTGCTGTTCGGAATAAGCCTGTCCTTTTTCCGTTCCCACAAGCATATTGATGGAAAACAGAGCCGGAAACAAGGGGCTTGCCATGGTGTTGTCCAGAATAAATTCATGGATATACAGGCTGCCTCCGGGTTTCAAGGCAGACACTGCATGTTTGATGATCTGCTCAGCACCCTCGGGTCCTTCGGCGTGGATTACATGGGATAGAAAGGCCACATCATAGCTGTGCCTGAGTGAAATCTGCCTGTCTGTAAAACTTCCTTCCTGAAAATCAATGCGATTTGAAAGTCCGAAACGTTCAATTGTTTTTTCCGCAAATGTCCGGGTGGTGGGGAGGTCAAACACCGTGGCCAACAACTGGGGGTTCCGTTTGCAGAAATGGATGGCAAAGGTTCCGGGCCCACCTCCAAAATCAAGAAGGCGGGTCTTTTCTGAAAGATCCAGGGCTTCAGCAAGGGCAGGGGCCATACCCACGGCAAGGTTGAACATGCCCATGAGAAAACTTTCACGCTCGGTCTCACCTGCATGGGATGCTCGCTTTCGGCAGGGCTTTCCACTTTCCACCGATTCGGACATGCGGTTCCAGGAATCCATGAGATGGTGGTGGTGCATGATGATAAACCCACTGTATTCCGGGGAGTCTTTTGATAAAAATCGTAATGATTCCGGCGTATTTTTATAGAAGTCCCCCTCTTTGACAAGCAGCCCCATGGCACACAGGGCGTTCACAAGGGCAGTGACTCCCCGCTCATTACCCTTAAGCTCATGGCAGATCATCGACACGTCTTTTTGAGCATCACCCAACAGAGTAAAAATACCCAGTTTGACTCCGGTGTGAAGAGTGCATGTTCTCCAGTAGGAACTGGAGGTTTCGAGGATTTCTTTCATCGTCCATGTCTGTGAACTCATGATCATGCCTCCTTTTTTTAAAAAAAATTGTATTTGTTCACGGGGTAAGTCCCATTCGTTTCCAGGCTCCGGCTTAGGACGCATACATTCCTTTATCCACCACCCGCTCACGTTGGTCGCTGAAGAACACGAAGAGCCCAGCGCGGCAAAGCCACAACCAAAAAGCCTCGTCCCTCACTGAGGCACAAAGAACAAGGAAAAGTGCAAAAAGCTTGGGAATAATGGTTTTTCTTCATGGACTTTATGTCATGGTTAAACTGTTTTTTTTCAATCCCAGGCAAAGCCTGGGATTGTTACAATCACCATGAAGGTCATGAAGGACATGAAGTTTGGGCTGGAGCTGATATCTTTCCTTCGTGCCCTTCGTAGTAAATTTGTTGTTAAGGTTTCTATCCACCACCCATTCGCTATGCTCACTGAAGGGCACGAAGTAAGACAAAAAACCTCTGGCGGCTTTGCCGGGACAGGTAAATATGAGTTGCTATTGTTTCCTGTTTTGAGTCCATTTAGCAAGATATGGACTTATACGTCCCATAAGTCTCATACGTCCCATAAGTCCTATGGTGTTTTCAATAATAGCCTTGGCGAATATATACTATAGAGTTGACAACCCATACCGAGACAGTCATATATTTAAATGAACCATTCGCGTTCCTTGCTCGTCCACCCATATCTTTTTGTTTCTATCAGTTTAAAGCGACACTCTGTTGGTTTCCGACACTCGCCGAATGGATAATGATTATCAGATGAACCACTGTTGACACAAGAAAAAACACAATCATCCAAAAGGAGGTAAGTGATGAAAGCCTATTTGTATGCGCCGGTCGACTATGTGAATTTGGATCCTGTTAAACGAAGTAAAATCGTCAATGGCTGCGGGTCAGCCCAGGCACGTTTTGATTTTGTGCCGGACCATATCTGGGGACTTCGGGTCACCGATGCCTGCAATATCCATGATTACATGTACAGCGCCGGGCGCTCAATTGAAGACAAGGAAATTGCTGACAGGGTTTTTTTGAACAATCTGATCCGCCTGATCAATGCCAAGGGAGGGGCACTTAAACCCTTAAGACGGATAAGGGCCAAGGCCTATTATAATGCGGTAAAATATTTTGGGGGAAGTGCATTCTGGGATGGGAAAAAATCCGAAAAAACCAAGAATCCCAGTGGAAATCTTATGGAAGTCATTGTGGGTTAAATGTTTGTAATTATACATGGTCGAACATTTTGCACCTTTTCGAGTCCGCGTACGAGAGACGCCCCTTCGGGAGCGGGTGGTTAAAAAAATTTGCCTGGTTGCATTGAAAAAGAAAAAATGGCAAAATAGATGTGTTTTTTCGTTCCATGACCCTGTGTGACAAGATCAATGCAATTTCAAAAAAGGAAGCCTCCCATGAAAAGGCGATACAGTGTCATAGCTGTTCTATGGATTTTACTTTTTTCTGTCACAGGCGACGCGGCATTTGATTCGGCTGAGTTTTCGGAAAAAAAACCGCTTGAAATCAGTCGGATTACACCCGATGGGGAGGATGTTCCTGCCGGAAGACAAATTGTCATCCAATTCAACCAGCCGGTGGTGCCTTTGGGGCGCATGGAACGGAAGGCCGAGGAAATTCCCGTGTCAATCACGCCTGGCATTGAAGGTCAGTGGCGATGGTTAAATACAAGCGCCCTGGCGTATCAGCTGGATGAAACTCATGCACTGAAACCATCGACCCGATATACATTGGTGGTTCACCCCGGTGCTTTAAGTGAAGACGGAAAAACACTCACAGAAAATAAGGTCCATTCCTTTATCACACAGAGGCCCGATGTCTCATATTATAATTTTGGATCATGGAAAGCACCGGGGCATCCTGTGATTCGTCTCACCTTTAACCAGCCGGTGACCCTGAACTCAGTGAAGAAATCCATGATGATGCGTTTTGGGCCAGATGGGCGTACACCCTCGGAACTCCTGGTTTCGCCTGATCCCAATGATTATGATAAACCCTGTGTGATTCCTGTTCCAGGGGAACCCTATGCCCTTGATTTTGGGCCTGGAAAGACCGTGAAAAGCGATGATGACCCGCAGGCTGTCTTGGGCGACGAAGCACGGCGAATCTGGCTGGTGGAACCCCAGGCTGAAATGCCGTTGGACACGGGAATTGAATTATGGGTCAAGCCGGGGCTGGTTTCGGCCATGGGGCCTGAAAAAGGGGTAGGTAACCGTCTGCTCATGGGGTTTGACACCTTTCCTCCCTTTCATTTTCTTGGTGTTGACTATGACACCCATAATCAGAAAGACAGCGTCCTTATATCTGCGGATGTGCCCGGAGACAAACAAACATTCAAGGCAGACCCTCTGTCGTCTGTTTTCCTGGTGTTCACGTCGCCGGTTATTCCCCAGGAAATCAAGGAGTCCGTCATTTTTGATCCCGATCTTGCCGGAAACCGAAACGATTACGATCCATGGGCCGGGAGCTATAACTATTCTTATCTTCGATCAGCCCATCGGCGTGGTCAGGTTTACCGGGTGAGGATTCCTGAACTTCTTCTGGCCAATCAGAAATATATCCTGAAAGAAAGTGATATTAATCTGAAAGACGAGTTTGGACGACTCCTTGATAAACCCCTTGAAATATCCTTTTATACCGATCACCGGAAACCCGACTTTGAACTTAGCCACCATATCGGGGTTCTGGAAGATGCCGTTCCCACTGACCTGCCCATCGTGGTCACAAATATCGATAAATTAAAGATTAATTACAGGACTCTGACCACACACGGTGAGGATCAAGATAAAAAAATCACCCGAACGATTCCCCTTGCCCAGGATGTGGCTTATTTCTATCCCCTGGGTGTTCGTGACATGCTGGGCAATCAGTCCGGTGCAGTATACGGAACCCTTGAAAGCCAGCCCTTTGTGGAAAAATACGAGAGAGAAAACTCCTTTTTTGCCCAGGTCACGCCGTTCCAGGTGCTGGCCAAAATAGGGCATTTCAATTCCATGGTATGGGTCACTGATCTTTCAGATGGACTGTCTGTGAAGGATGCTGTGGTAACCGTGTACAAAGACCGGATTGATCAGTTGAATGATTCAAAAATAATTCTGGCCAGAGCCCTTACGGATGAAGATGGGGCAGCTGTTCTTCCGGGAAACGAAATCCTGGACCCGAATCTTTCCGTGGAGCGCTGGGGCTGGTATCAGGACGACGCTGTCCGTCTGATTGTCAAGGTCAGGAAAAAAGACAAGATGGCAATTTTGCCCATTTCACCGGATTTTGAGGTGGACACCTGGCGTGTGTCGAATTATTCAGTTTCATCAAACCAGTCGGCCCGTTACGGTCATATCCATACCTGGGGAACAACGCCCCAGGGGGTATATCGTGCCGGTGACACAATTTCCTATAAAATTTATGTGAGAAATCAGGATAATGAGACTTTTATTGCCCCCCCATTGAAAAATTATTCTCTGACCGTTATCGATCCCATGGGAAAAACCGTCCATGAATTGAAAAATCTGGAACTTTCAAAATACGGTGCCTGTGACGGAACATTCACCGTGGCAAAAAATGGGGCCGTGGGCTGGTACAGGTTTGAACTTTCATCGGATTTTACCGAAGAGACCTGGTCTCCCATGGAGGTTCTGGTCAGTGATTTTACTCCGTCGCCGTTCAGGGTCACCAGCGAGTTGTCAGGGGATTTGTACAAATCAGGGGATAGGGTGGAAATTTCCCTCCTTGCCCGTCTCCATGCCGGGGGGCCCTATGCATCGGCAGGGACCCGGGTGACTGCCAGGTTAGAAGGGTCCATGTTTACATCCGCCCACCCCCTTGCCAAGAATTTTTATTTTAATACCCATTCGGAAAATTCGCGCAGTAAAACCGTGTTTGATGAACATGGGACTCTGGATGAAAAAGGGGATCTGGTCAGCCGTTTCACCCTGAATGAGCCTGATTTTATCCATGGGCGCTTGATGGTGGAAGGAATGGTACAGGATGACCGTGGAAAACATGTGGCGTCCATGAGCAGTGCCGATTATTCAGGACGGACAAGACTTGTCGGTCTTATATCTGACAAATGGGTTTATGAACAGGGAACACCTGCAACCTTTCAATTTATCGTGGTCAATGAACGTGGCGTTCCCGTATCCAAGGTCAGGACCCGTCTTCATGCCGAACATCTGGTGACCAAGGCCTCCCGTGTAAAGGGTGCAGGAAACGCCTACCTGACCCATTACACCCACGAATGGAAATCTGTTCACACAAAGGAGCTCAACTCAAAAAATAAACCCGGTTACTATACATTCACGCCCTATGACAGCGGATCATATAAAATTGTGGCTGAAATCACGGACACAAAGGGGATGAGTCACAGCACGGAAATCCACACCTGGGTGACCGGAAAAGGTCAGGTCGTTTGGGAGGAGCCCGAAGGAAACAGCCTTGAAATTATCCCTGAAGCAACCGACCTTAAGGTGGGAGATACGGCAAGATGCCTGATCAAAAATCCCTACCCAGGGGCCACGGCCATGGTCACCCTGGAACGCTATGGTGTGTTGAAACACTGGACCCAGGTCCTTGAAACCGGAACACCGGTTATAGAATTTGCAGTGACACCCGAGTTACTGCCGGGGTTTTTTATGTCGGTGACTGTGGTGTCTCCCAGGGTTGACAAGGCACAGGAACCCGGTGAAGTGGACCTTGGAAAACCCCTATTCAAGACAGGGTATGTGGAAATGACGGTCAAGGATCCGTTCAAGGCGATTTTTGTGGATGTGAAACCTGACAAAGAAACGTATAAACCCGGCGATTTGGTTCGGGTTTCCATACAAACACGAGTTGACAATGAACGGTCCAAGGAACCGGTTGAACTTGCCGTGGCTGTCCTTGATGAGGCGGTGTTTGACCTGCTTTCAGATGGCCGGGGCCATTTTGATCCCTATGGCGGTTTTTACCGGGTAGATGGCCTTGATCTGATGAATTACAGTCTTTTGACCCGGTTAATCGGTATTCAGAAATTTGAAAAAAAAGGGGCCAGTCCCGGCGGGGACGGAGGTGTGGAAATCAGCATGCGATCCGTGTTCGATTATGTCAGCTACTGGAACCCCTCCCTTGCAACCGATAAGATGGGACGGGCGGACATTGAATTTAAGGTTCCTGATAATCTGACGGGCTGGCGCGTTTTTGCCATGGCCGTGACACCCACGGATCGAATGGGCCTGGGCGATAAGGGCTTCAAAGTAAACAAACCCACGGAACTTCGTCCGGTGATGCCCAATCAGGTGACCGAGGGCGACAGTTTTAAAGCGGGTGTTACTGTGATGAACCGTACGGACAAGGTCCGGACCCTGGATCTTGTCATTCGTGTGGAGGGCCCCATGGATTCCGAGGCCATGCCACCCGAGATGCACCAGAAAATAAGTTGTCCTCCCTTTCAACGCAAAACCTTGTTTTTACCTGTTAAAACGCGTGGTACAGGGGAACTGATATTCACTGTTACGGCAAAGGATAAAAAAGATGGGGATGGTCTTATTTATCACCTTCCGGTCATGGCCCGGCGAAGTCTTGAAACCTCTGCCAGTTATGGAACCACCACCGAGAAGGAAATAAACGTACCCATCCGGGTGCCCGATCAAATTTATCCTGATGTGGGACGCATCTCTGTGGTCGTGTCTCCGTCGATCATCGGGAATGTTGCCGGTGCGTTCAGTTACATGAAAAACTATCCTTATTCCTGTTGGGAACAGAAACTCAGCAGAGGTGTGATGGCTGCCCATTATCTGGAGCTCAAAGCCTATCTACCCGAGGATATCGTCTGGGGAAATGCCCGTGACTGTGTTCTTAAAACCCTTGAAGAGGCCGCCAGTTTTCAATCCCCATCCGGAGCCATGACCTTTTATATCCCGGATGATGCCTATGCCAGCCCTTATCTTTCCGCCTACACCGCCCTTGCTCTTTCCTGGCTGAAAAAAAGTGGGTACACCATCCCAGCATCGGTAGAATCAAAGCTTCACAGCTATCTGGATGATTTTCTCAAACGGGATGTTCTGCCTGATTTTTATTCCAAAGGGATGGCTGCCACGGTTCGTGCCGTGGCCTTGTGCGCCCTTTCGGAAAATGGAGGTTTGCATGTGGATGATTTGAAGCGCTATGAATCCCATGTCCCCCAGATGAGCCTGTTCGGGAAAGCCATGTTTATGCAGGCGGCCATGAATACACCCAAGGGTGATAAGCTGGCCCTATCAACCTGCACCCTGATCCTGGCCCATTCAAGTCAGACCGGCGGTAAATTCATGTTTTCAGAAGAAAAGGACGACAGTTTTACACGGATTCTGGCCACACCCATCCGTGACAATGCAGCCATTCTTTCCGTGTTGACGGCCTTCGGGGAGCAGGAAGAGGGCAGGGAACTGGTGGGGGACATCCCCTTAAAATTGGTCAGGGCCATCACCCAGGCCCGGGCGAACCGTGATCACTGGGCAAATACCCAGGAAAACATGTTCTGTATGAATGCATTGATCGATTATGCACGCATTTATGAAAAAGACAAACCCGATATGCTGGTCAAAGCCTTTGTTGATAATGTGAGGATTGGTAAGATTTCTTTCACGGATTTTAAGGATGAAGCCGGATCATTCAGCCGGAAGATTAGCGGGGAGGATCAAGGAAAAGAACGACTTCTCACGATTTCCAGGCAAGGGGAAGGCCGACTTTATTATTCGCCGAGGATGAGCTATGCCACGGTGCAGGACCATGCACAACGCCTGAATGCCGGAATCGATATTCGGAAAGAAATCTGCGTTGAACGGGATGGCAAATGGCTTGTTCTGGAAAAGAATGCCCGTCTAAGCAGGGGGGAACTGGTCCGGGTGGATATCTTTGTGTCCTTACCCTCACCCAGGCATTTTATGGTGGTGGATGACCCGGTTCCCGGAGGGTTGGAACCCGTGAACCGGGATTTGGCAACAGCATCCAAATTTGATGGCGAAAAAGGAGATTTTATCCCTGCTGGCGGCTCCTGGTGGTTTACCTTTTCAGACTGGCTGGCATACAATGCGGCCCGATGGAGCTTTTATCACAAGGAACTGCGTCATGACAGTGTGAGATTCTATTCCGATTACCTGCCAGCCGGAAATTATCATTTGTCCTATACGGCCCAGGCCATTGCCGAAGGAGACTTTACGCTCATGCCTGTCAGTGCTGAAGAAATGTATGATCCGGACGTCTTTGGAAAAGGACTTCCAGGGACCCTGACCGTGACTGGCAATAAATGAACACCTTGGGATGGACGATCATGAAACGATTCTGTTTTTTTGGGTGCCTTTTTTTCATGGTCTCTGTTTTTTGCCTTGTGTTATTGACTGTTCATGACACGCACGACATGCCTGATTCTCTTTCGGATCTGCTCACTGAGGTAAGAAAACCTCAACTGACGGACCGAAAAGGGATACCTCTGACCCTTACGTATGTCAATGAATGGAACAGTTCGTCTTATCTTCCTCTTCATGGGATTCCGGATTTCATGAAAAAGGCATTTATCCTTTCCGAAGACAAACGCTTTTATTCCCATAAGGGCGTGGATTGGGTGGCACGCTGCCATGCACTGGTCCAGAATGTGGCAGCCTTAGGGGCTGTCCGTGGTGCCAGTACCATCAGTGAGCAGGTGGTGCGCATGATCCACAAAAGACCGAGAACAATTTGGTCACGATGGATTGAAGGCTTTGATGCCATGGATCTTGAATCAAAACACACAAAGGAAGACATCCTGGAATTCTATCTGAATCAGGTGCCCTATGCCGCCAATCGTAAGGGGATCGTCCAGGCATCTGCGTATTATTTCAATCGGAGTCCGGATACCTTGAATCGCCTTGAAACACTGGCTCTGGTGGCTTTGGTTCGAGCTCCGTCCCACTTTGATCTTTACCGCAATCCGTCGGCCATCAAAGCAGGGATCAATCGATTGGCCATCAGTCTGAATCAACAGAACCTTATGTCAGACGACCAAGTATCCGAGGTGAAGATCGGAGACTTTGATCTTGAACGGCCAGGCATTTCTGTTCGGGCAAATCATTTTGCACGTCATGTCTATACCCGTCTTGGGACTGAAGGTCTGGGCCATCCCATGAAAATTCGGACAAGTCTTGACGGATCCCTGCAAATCCGTGTGGAGGACCTTGCTCGTGAGGTTCTGGAATCCCTGGGTGATAAAAAGGTGAAGAACGCCGCGTGTCTGGTTGCCAACCATGAGACCGGTGATATTCTGGCCTGGGTTTCATTGGCAACAGGTCAGTCAGAACGATTCGGTGGGGCCATTGATGGTGTCCTTTGCCCCAGGCAGCCGGGATCATCCATGAAACCATTTTTATATGCCCTTGCCCTGGACAAGGGCTGGACAGCTGACCAGGAGATACTGGACAGCCCCCTGACCAATCCGGTGGGGCGCGGGCTCCATACCTATCACAATTACAGCAGGCGGTATTACGGATGGGTCAGCCTGAGGGATGCCCTTGGAAACTCATTGAATATCCCGGCCATTAAAACCATACGATATGTTGGGTATGAGGACTATCTTGCTCAGCTGCATAAACTGGGATTTGATAATCTGAATAAGCATCCGGATTTTTACGGGGACGGGCTGGCCCTGGGCTGTGGAGAAGTGTCGTTGTTCCATATGGTTCAGGCCTATGGAACCCTCGCAAATAAAGGTGTTTTTCGACCGTTGAACCTCTTTGCCCATGTCCATGGGACCTCTTACAGACAGCGAATCTTTTCCGAAGAAGCCGCCTCTCTGATCGGAAATATTCTGTCAGATCCTGAAGCAAGGAATCATGAATTCGGCCAGGGCGGGCTCTTGAATTTTCCGGTTCAGGCCGCTGTGAAAACAGGAACATCCAGTGATTACAGGGATGCCTGGGCCATGGGCTACAATCACCGGTTTGTTGTGGGTGTCTGGATGGGAAATTTTGACAGCAGGCCCATGGACGGCATGACCGGGTCCACAGGCCCGGCAATTATCCTTAGAAGTGTCTTTGCAGAACTCAATAAAGGGTGTGAAACCCGGCCCTTGTTTTTGAGCCCCATGCTTGTTCAAGCCGATATTCAGGGGCCTCGTGAACACCCGGAAAGAAACGGGAACAAACGAAAAGAGTGGTTCATTCAAGGCACCGAACCCCATGGGGAAATTCCTGTAGCAGGGCAGACACCCTTTCGTTTTATCACACCTGTGGATGGACTTGAGATGGCCATGGATCCAAGAATTCCGGATAGTGATGAAGCATTTGAATTTAAACTGGACGGTGTCGAAGACCACGATCAGATCACCTGGATCCTTGACGGCAAGGATCTTGACCAAACCATGGGCGGCCGTTATTTATGGACCTTACAAAAAGGGAAACATGTCGTCGAAGCTTGGGTTTATAAAAAAAATACCAAGGATCCCCTCTATGACAAAGCGTATTTTGTCGTGAAATAGCCTTTAATAAACACCCGGATGGATTGATTTGTTCTCCGTGGATAAATTGATCGAATTGGCGGCAAAGGCCGTGTTGAATGTAAAGGTTGAAGTATCGAAGGCCTTATAATGGGGGTAACTTCCAACATTCGCACAAAAAGGGGTAGTGGATGGCGAGAATGCAACCAGAGGATGACAAGGCCTTAAATCCAAATCGACCGTGTTGGGATAATCAAAATCCTATTTTAAATAATACGCTGTTGCATGGCCAAGTGGACCCATTCTCAGGGCCCACTGGCCACATGGTTTGTCGCTCGCCTCAGGCCGGATGAGCATTATATTGAATCGTTCTGCCCAGGCTCGAGAGGTATCTATTTATTCAATAACAAGGAATTTAACGTCATCTGACGTGGTTTTTGAATCAATGTAACCGATAGCCCCTTTGGTGCTTGAAATAAATTCCACCATTTTTTTAGATGAGGCAAAACTTTTGGGTGACTGACCTGGAGTTGTGAATACCTTTTTTTCAAGATAGGATGCGTATTGTTTAGGGCTTTTGTTCAGAAATTGGGACAGAAAATCCGTGTTCGTGTCACCTTTACTCAAGGTCGCAAAACTTATCTTGGATTTGTCACTCCAATAAAGTCGTTTTCCAAGATAAATGTCCTTGACATCCTGATGGGAAAGGACGTTGTCCGGTACGGATTTATTGGCAATTACCATAACATCACCATATGAAGCCGTTGTTGAAATCATAATAAAGCATAAAATAAATAAAACGTTTTTCATAGCCCCTCCTGTTTGAAAGAAAAACACCGTGACCCTTCTTTAAAAATCAGAGATATCCGAATCAGACTCATGTTGATGTTCACTAAGATTTCCATCATTTTTTTTGCTCATAACCCGATTGATGACAGTTGAAAGATCAATTGATTTGACGGGTTTTGCAATATAATCATCCATCCCGGCGTTAATGTATCGGAGCCGGTCCCCCTTCATGGCATTTGCGGTCAAGGCGATAATGGGAATGCGCTTATCACCCTGGTTGCTTTTTTCTCGTCGGCGTATTATCTCTGTGGCTTTGAAACCATCCATCACGGGCATCTGGCCGTCCATTAGAATCAGGTCAAAGTGTTCTTCTTTTTCCATGATTTCGACGGCTGCCAGCCCGTTATCGGCAATGAGCACCGTATGCCCAATGCGGCTGAGCATTTTTGAGGTCACTTTCTGGTTAATTTTATTGTCTTCAACCAAAAGAATTCTGAATAAGTGCTTGGGAAGGTCTTCCCCATGGGAGATTACATCACATTTTTCAGGTTCTGGTCCCTCGGGTAACTGTGATAATTTACTCAAAAGAGTTGAGCGTTTCATGGGTTTTCGAAGCCAGGAATCAATGACAGGGTCATTAGAAAAATCATGGCTGTTTATCATCCCTTTGCAGGGTTTAACCATCAGAATAATTTTACCATTGAATTCCTTGAGTTCACGTATGGATTTGACCAGATCCTTTAAATCCGTGACAGGAATATCCGCATCCAAAAGAATATGTGAAAAGGAAACGCCTGCCTGGTGATCACGGATAATTTTCTGGAGGATAAATCCGGAGTCCTCTATGGGGACCGGGCGCATATGATAATCACCCAAGGTATCGCAAAGGATATTTAAAATCGTGGTATTTTTTTCAAAAACAAGGATGTGTTTTCCCTTAAGGATTTCATAAGTTTCAGGTATTTTTTCTGATAATAAGGGTTTTATCATTCCGAACACGGCACGGACATGAAAAATGGCTCCCGGATGATCCCCTGATTCCGGGTTGGGACTCTGGATCCAGATTCGTCCCCGCATCAACTCCACCAGTCGTTTTGATATGGCAAGTCCCAGTCCTGTGCCTCCGAATTCACGGGTGGTGGAATATGAGGCCTGGGAAAAGGGCTGAAAGAGTTTGTTCCATTTTGATTCAGGAATACCGATGCCTGAATCTGAAATGGAAAAGTGGAGACAACATTCCGAATCAGGCGCTGTTTCTCTGTTGACCCTTAGGATAATCTGGCCATGGGACGTGAATTTGATGGCATTACCCATAAGATTCACAAGAATCTGTTTCAACCGTATAGGATCTCCCACGATATGGTTCGGAACATTCGGTGATATTTTGTAAGCACATTCGAGATTCTTTTCATAGGCTCGCACACTCAGCGTGTTAATCACATCGTCAATGATCGTTTCAGGGCTGAATGTGATATTTTCCAGACTGACCATGCTGGCTTCAATTTTAGAAAAATCAAGGATATCATTTATCAGTTCAAGAAATGTGTTTGAAGCTGTTCGGATGGCTTCGATATATTCTTTCTGTTCAAGTGAAAGGTCCGTATCCAGCACCAGATCGGTAAATCCCACAACAGCGTTCAGGGGTGTTCGAATCTCATGACTCATGCTGGCGAGAAAACCGCTTTTGGAGATTGTTGCAATTTCTGCTTCAACAGCCATTTTGTTCGCTTTTTCAATGGCTTCTTCCAGGTTTTCCGTGAGTCTGTATAATTCGGTATTGGCTTTTTCAAGCTCTTCTTTGGACTGCTTTAGATCTTCATCGGTCTTTTTTCTTTCCCTGAGATCCTCAAAAAGTAAAATTTTCTGAAACAGGATGTATTGATTCAGAGGTCTGATCATATAGTCAACAATGCCAGACGGCTGATGTGACCATTTCCAGTCCGGGCCCGGGTTTTGTTCAAGAATAAAAAGGATGGGGATTTGTTTAAAACGATCACTGCTCCGGATAAGAAGAGCTGTTTCAATCCCATGGGATGATTCACCCTGGATATCGATGATGATAAGAAATATGTCGAATTCCAGAAGAAGGGCGATGGGTTCACTCCCTGAAGGAGCACAGATAACAGGCTTCTTCTGGGAGTTCAGTGCCTCCAGTATACCGGGATCCGGCTCTATGCTGTCACCAATCAAAAGAATATAGCAAGACATAATATCGTTCATTATTCCATTTTGGCTGCTATTAAAATAATAAAATTAAGGGCATGAAACGTTGATCAAAGTATGGGAGTTTGTATAAACATAATGAATATAACATCCGACAAGAGAAAACTCAAACGATATCCTTTCTGTCATTCCAGGTGAAGGCGTGTTGTTAATGAAAGACACGAGGCTTTGACCCCTGGTGCGGCTTACTTATCAAAAATACAAATCAAATTCATGTGGTCCATGGAATGTTACATTGAAAAGGTGGACCCATTGTGGTATTCAGTAAAGTAAGTCATTAATTCACTGACCCACAAGTAAATCCAAATAAAAAAAAGATACTCATGATATTTAGACCAATACACATTACCATGCTGTTTTTCCTAATTATATTAGGAAGCCCCCATGTCTGGGCTGAGGATGTTTCCCATAACCAGGCTTCGGCATCCCTAACTGAAGATGTTGGGTCACTTGCGCATAAAACCAAAGAAGAACCGTCTGCCTTGACCTCAGAAAAAATTCTTCCCGATGCTCTCAATAAGACCAAACCTAACTTGCAATGGTCATTGAGTGCAGGTAAACTTTTCTGGTCAATCGTTATGATTCTGATGGCATTTTATGCAATTAAATTTATAACAGAGATTTTGGAAAGAATTGCCGAACGTTGGGTAAACCTGAGACTCATGGTAATGAGGCTGATTCCCTTCATGCGGGTAATGGGGTGGAGCGTGGTGATCTACCTTATTGTTTCAGCTATCTTGGCACCACCCATTGAAACCCTTCTTGCCTTAACCGCATCCGCTGGAATTGCCCTTGGCTTTTCATCCCAAGACATATTGAAAAATGTATTTGGCGGCATGATGATTCTTATGGATCGTCCCTTTCAGATCGGGGATAAGATCCAAGTCCGTGAACACTACGGCGAAGTCGTTCAGATCGGACTTCGTTCGGTTCGGATCGTGACACCCGATGACTCCATTGTTTCAATTCCCAACAGTGATATTGTGAACCAGCCAGTTTCAAATTCCAACAATGGCGAATCCAATTGTCAGGTTGTGGCAGAGTTTTATCTTCCATTTGGAATCGATCTTTCCTTGTTGAAAAAAACAGCTCGACGGGCTGCAATAATATCACGCTATGTGTATCTGAGTAAACCCATTGCCATTGTTTTTAAAAATGAAATCCATGAAGGTCAGTCCATGCTCAAAATGAGAGTTAAGGCTTATGTCCTTGATATTCGTTATGAGTTTGCTTTTGCAAGCGATATGACTGAACTGATTGTTGAAGACCTGCTGGCGAAAAAGTTGGTCAAAGCAGAACACCTGTCCAAGGTCCTGTGTTTGAACGAACGGAATGATCATGACTGATAATTACAATAGGCACGACTCTCAAATTATATCACCCTGTATTGATGCGGCCGACCTTTTCATTGAAAAGGCATTCAGGCAGTTCAAGGATCAATTTATTGATCAGGTGAATCTTTTTCGTGTTCTTATGGAAAAATCTGTTGAGAACGTTTCAGACGACGATTCCCGTAGACCCGGAGAACGTTTGTGTGCAGGCTGGGCCAGGATTGACACATGGCTGGATCAGCAGAAAGAATGGGCAGATTTTAATGCCTATCCTGAACTCAGAGCCATGGTGGACAAGGAATGCCGAAAACAGTTTGATGACATGATAAACGCTTTGCCCAAGGCCCTTGAGATCCATTGGGAACCTGATTTTTTAATGCCCTTGGCAGATGACTCCATGGGTGTTCGTCTGTTTAAACGGATCAAGAGGGTCAAGAGACAACTGGGAATCTGGCAATTGGCCTGTACAAATGTGTTCAGGTCAGAGAAAAAGAACATGGCTGATGACAGCCATGTTCTTTTTCTTCAGAACTTTATGCGTCTCCACATTCTTATTCCTTACTGTGATTTTCTTTCGGAATTTATGGACAGGGTCATGGATTTGATCTCTGGTCACTCAAAGGCAATGCATGATTTATCCTGTGTGTACACAGAGGCATTTCTTGGCCTTGAAAAGGACAAAGAACGTTGGCCGAAAGATATTCATGACACGGTTCAATCTCTTGTGGAAGCCGGTGGGCATGGTCGAGTTGATACTGAAAACGTTTCAGAAACCCTGGATACTCTCTGGAAGGAATCGCGGGAGGGCTTGAATAAAGTTAAAAGCTCTTTGGGAAAGACATGGGCCTTTGCCTACCATTTTTCCGGCACGGTGGTGATGCCCCATGCACGATATGGAAGAACTCGCTTCCAGAAGCTTCATGGAAAACAAATTAAAAATTTTACACAAAATCAGGAACTTTGGAAACGACATTTTGAAGGAGAAGGCAGGGATTGGTCCCATGATATAGCACTTCGAAGAATTCAGGTCCAGGTGGCACTTAAAACCTTTGAAACCGTTGGGTCGGTGTCAGATAAAATTAATGGCCAGATTGTCCCCCAATGCAGCCACGCCATCGAGATCCTGATGAAAACCAAGGAACGTCTGGCTTCCATGGAAAACGCCGGAGAATGGTTGCTCAAGAAAAACATGATCCGTGAAAGCCGATCCCTGGTTCAGAATTTCCGCAAAGAATTGCTTCCTGCCATAGCCAACAAAGTTTTAGGTTCTGGAATCAGCCAGGATCTTAACGCGATAATTCGTTTTGCATCAGATAAGGCAAGTCATCTTGCGGACACCCATAAGGTATTTAAAAAAAGAGACACCCATATCCCCCCCAGGTCCGAACTTGCGGAAATCCCCATCAGAGAGCTTTTCAACGAGGAATTTCTGATAGGCCTTCAGTCCGTGCTTGATGCCTTTCAGCAAAACTTCCGAATTCGTCTGGATGACACAGTGAATGGAATGTCGGATATTCGTCAGATTGTGGAGTTCAACCTTGAAACGTCCTTTAATCTTTTGGACAAGGAAGACTACACGGATGAAGCCTACCAGATGGTTATTGAAGGGATTGACCGAAGTATTAATCAATTACAAACCCTCATGGATCAGATTATGGGTCTTCCCCAAGGGATTTCCACAGACCTTGGAGGAATAGCCTATCAGTGGATCTCTCAGGTTCAGATAATCCTGGACAATGAAAAACTCATTGCACTGAAGTTGAAGCTGGCCAAGGCAAAAGCCAAGGGCCGCTTGAAAAAAATTATTGGACAATTGAGTGTGCGACTGAAGAATCGAGTGACGGCACTGAATGTGCATCTATCGAAAACCTATGGCCAGGTTCATGAAAAATACCTTGAGACTCGATCCTATCTGGGGCTTTCACTTCCTGATGAGGGTGTACAGATTCAGTTTTCACAGTTTCTGTTGGATACAAAGAAGAAACTGAATGCACTTCCATACGTGTACCAGCAATTGTTTCAGATTGAACCTCTTACGGACGATCGTCTGTTCTATGGCCGTGAAACCGAGCTTGAGACAATGAAAACCGACATGGCGAACCTGGAGAAAACAGGGGGGGTTCTTTTTGCCATGGTCGGTGAAAAGGGAAGTGGTAAAACAACCCTTATCAACCTTTTTAGCGAAACACTGCCCAAGACCTTTTCCATTCACACCCTGGATGTCAAGACCACCCTTCATGATGTGGGCGAACTTCTTCACGTGTTTAGCCCCATAAGACCGGATGAGCCGTTCTCAACCCTTGAAGACCTTGATAATTTCCTGATTTCAAACAGAAATAAACATGTTATTGTTTTTGAAAACATACAGAATCTCTTTATCAAAAGTATGGATGGTTTTGATCTTCTCGAATCTTTTCTGGGTTTGCTCAACTCGACGCGGGAACATGCAGTATGGATCTGCTCCTGCACGTTGTACAGCTGGGAATACCTGGAAAAAACCCTTTCAATATCGAATGTCTTTAACAGAATTATTACCCTGAAACCCTTTGGAGGCAATGAAATTGAGTCCATGGTTTTTGCACGTCACCGCATCACAGGGTATCAGTTGAAATTCATTGTCCCCAAGAAAATAAGGTTTAGCAGAGCTTATAGAAAACTCTCATCGGAAAAGGAGCGCCAGGCCTTTCTTCGAAAAATATTTTTTGTACAAATTCAAAGTGTGGCTTCAGGCAACATCTCGGTGGCAATTTTATTCTGGCTGAGATCCATCGAAACAATCCGTGAACATGAATTGTTTTTGTCGTCTCAAGTCGACTTAAACGTTAAATTTTTTTCGCTTTTGAACACTGAAGATCTTTTCACCCTCGGGGCAATCGTTCATCATGATTCTCTGACCATCCAGGACCATGCCGTGATTTTCCGCCAGCCTATTCAGAAAAGCTTGCTTGTGCTACAGAATCTTGGCCAAATGGGAATACTCCAGTATACGGATCATGTATATCGTATTCATCCATTTTTATACCGGCATGTGGTCCGCTCTCTGAAACTCCAGAATATTCTTCACTGACACGAAAAAGCATCCTCTGTTATAGTAAACCGGGGACAGGCCAATAGTGCGGCCGGGCAAGGTCGTGTAATCGAGCGGGTGAGAATCCCGTCCCGGAAGGAAGGCCATCCACCGGGTAGCGAGTCTTTGGAGGCGATGTGGTAACACAGCGCTT
>Ga0180007_10001750_pt1 | contig 27752 bp, 25 predicted proteins | sample MM_PC_MetaG_FD_121122 | JGI IMG/M metagenome (GOLD analysis project Ga0180007, IMG submission 121122) | Groundwater microbial communities from the Aspo Hard Rock Laboratory (HRL) deep subsurface site, Sweden - MM_PC_MetaG | ecosystem: Environmental > Aquatic > Deep subsurface > Groundwater... | reverse complement strand
TCAGCAGGCTAAGCACTTGGGGATTATGGATGAGCGGGCCGAAGGTGACAATTTTCCCTTGCCCTTTGTGCACGGTTTCCATGGTTGTTTCAACGGCCCGGCGCACCCCCATGCAGAAGCCGGCTTTTTTGGCTAAAATGACTTTCATCGCCTATGATTTCACCCATGCACCGTCTTGCAGAAGAAAATGGGGCTTGAAATTTTCCTTATACCGCATGGCCCGGACCTCGCGGATGAGATAACCAAGATAGACATTTCTGATATTGTTCTTACGGCAAAGATTGATGAGATGCAAAATATTAAAGGTCCCGAGACTTCGGCGACTTTCGCCGGGATCACAATAAAAATAGACCACGTTCACCCAGTTGCAGCCGATATCGACAATGCCGACACCGATGAGCTTCTCTTCGCACCGATACTCAACCTCCACCGTGTTGGTGATTGAATTGGCGAAAAAAGTGCCGTAATATCCCACCGGCGAGTTGCCCTTAACAGGGAAACGCTCTTTCAGAAAGCTGCCGCATAATAATAGTTTTTCCTCCGTAATCTTCAGCGGCCCCATGGAAATAGTCAGATCCTCGTTTCTGCGGAGGACCCTTTTTTGATTTCTGTTGGGCGTAAACTCCCCGGAGTCGATTCTGATAGGGGTACATTTCCGGCAGTTCGGGCAGACCATGGTGTAGATGGTATTGCCGTTTCTCCGAAAGCCGGCCTCCAGAAATTTACCGAATAGATCATCAGGCAGCGAGACAAACTGCTGTTGCCGGTAAACCGCCCTCTGAGGCAGACCATAGGGGCACTCCACGGCAATATCATAGAAATACTTCAGATATTGGTCGATGGAGTATGACGCTGAACTGATATGCTTAAAAGACATCTTGCCCGGCTATATTTGTTGACATGTAAGGGAAGAGAAAACCATGTTTACGAGAAATTGCCTGGCAGTTAAGAGCCGTTTTAAATTTTCGTGCCTTCCCTGCCGAAATCATCATCAAAGCGAACGATATCATCCTCACCGAGATAGCTGCCGTTCTGCACCTCAATAAGTTCAAGGGGGATAACGCCGGGATTCTCCAGTCTGTGCCTCTCGCCGCAAGGGATATAGGTTGACTGATTTTCAAGCACCAGAAAGACCTTATCGCCGCATGTCACCTTGGCCGTGCCTCTGACAACCACCCAATGTTCAGAGCGGTGATGATGCATCTGCAGGGAGAGTTTCACCCCGGCATTCACGGTGATCCGCTTAATCTTGAAGGCCGCCTGTTCCTCAAGAATGGTGTAGCTGCCCCAGGGCCGATAAACCGTGCGATGGAGGATGTGCTCCTCCCTGCCCTCCGTTTTGAGGCGGGCGACGATTTTCTTGACATCCTGAGATCTGTTTATCGGCGCAACAAGCACCGCATCCGCCGTTTCAACCACCAGCATATCCTGCAGTCCGACAGCGGCAACCAGACGATTTTCCGAGCGGACAAAGCTGTTTGTCAGATCTTCAGCAATCACATCGCCATGCAGGACATTGCCATTGCCGTCCTTTTCGGCAACCTCCCAGAAAGCCTGCCAGGAGCCGATATCACTCCAGCCGAGATCTGCGGGAATAACGGAAACAAGATCCGATTTTTCCATCATGGCATAATCAATGGAATCATCGGGGCATCTCTTCATGCTCTCCCTGTTCAGTCTGAAAAAATCTTTATCTGTCGTGCCATGATCAACGGCATCTACCATGTGTACATAGATTTCCGGGGACAATTTTTCCATTTCCGCAAGAAAAGTGCTTGCTGAAAAGGCGAACATGCCGCTGTTCCAGAAGTAATTCCCCGCGGCCAGATACTGTTTTGCCTTTTGCAGATCCGGTTTTTCAACAAAGGCCAGCACACTGTTCCCCTCCCCTTTTTCTATATAGCCATAGCCGGTATCCGGCGCGTGGGGGGTGATGCCGAAGGTGACGAGCCGGCCCTGGATGGCCAGCTCCACGGCCTTGACGACGGCCTCCAGAAAGGACTGAGGCCGGCGGATGAGATGATCAGCCGGCAGAACCAGCAGAACAAGATCATCATCTGCGCGGTCCCTGCAATAAAGGGCTGCGGCACAGATGGCTGGAGCGGTATTTCTCCCCACGGGTTCGAGGATGATATCAACATGCCCTGCATGGCCCAGTTCTTTTATCTGGTTCAAGGTGAGAAACCTGTGTGACTCACCGACCACAACCACAGGCGACAATGAATCGGGCAGATTCTCCAACCGTTTCAGGGTGCTTTGCAGCAGGGAGCAGTCCTCCGTCAGGTTGAGCAGCTGTTTTGGATAGAGCTCCCTTGATAAGGGCCACAGCCTGGAACCTGATCCGCCTGCCAGTATGATCGGTTGAATGCGGGGCATATTATTCTCCTGAAAAGTAATGTATCTATTCAATACAAGAAATATTTTTGTCGTGCATCATTAAATTGGCGCAAATCGTCCTGCCAGCTCTCTTCGAGATCAAGAATTTCCACCCCGTCCGTCAAGGCTTTTCTCACCTTCTGCGAGCCAAGGATGAGATCAATCGGCATTTTTTCGAACTCATATTCATAAGGGGGCGATTTAAAAGCAAAATCTGCCGGATAGAGTTTCATGAAGGCCTGCAGCAAGGCAAGGGAAACGCGATAAGGCCTGAAGGACAAATGGTCGGTGACATGCAGTTGAAAGCCCTGACAGTTGTCGCCTGCCCATTTATTTGCGGTTGGTTGAAACATCAGGGGGCGCAGAAAACAACCGGACAGCAGGGAGTGATCAAGAAATTTGACAATTTGCTGCTGATGCAAAAAAGGTGCCCCGAAGAGTTCAAAAGGCAGGCTTGTTCCCCTGCCCTCGGATATATTTGTCCCCTCCCAGATGACCTGGCCCGGGTAGACTGCCGCTGTGGCGGCTGTGGGCATATTGGGGGAAGGGAAAAGCCAGGGAAGGCCTGTTTCGGCAAAGGTCATATGCCGTTTCCAGCCTTTCATCGAGATGACCTGATAATCGGCATTGATGCCGAAATGGTCGTTGAAAAGAAGGCCGAGCTCGCCAAATGTCAGGCCGTGCCGCATGGGGACCGGGTAAAGGCCGACAAAGGAGCGCAGCCCCTCATCGACCAGATTCCCTTCAATATGCACGCCGTCCACCGGATTCGGCCGGTCAAGCACCACCACCTTCTTGCCGGAGCGGGCCGCCTCTTCAAGGCAATATGCCAGGGTGGACATGAAGGTATAGACCCTTGTGCCGACATCGATGAGATCAACAAGCAATACATCAAGATGATCAAACATCTGTGCGGTGGGCCTTCTCGTCTCGCCATAGAGACTGAAAACCGGCAGACCTGTTTGCGGGTCACGGCTGTGGTCCGATTCGATCATATTGTCCTGTTTTTCACAGAAGAAACCATGTTGCGGGGTCAAGAGACAGCTTAGCTGCCCCGGAAAGGCATGGGCAATGAGATCACGGCTGTGTCGGAAGTATCGGTCCGTTGAGGCCTGATTGCAGAGCAGGCCCAGTCGTTTGCCTTTTAGGGCGGCCGGAGGGGCGGCAATGAGTTCCTCGATGCCCAGATTTACCATTGTCTTTGATTTTAACAATTCCATAGGTTATGATATTATCCTCAATTTCAATATCATTAATTCTACTTTGTCACATTGTAACGTAACCTGTTGATTTTGTGTTGTTTTACATAAAATCAACCAAATTGCTAGAATATCGCTAAATCACGTAGTTAGCCGACAATGTGACAAAGTAGAATTAAAAAGGATCACTATAATGAAAATAGCAATCAGCGGCAAGGGTGGTGTTGGCAAGACGACAATTATGGGACTGCTTGCCAGACAGACTCAAAAAAGCGGCAGGGAAGTTCTGGTGATTGATGCCGATCCCAGCCCGCACATGGCTCAGACTCTCGGCGTGGAAAACATCGGCGACATCACACCCATTGCCGATATGAAGAAAATGCTCACAGACCGCTCCGGCAAGTCCGAAGGTTCTCCATTTTATAATATCAACCCGAAGGTTGATGACCTGCCCGCGCAATTCATGCTTGAAAAGGACGGGGTAAAGCTGATGGTGCTCGGGGCGATCCAAACGGCTGAAGGAGGATGCGCCTGCCCGGAAAATACGGTATTAAAACGGCTTCTTACCAAATTGCTTCTCAACCCCTCACAAACGATTCTGCTCGATATGGAGGCAGGTGTGGAGCATCTGGGCCGGGGCACCATTGCCAAGGTCGATGCCCTGCTCATCGTGGTTATCCCTGCCAAGTCAAGCATGCGGACCGGCCTCAAAATTCAAAAGCTTGCCAGGGAATCAGGAATTCCCCGCATTTTCTTTATCGGCAATTTAGTTGATGACGAGGAAGATGAGCTGTTTCTGGCCAATGGCCTGGGCGAAAAACCTCTCGTCTTTTTCCCTAATTCCAACAAAATCAGAAAAGCCGAACGGGCAGGAAAACCAATTACCGATGCCGACGAGGCAATGAACGAGGTTGCCTCGCAGCTTCTCACCAGATTCACTGATTTGATTAAATAAAATTTTTGTTTTACGCTCAATCCATATCAGCTTTTCATGGTCGCGGACGTCAACCGAAACACAGTCCGCAGTCCGGGCAGGTTGTGGTGGAGGTCTGGAATTCGGAGCCGCAGGCAGGACAGGTGGCCTGTCTGGCCTCGGGATTGAAAACCGCGTCACAGTTTGACAGATCGTGATGGTTTAAGGCTGTTGTTCGTTCAATATGGGTTTGGACAATGGCAAAGGCATCCGGCGCATCCTGCCTGCGCACCTGCAGATAAAATGTTGACGGGCAACAACCTTTCTTGCATGAGCTCTCTTCACCGGTGATAAGATAGCCGATATTTTCCGCCTGCAGTTCCCTCTCCATGGCGCGTATCTCGTTGAGTTGCCCTTTGTGAATGGCGACGATATCCTCGCCAGGGCCAATTTCACCAGCCCGGGAATTTTTCCTCTCATTGTCATGGTTCACTGCAGCAAGCATGTCCGAGCCGCTCAGCAGGGCTACCCCACACTCGGCACACATTTCAATTTCCGCCCTATACTCGTCGTTGCATTTCGGGCAATATTTTAATTCCGGGTCAATCATCTTTCACTCCACAACTGTATTTTTATGCGTATAAACATGGATTTTACGGGAAAGCCCATGTCCTCGATAAAGTAGTATCACATCACAGGATATAGCGGCTGAGGTCTTCACTGTCAGAGATCTTCCGTAACTGTTTTTTCACGTATTCCTCTGTGACTTCAAATTTCTGCCCGGCAAACTCCGGAGCATTGAAGGATACCTCTTCAAGCAGTCGTTCCATGATGGTATGCAGGCGTCTGGCCCCGATGTTTTCCGTTTTCAGGTTAACTTCGGTGGCGATCTTGGCCATCTCGCGAATGGCCTCATCCTGGAATGAAAGCTCAATGTTTTCAGTGGCCATCAGGGCAATATACTGTTTGATCAGGGCATTTTTCGGCTCTGTCAGGATGCGGTAAAATTCTTCCTCCCCCAGGGGATTGAGTTCCACCCTGATGGGGAAACGGCCCTGGAGTTCAGGCACCAGATCAGAGGGCTTACAGAGATGAAAGGCGCCGCTGGCGATAAACAGGATATGATCTGTTTTCACCATGCCGAATTTCGTCGTAACGGTTGCCCCCTCGACAATGGGCAGCAGGTCCCGCTGGACCCCCTCCCGGGAAACCTCCGCTGAACTGACCGTCCCCTGCCGGGAGACGATTTTATCTATCTCATCAAGGAAAATAATGCCGGACTGTTCGGTCCTCTGAATGGCAAGCTTGATGACCTTGTCCATCTCGATAAGCTTTTCAGATTCTTCCCTTTCCAGTATCTGCCTGGCCTCGGCAACACTGAGCTTGCGGCGTTCCCTTTTTTGCGGAAAAATTTTGCTGAACATGTCCTTCATGCCGGACCCCATATCATCCATGCCGCTGCCCGAAAAAATCTCAACCAGGGGCATGCTCTGGGGCTGATCTACAACCATCTCCACCAGCTTTTCGTCAAGCTTGCTTTCTCGCAGCATCAGACGGAATTTCTCCCTGGTGCTGCTTTTCCCGGATACGGCATCACTCCCCTCCGGTCCGGGCAGGGAGACAGTTTTATTGACAGGGGATGGTGATGGCGGCACAAGCAGATCAAGAAGCCTCTCTTCGGCCATGGCGGCGGCCTTCTCCTTGACCTTGGCCGTTTCTTCCTTTTTTACCATATTGACCGCAAGCTGGGTGAGATCACGGATCATGGATTCCACGTCGCGGCCCACATAACCGATCTCGGTGAATTTCGATGCCTCGATTTTTAAAAAGGGAGACTGGGCAAGATGGGCGAGCCGCCGGGCGATTTCCGTCTTGCCGACGCCGGTTGGCCCGATCATGATAATATTCTTCGGTGCGATTTCATCCCGCAGTGGCGGCTCAACCTGCTGTCGGCGCCAACGGTTGCGAAGCGCTACGGCCACGAAACGCTTCGCATCCTCCTGACCGATGATAAACTGATCGAGTTTGGTAACGATTTCTTTTGGGGTAAGGGAATGGGAAAGTGTCATATTTTTTCCACAACAAGGTTAGTATTGGTATAAATGCAGATTTGCCCGGCTATCTCCATTGCTGCGCGGCAGATTTCCTCAGCCCCGAGGTCGCTGTGGTTGATCAGGGCCTTGGCTGCGGCCTGGGCATAGGGGCCTCCTGAGCCGATGGCAAGAATTCCGTCGTCGGACTCGATCACATCTCCGGAACCGGATACAATGAACGAATGATCTTTGTCAGCGGCAATGAGCATTGCTTCAAGCCTTCTGAGTATTTTATCGGTACGCCAGTCCTTGGCGAGTTCAACGGCAGCCCGGGTAAGATTGCCGTTATACTGCTCCAGTTTGCCCTCAAGCTTGTCTAAAAGGGTAAAGGCGTCTGCCGTGGCACCTGCAAAGCCGGTGACAACCTTATTCTGATAGAGTCGCCTCACTTTTTTCGCCTGGTGTTTCATGATAGTGTTTCCCAGTGTTACCTGGCCATCACCGGCCACCACCACATCTCCTTTATGGCGGACACAGATGATGGTGGTTGATTTGACAACTGATTGTGCATCTTCTCTTTTCATTTCCTGGTTATCCATCTATTTTCATGTTGATAAAATACGCGATTTCCTGCAATTACAATTAAAAAAGTCACTGAAACTGCCAATCGATGAACTGCCAATTTTCACTTGCGTCTGGCCTTTGGATGCGATGCATCATACACTTCCATCAGATGGTCGATGTTCAGGTGAGTGTACTTCTGGGTTGTTGAAAGGCTGGCGTGCCCCAGCAGCTCCTGCACGGAACGTAGATCAGCACCCATCTCCATAAGATGGGTGGCAAATGAATGACGAAGAGCATGGGGGGTAACCTGGGCCATTATTCCGGCCCGGCCGGCATAAGAGCTGACAAGCCGTTCAATACTGCGGGTGGTGATCCTCCCCCCCCTGGCATTTAAGAAAAGGGCGTCCTTATCGGGCTTGTTGCCACGCTTCACCCGGGCAGCAGTGAGTTCTTGGCGCTGCGGGAGATATTTATGAAGCATATCCAGGGCCGGATCACCCGTCGGGACAAGACGCTCCTTGTTGCCTTTTCCTGTTATCTTAACCATTCCTGCATGAAAATCAACCCTGTCAATGTTTAAGGCGGCAAGCTCCGCCACCCTCATTCCCGTGGCATAGAGCAGCTCCAGAATCGCCCTGTCACGCATGGCAAAGGTGTCGTTTGCATCAGGCGCCTCAAGCAGGGAGAACACTTCGTCAACGGTCAGAAAAACAGGGATGTATTTCCCTTGTTTGGGCATGGAGACATGGGAAAACGGGTCATTTGCAACGATTTTTTCTCTGAGAAGAAATCTGAAAAATGTGCGCAGGGCGGAAAGTTTTCGGGCCACGGAAGAACTTTTGCAGCGCGAGTTGAGATGATACACATAGGAACGGACAAAAAGAGGATCAAGTGCAGCCAGATCAGCAGCTTCTTCGGCAAAGGCAAAAAAATCCTCCACATCTCTTTGATAATTGGTCATAGTATGCGGTGAATATCCCTTCTCAACATCGAGCCACTCGACAAAGCGGGCAAGATGGTCATCATTTGCCGAGGGTTTTTTGGGAAAGCTGGCGGTCATTCTTGCGTAATGGACGATAGGATGTTAAATAAGTAATCTTGTTTTTCTAGTAAATAACACTTTCAGGATACTATGGCCAAAAAAAATTTTGAAACAGCCCTGGCAAGACTCGAACAGATCGCCAGAGAACTTGAAGAGGGAGACCTCACCCTGGAAAGCTCGCTCAAAAAATTTGACGAAGGCATGAAACTTGTCCAGTTCTGCAGCCAGAAGCTTGATGAATCACAACAACAGATTGATATTCTGCTGAACAAAAACGGCTCTCTTACTCCAGCTCCTTTTCAGGCAGAAGAAGACGAATCCCCGGAAGAGAACATCTAAGTGGACCTGAAAGCTTATTTAGAAAAAAAACGAATGCAGGTTGAAGAGGCTCTTGAGTCCTTCATGCTGCAACCCGAAGGGCTGCTCGCCCATCATATCAAAGCCATGCGCTACTCCCTGTTTGCGGGGGGCAAGCGCATTCGGCCGGTTCTTTGCCTGGCGGTAAGCGAGGCATTGTACGTTGACTCTTCGCCATATTTACGGCTTGCCTGCAGCTTTGAATGCATTCATACCTATTCCCTGATTCATGATGATCTGCCGGCCATGGATAACGATGATCTGCGCCGGGGAAAGCCGACCAATCACAAGGTGTTCGGCGAAGCGGAAGCAATTCTGGCCGGAGACAGTCTTCTCACCTACGCCTTTGAACTGCTGTCTGCACCCATTCCTGCCGGCAGCTTGAAAAGTGAGGATCAGCTCCGCATCATTGCCATCATCGCCCGGGCCATCGGCCCATTGGGCATGGTTGGCGGTCAGTCACTTGATATGAAATCCGAAGGGCAAAAAATCAGTTTCGAGACGTTACAGTATCTGCACAGCTGTAAAACCGGGGCATTGATTACCGCGGCTGTCCAGACCGGTGCCGTTATCGGCAAGGCGACCGACGAACAGTTTGCCGCACTCACCACCTATGGGCAACAGATCGGGCTGGCTTTCCAGATTGTCGATGATCTTCTCAATGTTGAGGGGACCACGGAGCAGCTCGGTAAGGCTGTCGGCTCTGATGCAAAACTTGACAAGGCCACCTATCCTTCTTTCTTCGGCATTGAGAAAACCCGGGAGATGGCCAGGGCCGCAGTTGAAGCTGCGATTGATTCACTGACAAATTTCGATGCCCAGGCAGAACCTCTCCGGGAACTGGCCAGGTATATCTATTACAGAAAGAGATAACACGTATTCCATGGAAGAACCTAGAATCCTCCCAACAATCGACTCCCCGACTGATCTCAGAAAACTTGCGGAAGAAGATCTTCCCCTTCTTGCCAGGGAGATTCGCCAGGAAATTATTCAAACCGTTTCCCGGGTGGGTGGGCATCTTGCCCCATGTCTCGGCGTGGTGGAGTTGACCCTGGCCCTGCACTATGTGTTTAACACCCCGGAAGATAAGTTGATATGGGATGTGGGCCATCAGTCCTATGCCCATAAGCTTATCACCGGCCGCCGCGACCAGTTTCATACCCTGCGCCAGTACCAGGGCATCAGCGGCTTCCCGAAGCGGGAGGAGAGCATTTATGATGCCTTTAACACCGGCCACAGCAGTACATCCATATCCGCAGCCCTGGGCATCAGTATCGCCAATTACCTGAAAGGTGGAACACATAAGACCATCGCCGTGATCGGTGATGGTTCCATGACCGGCGGTATGGCCTTTGAGGCCTTAAACCAGGCCGGGCACCTGGATAAGGATCTGATCGTCGTGCTCAATGACAATGAGATGTCCATTTCACCAAACGTCGGCGCCTTATCGAGTTTTCTGAGCAGAAAGCTGACAGGTCGGGCCATGGTGCGGGCCAAGCAGGATCTGAGTCAGTTTCTCAAACATTTCGCCAATGTCGGGGAAAACATCCTGCAGGTTCTGAAAAAAAGCGAGGAGAGCCTGAAAGTTTTCTTTACGCCCGGTATGCTTTTTGAGGCCCTCAAGTTTGAATACATCGGCCCCATTCCCGGCCACAAACTCGAAAATCTGCTGCAGACCTTCAGAAATGTGCGGGATTTCACCTCCGGTCCGGTTCTTATCCATGTCATCACCACCAAAGGCAAGGGGTATTCCCCGGCAGAAAAAAATCCCGGCGCTTATCATGGGGTGGGGCCATTTGATATCGAAACAGGGGCACCTCTCCCCGGCCCGTCAAGGGCTCCTTCCTATACCAAGGTTTTTGGCGACACCATTGTGGAGATTGCCAGGAAAGACCCGAGAATCGCGGCCATTACCGCCGCCATGCCGGCAGGAACCGGTCTGGTGAAATTTTCCGAGCAGTTCCCGGACCGCTTCTTTGATGTGGGCATCGCGGAACAGCACGCCGTGACCTTTGCCGCCGGTCTGGCAACTGAGGGGATTCTGCCGGTTGTGGCGATTTATTCCACTTTCATGCAGCGGGCGCTTGACCAGGTCATCCACGATGTCTGTCTTCCCAATCTTCCTGTCACCTTTGCCATCGACCGGGGAGGTGTTGTGGGCGATGACGGGCCCACCCATCACGGGGTTTTTGACATCTCCTTTCTGCGCTTTATACCCAATATGGTGCTCATGGCTCCCAAAGATGAGGAAGAACTGCGTCACATGCTCTACACGGCCATCTTCATGCCCTGTCCTACTGCAGTCCGATATAGCCGAGGTAATGGAGAAGGCGTCGAGCTGACCAGTGATCTGCAGAAATTGCCATTCGGCAAGGGAGAGCTCTTGCGGGAAGGCAGTGATGTTCTGCTGCTTCCTGTCGGCAACCGGGTTTATCCTGCCCTTGAAGCGGCAGAGGGTCTGCTGAAGATCGGCATCAGCGCGGCGGTCATCAACCCCAGGTTTATCAATCCTCTGGACGGTGATCTGATCACCGAGTGGGCAGTCAAGACCGGCAAAGTCGTCACCGTGGAAGACAATGTGAAAAAAGGCGGATTCGGCAGTGCGGTTCTGGAGCTTCTGGCCAGAAGGGGAATTACCGGCATACCTGTCCGAGTCCTTGGTATTGCTGACCGATTCATTGAACATGGCAGCCAGGAGATTCTGCGCCATATCAACAAAATTGACACTCCTGCCATTATCAACAGCGCCTTAGAACTTGTCGGCAAGTGAATAAAGATCCGGCCGGCAAGAAATCCGCTCCCCCGCTTATCTGGGCCTTTACCACCTATTTTGCCGAAGGCTTTCCGTACATCCTGATCAGGACATTATCCACCTTTTTCTTCCGGGCAAGCGGTGTGAGCCTGGAGGCCACCGGCCTGACCTCTCTATACGGGCTGCCCTGGATATTGAAATTTTTATGGGCGCCTTTTCTTGATTCATTCGGCACCAAGCGTAGGTGGCTGCTCATCACCCAGGGTTTTCTCGCCTGTTTTTTTGTCCTTATTGCCTTGTTGGCTAGCTATTCCTGGGCGCTGCCGGTCATTGCCCTGCTTTTTTTTATTGCCAGTTTTATTGCCTCAAGCCACGATACCGCCATTGATGGATACTATCTGGAGGCCTTAACGGTCGAAGAACAGGCCCGGTTTGTCGGCTACCGGGTAATGGCCTATCGAATCGCCATGATGTTCGGCAGTGGCGTGATTGTGACCATTGGCTCGCGAACAGGATGGATGTGGGCCTTTGGCTTATCTGCTCTCGTCCTTGCCCTGCTCTCTATTTTTCATTTTGCCTTTCTTCCCCGATGCGAGCGGGCTAAAGAACCAATCAGGCAGCTGATGACGCAGATTTTCACACTGCCTTTTGTTCTGATAACGGTCATCGTGGCCATTTTTCTCTCAGCGGTTGCCGTCTGGTACAGAAACAGTTCACAACTATCGACTTTTCCGTTTTCGAACCTGGTTGGCATGCTGCTGCTGTTCTCACTGCTGCTGCTTGTTCCCATGCGCAACAGACTCCTCTCCAGTATCAAGAATCGCCCTGATTCCATTTTTGCCAAATCCTTTCTTTCGTTCATTGATCGGGACAAAATTACAGTTATCATCTTGTTTATTATCTGCGTCCGGGTCGGTGAATTCATGCTTTCCTCCATGGTGGGTCCTTTTTATATTGATGCCGGACTGAAGGAGCATTATGGATGGATTACAGGTGCGGTGGGGCTGCCATGCTCAATAATCGGGGCGATGGCGGGGGGATGGTTTATCGCCAGAAAAAGTCTGCAGAAAATGATCTGGCCCTTTCTGCTGGCCCAGAACCTGACAAACCTGACCTACATGCTGCTGGCATCCCATCTGCTGCATTATGGCAGGCAAACCGCAGGCAGCGTACCGGCAGATACAACGGCAAACATACTTCTGGCCTGTGGAGTGGCCGCTTTTGATTCTCTGGCCGGAGGTCTGGGCACGGCAGTACTCATGACTTTTCTGATGGGTTTATGCAGAGGGGATTTCAAGGCGGCGCATTATGCCATCGGCACCGGCCTGATGAGCGTTGCCGGGGTGTACGCCGGTTCTTTCAGCGGATTTCTGGTCGAATGGTTCGGATATGCTTACTTCTTCGGCATCAGTTTCGTCTTTTCACTTCCGGCCATGGGTTTTATTTATTTTCTGCCATGGCAGGAAGTGAAAGATTCTTCTTAGCCTTGTAGGCCAGCATTACTTTTTGTTACGGGCATCAAGCAGCTTGAGGATATCATTGGTGATGTCAATCTCGTCGGCTGCATAGAGAAGTCCGGTGCGGGACTGCAAACCTTTTTTTGTGTTTTCGAAAATCAGAGTGTAATTTTCTTTTTTACCATATTCGGCGATGATCTCATGGAGATCCTTCAAGATCGGCTCCATGATCTTCTTTTCCAGTTGTTTGAGTTCAAACTGGGCATCATCGGTCTTGAGCTTGAACTCTCTCATTTTCATCTGGTAATCACGTTCCTTGCTTTCCAGGATGTCTTTACTCCACACAGAACGTTTTTTTTCAAGTTCAGCACCCTGAGCTTCAAGGTCCTGCTGCTCTTTGCTGAATTTATCCTGATATTCCTGTACTTTGCTCTGGAGTTGCTGTTGGGCGCTCTGGCCGGCCTTTGATAGGGTAAGCACATCCTGCAGACTGATAGTGGCAACTTTTAATCCTGCAGCTGCAGCTGAGAGCGCCTGTGCAGGGAAAATGAGAAGACAGAAAAGGCTCATGACCAAAGCACATCTGACTGATTGTGTAAATTTCATACTATCTCCTTAGTCCGTGATGGTTCGCCTGCCATTCAGGCTCGCATCAATACAAAAGCCGGTAAAGACTGAGAGTCTTCCCGGCTTCGTAAATTACCTAATGAAATGTGATTACCGGATTACAAAATCATCCCGTCTGTTCTGTGCCCAGGATAATTCATCATGCCCGTAAAGGAGAGGTTTTTCCTCGCCATAGCTTACGGTATACAATCTGTCATCCGCGATGCCAAGATTCATCAGGTAGTTTTTGGCATTCTGAGCTCTTCTTTCGCCCAGAGCCATATTGTATTCATTGGTGCCTCGCTCGTCACAATTTCCCTCAACGGCAATCACGACCTTACGGTGGGTGCTCAGAAAATCGGCATTAGCCTCTAATTTTGATTTCTGGTCATCACGAATGTTTGATTTGTCAAAGTCAAAATAAACAGGAAGCATCGGTCCGTGGGTTCTTCCCTCGGAGATTTTTGCATTGGCCGCAGAATAAGGATCTGAATCTAAAGATTCCGTAGCCCCCATCCTCTCTCCGACATCTGCCCTTTTAACAGTAGGTACCTCTGCGGTTGGTTTCATTTCCTCGGTGGGAACGGCCTTTTTGGCGCAACCGCCAGCCAGGAATGAAGCTGAAACCATTAAAGAAGCCACGGCACACATCCGAAATAAATTACTTTTCATTATTTGTCTCCTTTCTCGACAAAATATAACTCCCATCTCACAAAAACCTTTCATACCCGGTAAGCTTTAACAGCTCCCTTGATCTCAAAACAAAACTAAAGAAAACTCAACTAAAATTCAATATGTTTTTTATTTTATTTTAAAATCATTATGATTTTATTAGGATGTACCTCCTGTCTCGAAAATTTGTTCTGTATTTTTTTCAGCCCCATCGCTCTCTCATGATCAATTTTTGTTGCAAAATTTATCTTTTGAGTCAAAATACAAAATAATATAAACCTTAAATACATTTTTTACAAATATCTATTATACCCTCATTATAAAAAAAAATGAACAATTATATAGCTACAAACCGGTGGGGCACTTTTTTCGGGGTTACCCAGAAAACCCTTGATTCTGTCTGGGGCAATCTGACGAATCCCGCCGGGGATTCGGTTATCTATATTTCCATGGAAATCGGAGCTGACCGGGATGTCTATCACCCTGTTAAAAAAAGGCTCCTGCAACCGGATATTGACAAAAATTCTACTAATCTGCTGCGCCATTTCTCCAGATTATTTCTCAACGGACCGGAAAAAATACCCAATTACGGCGGCGGTCTCGGGATCCTGGCCGGCGATACGCTGAAAAGTTTCGCCGACCTGAAAATACCTGCTATTGCCGTCTCCCTGCTTTACCGCAAGGGTTATTTTTCACAGCTTGTCGACTCCCGTCTCGGCCAGATTTCCACAGCAACCGACTGGTCCCCTGAAAATACCCCTTCCCTCTATTTGATGAAAAATCCTGATTTCCCTGAACTGCCATTGGAAATTGAAGTTCCTTTTTATGATGGACATGACAGGGAGGTCTTGGCCAGAGCCAGACTTTGGCTGAAAATGGAAATAAGCGCAAATCTTGATTTTTTCATTCCGGAAATACTGCTGGATTACAGCATACCTTCCTCTCCTGAATGGATCAGGCAGGTTGCCCAGAGTCTTTATGACAGCGTATCCGATCAGGCCAAGGCTGTGCAGCGTCGTCTGCTTGGCGCTTCCATCCTCACCATCAAAAAAACACTCGGTTTGACCGGCAGAACCATCCACCTTAATGAGCAGCATGGGGTGGTCGTTGTTTTGAATCTGATTGCTGAATGGCTTGCCGAAAAAATCGGGCCAAACTACCCGGTCAAGGCAACGGACAGGGACATCCTGCAAGCAGCGGAAGCTGTGGCGAAAGATATCGTTTTTACCATCCACACACCTGTCAAGGCTGGTCATGATCGTTTCGACAAGAATATCATCAGTCATATCGGGCATGTTTTTTGCGGAAGGATTCTCATTCTGCTGGCCCAGGATGATGAAAATCCCAATCAGTACAATTTCACCAAGCTGGCCATGCGGGTGAACCGCTCAACCAACAGCGTAAGCAGGCTGCACAAGGCCGTCACCCAGAAGCAGTTTCCGCAATTTGCCGATAAAATTACCGCCATTACCAACGGAGTACACCATCTGACCTGGATAAGTGATGCCAAGGCATCGCTTTATGACAGCTTTTCAGAACTGAAAAACTGGCGTGAAGACCCGGCTGTATTTGTAAATGCCGGGCTGCTTTTTACCTCTGAAGATTTCCGCGAAAGCTTTGAACTGGCATGGAAGCAGGATACCAAAAAACTGATCGACTATGTCAATAATATGCTTTCCCTGCATCGCAAGCAGATGCATGAAACATGGATTGACCCTCCGAACTATCTTTCCAATCTTGACAACGGAGAGCATGTCCTCACCCCTGACGTCTTTACCGTCGGTTTTGCCAGGAGGTTTTCCACCTACAAGCGCGCTGACCTGATTTTTGATGATATGGGCAAGCTGGCCGATATCATTGTCAGCAATAATTACCCGGTGAATTTTATCTATGCAGGCAAGGCGCATCCCTCTGACGAACCGGGAAAATCAATCATCAAGCTGGTGCTTGATCTGCAGGATGATCTGTATATCAAAACCAAGGGCCTGGGAAAACTCATTTTTATCCCCGGCTATGACATGGGTATTGCCAAAATGATGGTTTCCGGTGTTCATACCTGGCTGAACAGCCCCAAAAGACCTCTTGAGGCCAGCGGTACGAGCGGCATGAAGGCCGCCATGAATGGAATCCCGAATATCAGCACCATGGACGGCTGGTGGGTTGAGGGATATCATGACGGGAAAACCGGCTGGAAATTCGGCTACGAAGCGGATATTGAAAATGCCTGTATGAGTGAAGCACCGTCCACCCTGCTGTATGAGCAGGACTCGGATTCGTTTTACGAAATCTTTCCCAAAATACTGGCAACGTTTTACGACAAGAAACTTCACTCGCAGTATATTGATAAATGCATCTATAATCTTCAGCTCAACTGTCCGATATTCAACACCCATCGCATGGCGGCGGAATATGTTGAACGCTACAACCTGCATCTGCCGGACCCCGTCAGCAAACGGTTACAGAAGCTGAGAAAAATTTATCAGAGTGACGTGTAAAAAAAATCAAGTTTCCTCCGGAAATTCCGATCCGCTCCTTATAAGTGAAAATTTATCAGGAAAAATGCAATCGCGAAAAATCGGAGGAAAGTCATGACAAGTCCAATTCAGCAGAGCAATGCCACGCCCTATCTCCATTCTTCCCGGCTTTCCTCACCCGTGCTGCGGAAGGGATACGAAAGTTACAGCGAGGCCATGTCCCAGCGCAGCGAAGCCAACATCTCGTTCACCACGGCTGAAGGGGATGTGGTAACCATTTCCAACTATCATGAGCAGGCATATTCCCTTGTCTCGGAAAAGTGGAGCAGTCCTTTGCAGCAGGGCATGAATTTTACCGCCTCGGCATTAAATGTGGATGCCTTCAGCCTCAGCGTTGAAGGGGATCTCAATGAGGAAGAACTCGCTGATATACAAAATCTGATGGTTGATCTGACATCCATTGCCGAACATTTTTTCAGCGGCAATCTGGCCAAAGCCATGGACGAAGCCATGAATATCGGTGATATGGGTTCCATTGCCCAGCTTTCCGCCTCTTTCAGTTATAATGCCAACTGGGCCGCTTCCTCCCAGATAACGGATTATCATCCTGTTCCGGCATCTAAAGATCTTAGAGACTCCCTTGCCGATATTTTTGCCGAACTCCCGGAGATAGTTGATCAGGCTCACACCGATGAGATGAAATACGCCGAGATGCTACAGGCCCAATGGAAGCAGATCAAGGAATTCCTCGAGGCGAAAAAGGCGGATCATGTTCCCACCCCTGCTCCTCTCCCCGCTCAAGAGGGTGAGAATATCCCAGTGGCCAGCCAGATGATGAACAGAATGAGAGAAACGGTTGCCAGACATCCCAGACTTGCGCCGTTTGGTCTGCCGCTGGTGCATGAGGCCATTAACAATAAGTCGGAGAGCATGCAGCATCCGGCTCTTTTCAACCAGAAAAATATGCTGAAAGACAATTTTCTGCAGGAATTCACTGACTGGATGTACGCTGTTTAACCCATGCAGCTTTGCTGTTCATACGCCTTTAAAGAACCTGAGGCCTCTGCTGCTAATTGCTTGATGTCCCGCCGTTTTTCTGGTGTCGTTCAGGGTGGCCCGGGTCTCCCCCTCCTACTGCTGGCAGAACGAAAAACAAACCCCACATGCGCCAACTGATACCTTTGACTTTTTTCTTGTGATTTTTTATAGTTTACAGCATGTGGAATTCAAAAGATGTTTATTATGTTTCAGACAGCACCGGCATCCTGGTGACTAATCTCGGTCAGGCCCTTACCTGTCAGTTTCCGGAAATCAACTTTGTTGAAGAAAGTTATCCTTTTGTTCGTACGATCAACCAGGCGAAGGAAATTACCAGAACGATCCTGAAGCGTTCCGGAGGCAGAAGGCCCCTGGTCTTTATCTCCATCTTGGATCCGCAAATCCGCCGGATCTTCGATAACCCGGAAGTGGAATTTTTCGATATTTTCGGTTCCCTGCTTGATGATCTTGAACGGTCGTTGGAAACAAAAGCCTTACGGGCGCCGGGATTTTCCCACCACATGGATGGTATGGAAATGGGCAGGCGTGTTGAGGCCATTCATTACTGTCTGGAACACGATGACGGCACCAAGAGTTATGAGTACCATGAGGCGGATATCATCATTCTCGGGGTTTCCAGGGCAGGCAAAACACCGGTCAGCGTTTATCTGGCCACCCAGATGGGATATAAGGCAGCCAATTTTCCTCTGACCAGTGAATACCTGAATCAATATAAGCTTCCTCCTGCATTGAAGGCGGCAACAAAACGGCTGGTCGGACTCACCACTTCCCCCCAATTTCTCAGCAGCGTCAGGGAAAAACGCTACCCGGCCAGTAAATATGCCAAAATTTCCACCTGCAGGGAGGAAATTCAACAGGCTGAAGAGATTTATCGCCGCAATGGCATTCCCATCGTCTCATCATCAGGAAAATCCATCGAAGAAATTGCCACGCAGATCTGCCAGGTTGTCGACCTGCCTAAGAAGAAAGTAATGTTGCGTCCCTAACAGCAGACCTCGTCAAATTCTCCGGCACCAAGGACTCCGTCAGCCAGGCGGATATGGCCGATTTTTCTCCAGTCGCGCCCAAGCAAGGTGCATCCCCAGGCGTCTATTGCCACCGGATCAAATCCTGCGGCGAGCTTGTTTTTTGCAGGCGAGCAGACAGGACCCCAAAGGTGGGCCTGGGACATGCCCACCGTAGCATCAAGGATGGTAAAATCAGGGCTCCGGTAACGGTTTAGATCAAAAATGGCCGCATGGATGCCGCTGTGGAAAGAGGCCCTTTTCCAGTGCCCACCCTGCTGATAATGCTCCGGTGGGGCTGTTCCCATCATGTTTTTCATGGTGAGGGTCACCCCCGCCAGGCTGTGCGCCTTCAGCACCGGAACCGACAGGAGAAAGCAGTCAAAAAGAACGGCCGGCAAAAAGATTTTTGGGAATCTTGAATAATATTGATTTTCCTTTTTGACACAGCTTTCTTCGTTCAAGTCAAGCAGGTCGACTTTTTTTTCACCTGCCAGTCTTGTATAGCCAAGCTGTTCGAATACATACCATGTATCGTATACCGCTGAGCCGCAGCCCTCTCCGATCATGATCGAACAATGGGGAGCCATTTCCCGCAGCCAATCCACCAGAGAGTCGATTAAGGCAACAGGGGTGGTGATCGGTGGTTTGAGGGCCTCAACCAGGTTTGGTTTGATCAATATTCTTTGCCGGCCTTTGAGTTCATCCGCAAGACCGCTTTTTTCCAGCAAAATCTTGAGGCTTTTGTTCCAGTTTGTATAATCAGTAGAAAAAACAGTGCCTTTTTTGGGCTTTTCTGATATTTGCATGTCAACAATTCAAGGTGTAAATTTAATCTGCCGCAGGAACGAAAGTCTTTTTCCTTCTCTGCGGTCCGTTTTTGTTCCGCAGCAGTTGAGCGTTTTCTCTTCATATTTTGTGATTTCTTATGATTACCATTAATAACCTCTCCATTCAATATGGCGCCAAACACTTATTTAAAAATATATCCGGCCGCATCAACAGCCGGGACAGGATTGGCCTTGTCGGCGTCAACGGGGCCGGCAAGTCAACGCTGTTAAAAATTCTCACCGGCATTTCCGAAACGGATCCCGGTATTCTCACCAGATCAAAACAGGTCACCTGCGGCTACCTTCCCCAGGAAATTGTCGGATTGGAACCGGGCAAGACGCTTTATGAGGAAGCGGAAAGCGTTTTTGCCTCACTTCTGGCAAAACAGAAAGAGCTGGATGCAATCAACATCAAACTCTCCTCCCCGCAGGAAGACCAAGCCGTCATGCAGGACCTTCTCAAGCACCAGGGCGAACTGCAGCACGAACTTGATCACTCAAACGTTTTCCGCATCAAGGCGAGCATTGAAAAGGTTCTTGCCGGCCTGGGATTTCTAGAAAGCGATCTGAACCGCAACTGCCAGTCGTTCAGCGGCGGCTGGCTGATGCGCCTGATGCTGGCCAAACAGCTTCTCGCCGCCCCGTTATTTCTCTTTCTCGATGAGCCGACCAACCATCTTGACATTGAATCACTCACCTGGCTTGAGGAGTTTTTATCCTCCTATCCGGGGGCATTGATCATTGTCTCCCATGACCGGGCATTTCTCGACAACATGACCAGCATTACCTGGGAATTAAGCCTGGGCAATCTCATCGTGTACAAGGGAAATTACTCCAGTTATGTCAAGGAAAAGGAACTGCGACTGCAGATCCAGCGGGCCTCCTATGTCAACCAGCAGGCCAAGATCGACCAGACAAAACGTTTTATCGACCGGTTCCGGGCCAAATCAACCAAGGCCAGGCAGGCCCAGAGCCGCATGCGGCAACTCGAGAAAATGGAAATTATCGAGCTTGAGGATACCGAGCAGAAAATTTCCTTCCGCTTTCCGCCGGCCCCGGCCAGCGGCAGACTTGCCATTGCCGTAAACGATCTGTGTAAAAGCTACGCCAGTAAAGAGGTTTTTACGCATATCGGCTTTGAACTGCAACGCGGTGACAAAATGGCCGTTGTCGGGGTGAATGGCGCAGGCAAATCAACCCTGGTGAAAATCCTCGCCGGACTCACCCCTGTCGACAGCGGCACCATCCGTTTAGGGCATAACGTTTCTCTCTCTTACTTCGGTCAGCACCAGGCCCAGGAACTTGCTCCACAGTATACGGTTCTTGAAACCGTCACCCAGATCGAAGCTGAAAAAACGATCACGCAGACCAGATCACTGCTGGGGGCATTTCTGTTTAAGGGAGATGAGGTGGACAAAAAGGTCCAGGTCCTGTCAGGGGGAGAAAAAAGCCGGTTGGCGCTGGCTAAGATGATTACCACTCCGGCAAACCTGCTTATCATGGATGAACCCACCAACCATCTTGACATGATGTCCCAGGAGATATTACAGGATGCCCTGGCCCAGTATGACGGCACCATCATCATCGTCAGCCATAATCGTTATTTTCTCGATCATTTCGTCAACAAGGTGCTGGAGATCAAGAACGGCGGGGCCACTGTCTTTGAGGGAAATCTGGCCTATTATCTCGAGAAGACCGCCAAGGAAAGGCAGCAAGCTGCACCTGTTGAAGCTGTCTCCGCCCCCGAACAAACTCACACGTCCGGGTCGGTAAAGGGGAAAAAAGCAAGACAGGAACAGGCAAAAATCAGAGAGGAGAAAAACGGCCTGTTAAAACCCTATCTGTCAAAAATCATAGAGGCGGAAAAAGAGATCGACAATCTCGAATCCCGGAAAGCGGAACTTGAGGGTCTGCTGGCAGACCCTGAGCTGTACAAAGACCAGGAGATCTTTTCCGAAAAAAACAAGGAGTATGCAGCGGTTGAGCGCCGGCTGGCCCGTTTCTACCAGCAATGGGAAGTCAACCAGGAGAAAGTCGAACAAATTGAAAATTCGTTTTCAGCATAAGGCAATATCATCAAAGCAGTTTATAGGTATGGATGGTACTCACCTGCGCATTTCCTGTTGCTTTCCTGTAGGAAAAAGTTAGGTTCTGTTTTTTTGAATAAGTATTCATTTTGTTCTAAATAATGATGACAACTTCTTGACCATCATAAAAATTGTCAGTAATGTCGTAAAAGTGTCCTCTGGAATATTTGGCCACAAAAGATATGGAAATAAATGCAGACACAGATCTTGGTGAAATCTTCATGCTGTGTTGATGATTTTCGAAATAGATGAAAGATAAATAAGCTGAAAAGTACTGGTATAGAGCCTTGCATAAAACCTGAACACCTGAATGTTACTGGAGGATTCAAATGAAAAAAGTATTGAAAAACGCTTTTCTTGCCTTAAGTTTTTCCGCCATGTTTGCTGCAGCGCCATTGGCGATGGCCGCAAGTCCTGGCGGAGGCCACGGTGCTGCTGCCCCGGCCCAAGCTGAAACATCTGCCAGCGAAACGATGAGGGAGGTCATTGAAGGAAACGAAAGATTTAAAATGAAGCATGAGAGCCAGTATTTTGAAAAGTTTCAGAACAGCCAGATTCCTGTCCTGACAGTGGTCACCTGTTCCGACTCCCGTGTTCACACCCATCTTTTCGGATTTCCGCCGGATAATAATATTTTCGTGATCAGAAATATCGGCAATCAGGTGACGAATTCGGAAGGCTCCGTTGATTATGGCGTGCGGCATCTGCCGACAAAGGTTCTCATGATCCTGGGTCATTCGAGCTGTGGTGCCGTTAAGGCGGCCATGGGTGATTATTCTAGCGAAACACTGGGAATAAAAAAAGAACTTGATCCGTTGAAACCTGTTATCGCACTTGATGACCATAGTGGCGAGTTCAAAGAGCGCTGGGCAAAAAATGTCGAACGTAATGTTGATTATCAGGTTGATTATTCCATGAAGCTTTATGAAGAGAAAGTTACCCACGGTGATCTAGTGGTTGTTGGGGCTGTTTACGATTTCAATGATATTTACGGTCAGGGACGCGGGTCGCTGATCATCACCAACATCAACGGTGAGAAGTCTCCGAACCTGATCATGCAACATCCGGTGTTAAAAGATCTCACCCGTGGACCGATCGTCACCCACGTGAGCAGCCGGGCCCAATAAATATTCCGGCAAATCATACAGATAGCTGTTCTGTCTGTTAAAAAACCCACAGAGGCCATTGTGCCTCTGTGGGTACTTTTTTTGATAATGCATATGAATAATTCGATACGCTGCCTTCGAAATGAAATTGAGGACCGAGAGGCCAGAAATCTTTCCCCTTTTGCCTGCCACACGAAAAACAGCAAAGGAAGATTAAGGCAAGAAGCGGAGTGTCCCATCAGAGTCGCCTTCCAGCGGGACCGGGACAGAATCATCCACTCCAAGACATTTCGCCGTCTGACTTACAAAACACAGGTTTTTCTTGCTCCCACCGGCGACCATTACCGCACCAGGCTGACCCATGCCCTGGAGGTCGCGCAGATTGCCAGAACAATCGGAGTCGCCCTGCGCTTAAACGGCCATCTTATTGAGGCAATCGCTCTGGGTCATGACCTCGGCCATACCCCTTTCGGCCATGCCGGCGAAGCCGTTTTGAATGAACTGCATCCCGGCGGCTTCAAACATTACGAACAGAGCCTGCGCGTGGTCGATGTGCTGGAAAACAAAGGGAAAGGGCTGAATTTAAGCTATGAGGTACGGGACGGCATATTAAAACACTCAAAGGGGCGGAAAGACATCCTGCCCGACGATCTTTCCGAACTGCCGGAAACCCTGGAGGGACAGGTGGTAAGGGTGGCCGATATCCTGGCCTATGTCAATCATGATCTTGATGATGCCGTCCGGGCCGGGCTCATCGAGGAAAAGGATATGCTCGGCCATATCCGGGCCGACCTGGGCGAAACAAATTCACTGCGGATCAGCGCCATGGTCAATGATCTGATCATGAATACCATTGAAGCAGGCGAATCGCGACTGGTTATGAGCCCGAAAATTCTTGAGGCAACATCTGATCTGCGCAACTTTTTGTTTGAAAATGTCTACCAGACCCCCTGTGTTCACCGCGAATTCATCAAGGCAATGAAAATCATCCGGGATTTATACCATTATTTTATGGAAGAGGATGTGAGGCTTCCCAGTGGGGATATATGGGAAGTTTCACCGGCTTACGGAGTGGAAACCGGACGACCACGGAAGGTATGTGATTTCATCGCCGGCATGACGGACCGTTATGCCCTGGATCTTTACACGAATATTTTCTTTCCCAAACGCTGGAGTGTGCAGTAGAGTGGTCACGGATTTTTTTTTCGTTTCAGGATGGCCTTCAATTAAATTGGCTCGGCCAAATGCCCTACGGTATAAGTTGAAAGAGTATCAGCATGACAAATAAAGCAGACCAGACAAATACAGGAGAGTTGCTTGCCAAAGCCTACGAATTTTCAGATGTAGAGCGCAGATGGTACGAGGAGTGGCAGAACCAGAAAAAATTCAGGGCCACCATGGATGATTCCCGGCCCTCTTTTTCCATCGTCATTCCCCCGCCGAATGTCACCGGTGTTCTCCATGTCGGTCATGCGTTAAACAATACCATGCAGGATGTCCTGGTGCGTTACAAACGCATGCAGGGCTGCAATACCCTCTGGGTGCCGGGAACAGACCATGCCGGCATCGCCACCCAGAATGTCGTCGAACGGCAGCTTGCCGCGGAAGACCTCACCCGTCATGATGTGGGGCGGGATAAATTCATTGAACGGGTATGGCAATGGAAGGCCCAATCCGGCGGGCAGATCATCAATCAGCTCAAACGGCTGGGCTGCTCCTGTGACTGGGAGCGGGAGCGTTTCACCATGGATGAAGGGTTATCCAGGGCGGTGCGCGCGGTTTTTACCCGTCTCTATAAGGAAGGACTGATTTACAAGGGCGACTATATCATCAACTGGTGCCCCCGCTGCCATACGGCGCTGGCTGATCTGGAAGTGGAGCATGAACCCACCGACGGCAAACTCTACCAAATCAGATATCCTTATGCCCAGGGTGACGGATACATCGTAGTCGCCACCACCAGGCCTGAAACCATGCTCGGCGATACAGGGATTGCTGTCCATCCCGATGATGAGCGCTACGCATCCCTGCCGGAGAAATCGGTTATCCTGCCGCTGGTCAACCGTAAGATCCCTGTTGTTTTCGATGCCCAGGTAGAGCGGGAATTCGGCACCGGCGCCTTGAAGGTGACCCCTGCCCACGACCTCAATGACTTTGAAATCGCCCGTCGCCATGATCTGCCCTCAGTCAAGGTTATTGATGACAACGGCCGCATGAATGTGGAAGCCGGCCCCTATGCCGGACTCGACAGATTTGACTGCCGCAAACAGATTGTTGAGGATTTGCGGCAGCAAGGTTTTCTGGAGGGAATCGAAGATTACCAGCATGGGGTGGGCCACTGTTACCGCTGTGCCACCATCGTTGAACCATCCCTGTCAAAACAGTGGTTTGTCTCGGTGAAACCGCTGGCGGCAAAAGCCATTGCCGCGGTAAAGGACGGCGACATCAAAATTCATCCCAAATCCTGGGAAAACACCTTTTTTGACTGGATGTACAATATCCGCGACTGGTGCATTTCCCGCCAGATCTGGTGGGGCCATCAGATTCCCGCCTGGACCTGTGAGGCCTGCGGGGAGTTGATCGTCAGTGAAAATGATCCGGACCATTGCCCGAAATGCAAATCCGGACAGCTTCTGCAGGAAACCGATGTCCTTGATACCTGGTTCAGTTCCGCCCTCTGGCCCTTCTCCACCCTGGGCTGGCCCGACGACACGGCGGAACTCAGATTCTTCTATCCCACCTCAGTACTGATCACCAGCTTTGATATCCTTTTTTTCTGGGTTTCACGAATGATGATGATGGGCATTCACTTCATGGGGAAAGTGCCTTTTAAGGATGTTTACCTGCATGCCCTGGTGCGTGACGCCCAGGGGCAGAAGATGAGCAAATCAAAAGGCAACGTCATGGACCCGCTTGTCATCATGGACAAGTACGGCACCGATGCCCTGCGATTCACCTTGACCGCCTTTGCCGCTCAAGGCAGGGATATCCGCCTCTCGGAGGAGAGGATCGAAGGTTACCGCTATTTCATCAATAAAATATGGAACGCCAGTCGTTTTGCCCTGATGCATATCAATGACTGTGACCCCTCTGTTACCAGCGGCATCACCGCCAAAGATCTCGGGCTGGCCCATCGCTGGATCTTAAGCCGTCTCAACCGCACCATCGCCGAGGTCCACAGATCACTCAATGATTACCGTTTCAATGATGCCGCATCGGTCATGTATCAGTTTGTCTGGCATGAATTCTGCGACTGGTATCTGGAGATGATTAAGCCGGAACTTTTCAGCGATTCGGTTGAGCGCAAACAGCATGCCCGGGCCGTACTCTTTACAGTGCTTGAGTCGATTATCAAGCTTCTCCACCCGGTGATCCCTTTTGTTACCGAAGAAATCTGGCATGTTCTGCCCGGCGAACGACAAAGTGTCATGACCGAGCCTTATCCCCAGGAAAACCCTGACTGGGATGATCTTGAGGCCGAGGCGACAGCGCAGCTTGTCATGGGTTTGATTGGCGGCATCCGCAACATCCGCAGCGAGATGCAGATTCATCCCTCTGCCCAGGTTGAGGCGATTGTCATCTGCCCAAATCAGTCCAGAAAAACTACCATTGAAGAACATTGCGACGAAATAAAAGGTATGACCCGAACAGCCACACTGACTGTGCGCAGCGAGGGCCAAGGTCCGAAGGGAGCCGCTTCATACATCTTTGAAGATATTGAGATCTGTGTTCCTCTCGAAGGACTCATTGATGTGCAGAAGGAACTGGACAAGCTGACAAAGGAACAGGCGAAGATTGAAAAACAGCTGACGCAGAGCCGGGGGAAACTAAGCAACAGTAAATTCCTGGAAAATGCGCCGGAGGATGTGGTGGCCAAGGAAAAAGAAAAGGTGGAAACACTGTCCGCCACCATGCAGAAAATCGAACAGAGCAGGAAACGACTGCAGGAAATCGGCGGCTGACGACTTTAATTGCTGATGGTAACAAGCTAGGCCGCTTGCTGCGATAAAGAAAAAAGGCAGGTTCAGTTGCAACCTGCCTTTTTTCTTTCGGCTCAATCCCTATCAGGGAAAATCGCGTCTGTTACAGAGGCCTTATTCAGCCATAGCGTTCATGGCTCTGGCCGGATTCTTCTCAACCTTATCCAGTATTTCAGTTACCTTGGCTTCCGGCAGCCAGTCGACCTTGCCGTTGCCGACATCGTAGATTGCGCCGACAACCTTGGCTTTGCCGCTCTTAACCAGTTCACGGCTGGCCGGGCTGCTCATGAACAGGTCTTCAATGCCCTGCCAGACATTTTCTTCAATTCCATAAGGAACAACGTCCTTGCCGTGCTTGTCCGGATGTGCGGCAATGGCCCTTTTAACCGCCGGGATGATATTGTCAACCAGGGGCGGAATATTTCTCTCCAGAGCATGGCCATGACCTTCCACCTCGGCAGTGACGGCGGTGACTGCGCCACACTGGGTATGTCCCAATACCACCAGAACCGGAGTGTTGACATGGGCGAGGCCGTATTCAATCGAACCTGCTTCATCCACGTCAACCACATTGCCTGCCACCCTGATGACGAAGATGTCCATAACGCCGGCGTCAAATAGACGCTCAACAGGAACTCTGGAGTCGGAACAGGTGATGACGGTGGCATAGGCATGGTCACCCTGGTTCTCCTTGCCGGCCTGGATGAGACGGTTGGTGTCGGTGTGCGGATGAATGGATTTGTTGGCCACAAAGCGAGCATTGCCTTCCTGCAACATCTTTACGGTTGCATCAGGGCTGGGCTTCACAGCTGTGCTGCTTGCATCTGCTTGAAAGGCGGTGGCCGCCAGAAGACAGCATCCCAGTGCGAAAGTCTTCAACATCTTCTTCATTTGATAATCCTCCAGTTTTTTTTAATTTTGAATTCAAAAAATAATGAATGGCCGCTCATTCAAAGAATTTTTTTATTCTTTTTCTCATAGGATTGTCAAGGCAAAAAAAAGAGAAACTGGCGCAAAGGTATGTATTTTTTTGACAAGTTTTGGTAAGTTAGCCATGTCTATGGCGGATTTTCCAAGATTCTGCCGAGCCAAATTTCAATCTCTTTGTTTGATATCTTAGGGACTCGGAAAATGTTAATATACCTGGATCGCGCCCGGATTTGGGTCAGATTTGGTTGCACCGATTGAGCAAAACCGCAGGCGTAGCAGCGCTCCGGCGAGGATTTTGCGATTGAGGCGCG
>Ga0180007_10001749_pt1 | contig 27761 bp, 20 predicted proteins | sample MM_PC_MetaG_FD_121122 | JGI IMG/M metagenome (GOLD analysis project Ga0180007, IMG submission 121122) | Groundwater microbial communities from the Aspo Hard Rock Laboratory (HRL) deep subsurface site, Sweden - MM_PC_MetaG | ecosystem: Environmental > Aquatic > Deep subsurface > Groundwater... | reverse complement strand
TTTGCAGTGAATCATATTTGAACGATTTCTCACAATTATTTTATTTTCTAAGAGATAATTATAAATTTTATTTGCATTATTTACCTTAGCTAACAAAAAATTTGCATCTGATTTATAAACATATTCTATTAAACTGAAATTGTGCAATTCTTTAATCAGTTTTTCTCTTTCAGTGTTGATGCTTTTGACAACCGTATTCTTCTTCACTTCGTTATCCAAAGCCTCTATTATGATTTTTTGGCTAACTCCATTAACATTATATGGATATTTTATTTTATTCATAACCGAAATAACTTCTGAGTTACCGAATGCCATTCCTACGCGAATATTGGCTAATCCCCAAGCTTTAGAAAAAGTTTGCAACACTACAAGATTATTAAAATTATCTAATTTTTTTATCCAACTTGCTTCGTTTGAAAAATCAATGTAAGCTTCGTCAACAACTACAATTCCATTAAAAGTTCTTAAAATTAAATTTATTGAATTTCTATCAAGTAAATTTCCACTTGGATTGTTTGGTGAACAAATGAAAATAATTTTTGTGAATTCAGTAATTGCACTAATTACTTTATCAGTTTCAATTTGGAATTCTTCTGTAAGTGGAATATCAATTGTTTGAACATCATTTATATCCGCTGCCACTTTATACATTCCATAAGTCGGTGGCATAATTAAAACAGAATCTTTGCCAGGCTCGCAAAATGCTCTTATAACAATATCAATTGCTTCGTCACTTCCATTTCCGATAAAAATGTTATCAGGATTTGTTTCTTTCATTTTAGCCAATTTATCTTTTATTTCGCTCTGATGTGGATCAGGATAACGGTTCAATTTTCCTTCTGGAATTGAGCCAAATGAATTTTCATTTGCATCCAAAAATATTCCGATACTTCCAGTATATTCATCACGCGCAGAAGAATATGGTTTTAATTCACGAATATTTTTTCGTAACAATTTATTTATGTCAATCATTTACTCAAATCTCCTTATTGTCACAGCTAATTTATGTGCGTCCAAACCTTCTGCGTCAGCCATTGCTTCTATTGCAAAAGCAATTTTGTCCAAGCCTGACTTCGTTAATTTTTGGAATGTAATCTTTTTCATAAAACTACCAAGCGAAACGCCACTATAAGTTGATGCAAATCCATTTGTTGGCAAGGTATGATTTGTGCCAGTTGCATAATCACCTGCAGATTCTGGTGAATAATTTCCAAGAAATACTGAGCCAGCATTAACAACTTTTTCGGCTAACATTTCGGAATTTTCAACTGCTAATATTAAATGTTCTGGAGCATAAATGTTTGAAATAGCAATTGCCTCATCTAAATTATTGACTAAAATTATAACACAATTATTTAATGATTGCTCAATAATCATTTTTCTCGAAAGTTGATTTGTTAAAATATTCACTTCATCTTCTACTTTGGTAATTAATTTTTCACTTGTTGATATTAAAATCACTTGACTATCAGCACCGTGTTCAGCTTGCGAAAGCAAATCGGAAGCAACAAATTTTGCGTTTGCAGAATCATCAGCAATAACAAGCACTTCCGATGGTCCAGCTGGCATATCAATTGCAACTCCAAATGAATTTACAATTTGTTTAGCAGCGGTTACCCACTGGTTCCCAGGTCCAAATATTTTATCAACCTTCGGTATTGTCTCAGTTCCAAAAGCCATTGCTGCAATTGCTTGAGCGCCGCCGACTTTAAATATCTTTTTAATTCCTAACAATTTTGCGACAAATAAAATTGAAGGTGCAACATTTCCATTTTTTTGTGGTGGAGTGCATATTATTATTTCGTCACAACCAGCAATTTGGGCTGGAATTGCAAGCATAAGCAACGTTGAAAATAATGGCGAGCTTCCTCCTGGAATATACAGCCCAACTTTTTGAATTGGCACATCTTTTCGCCAACATGTTATTCCTTCTTCTATCTCAATTTTTGAAATTGTATTAACTTGAGATTTATGAAATTTATAAATATTCTTTCTTGCAATCTCAATTGCATTGTTCAAGTTGCTGTCTATTACTTTATCGGCTTCGTTTATTTCACTTTCTGAAACATGTAATTTGTCAAGTTCAATTCCATCAAATTTTTGAGTAAACTCTATTAAAGCTTTGTCGCCATTCAGTTTCACTTCATTAATTATTGATAAAACACTTTCTTTAATTATTTCGTTTTCAAATAATGGTCGTTTTAATATATCTTTAATTTCTGCTAAATCGGGATATTTAATTGTTTTCACTTCAACCTCTTAAACAATAATTTTTTCAATTGGTAAAACAAGAATTCCTTGTGCACCAGCATTTTTAAGATTTTCAATCTTGTTCCAAAAATCATCTTCACTTATTACAGTATGAACAGAGCTCCATCCTTCAATTGCAAGTGGCATTATTGTAGGACTTTTTACTCCAGGCAACATTTCTATAATATTTTCTATTGCTTCATTTGGAGCATTTAAAAGAATATATTTATTGTTTTTAGCTTTGTTTACAGCACGTATTCTAAAAAGAATTTGCTCTAATAGCAACTTTTTACTTTCTGAAAGGTCATTGTTTGAAACTAATACTGCTTCAGATTTCAAAACAGTTTCAACCTCTTTTAATCCATTACTAATTAATGTGCTTCCAGTACTTACTATATCAAATATTGCATCTGCAAGATTTATGTTTGGAGTAATTTCTACCGAGCCACTTATATAATGTACTTTCGCATTAATATTATTTGCATCTAAAAAGTTATTTAATATTTTAGGATATGTAGTAGCAATGTTTTTGCCTTCCAAATCTGTAATGGAATTAAAGCTATCCATTTTAGGAATTGCAATAGACATTCGGCATTTCCCAAATCCCAACTTTTCGACAGTAGTTAACTCTTTTCCAGATTCTAAAATTACATTTTCGCCAACAATTCCAATATCTGCAATTCCATCCTGCACATATTCCGGAATATCATCGTCACGGATAAATAAAAGCTCTAAATCAAAGTTATTTGCTTTAATTAATAATTGTTGGGAGTAATTATCAATTCTAATTCCGGCTGATTTTAATAGTTCAAGTGAATTATCAGCCAATCTCCCTTTTTTCTGAATCGCCAATCTTAAAATATTTGTTTCCATCTTTTCTCCTTTAAAACAAAAAACCCCGAAATTTTCGGGGTTAATAAACTTTTTCTTATATATAAAATAATAATTATTAATTACCCGCGTACACAATCAAAATATGATGATGGTGATTTACGTGGATGTTTAATATGTTATAAGCGTTTTTCATAATTTTTATATTTTAATGATGTAATTATAAAGTTATTCCCATTACAAATCAAATAAAAATATAATTTTGTTTGTCCGTTTGCATACATATTCATTTATATTCACCTATTTGGAATATACATGCATATAACGGCCAGTTTATGTAAATTTATGCATTAGGTGTTTGACAAAATTGCAGATACTTCATAGGTTAGCATCATGAATTTAAATCTACTAAATATTATCATTTCAATTAGCTCAAACGAGTTACATAGTCGCTCTCGTCGTCGCCCCCTTCAGGGGTAATAATAATCTATTTATTTTAAATAGCACATACTTAGCAAAAAAAATTATCAATTAAAAGGATTAAAAAAATGATTTCAGTGGGAATCATCGGTGGTACTGGTTATACCGGAAAATATTTATTAGAATTTATTCAAAAGCATGAAAATGTTTCTGATTACACTATTTATGCAAATAATAGTGCCGGAAGTCAATTGTTGGATGTTTTCCCAGAACTTTTAGGAGTTATAGAAAACCAAACCATTGAATCTGTAGATAGTCTTTCTTATTCACATGATTTGTACTTTATCTCTCTTCCTCATGGAGAATCATTAAAATATGTTCCTTTATTGCTTGAAAAAGGTATTAAAGTAATTGATTTGGGTGGTGATTACAGACTTGATTCTGAAAAACTGTATAAAGAGTGGTACCAATTTGATCACACTTCTGCTGATTTGCTAGCGACAAAAGTGTATGGATTAGCGGATATTAATAACGGAAAAATACTAAACTCTGAATTTATTGCAAATCCAGGATGTTATCCTACTTCAATACAATTAGCATTAATTCCACTATTAAAATATTACTCTAACAATATTATTAGTATTAGTTCGGTTTCTTATTCTGGAGCAAGCGGTGCTGGTAAATCACCAAAAACCGAACTTCTTCTTTCTGAACTTGACGGAAATGTGAAAGCTTATAACGTTAATAAACATAGACATCAACCAGAAATTGAGCAAGAATTAAAAAAGTATGGAATGAATTCTCCTTTTGCTTTTACAACTCATCTTCTTCCAATAGCGAGAGGAATTTATTCAACTTCCACTATTCATTTAAATTATGCAATTAGCGAAGAGGAAATTTCAGAAAAGTATTTAAAAGAATATGCAAACTGCAAATTTGTGAGAATGAGAAATGTTCCTCCAGAATTAAAATGGGTTGTAAACACAAACTTTTGCGATATCAATATTTCCGCAAAAAATAAAACGGTTATAATAACATCAACAATAGATAATTTAATTAAAGGTGCTTCGGGACAAGCAATTCAAAATATGAATAAAATGTTTGGTTGGAATGAAACTTTAGGATTATTAAATAAAAACAACAATTAAGGAATTTTGAAAATGTTCAAATTTATTGAAAATGGTTCAGTTACCTCGGTTGCTGGAATAAAAGCATCTGGCATACATGCAGGTATAAAAAGAAAAAGAAAAGATTTAGCATTAATCGTTTCTGATGAACCGTGCAATGTAGCTGGAACATTTACATTAAATAAAGTAAAAGCTGCTCCATTATTGGTTTCGCAAGAACTAATTAATAAAGGTGGAAAAGTAAGAGCAATTTTAGTCAACTCTGGCAATGCAAATGCTTGCACTGGCGATAGAGGATTAAGTGACGCGTTGGAATCGCAAAAATATTGTGCTGAAAAATTAGGAATTGATCAATCAGAAGTTGTTATTAGTTCAACAGGCGTAATTGGTCAATACATGCCAATGCATATAATAAAAACTGGAATTAATTCAATTATTGGACTGTTAAATTACACTGATGGAATTAAGGCAGCAAAAGCAATTATGACTACAGATTTAGTTGAAAAATCATTTGCTGTGAAAGTTCAGTTAACAACTGGAGAAGTAACAATTGGTGGAATTGCAAAGGGAAGTGGAATGATTATGCCAAACATGGCTACAATGCTTTCTTTTATGACAACAGATGCTGAGATAGAAACAAATTTCCTAAAGAAATTATTATTAAATAGTGTTAATAACTCTTTTAATAAAATTTCAGTTGATGGAGACACAAGCACAAACGATATGGTTGTACTTATGGCAAACGGAGTTTCAAAAATTAAAGTGGAAGAAAATACTGAAAATGAAGAATTATTCTTTGAAGCTCTTCAAGCAATTTCTATTGAACTAGCAAAAATGATTGTTGTTGATGGTGAAGGAGCTACAAAACTTATTGAAATTGCAATTACTGGTTGTAACAATGATGATGACGCAAATACAATTGCAAGATCAATTTCAAACTCGCCACTAGTTAAAACAGCAATTTACGGAAGTGATGCTAATTGGGGCAGAATTCTTTCAGCAGTCGGGAAAAGCGGAGTTGATTTTGATCCCTCATTAGTTGAGATAAAATTTGACGATATGGTAATTCTTGGAAAAAATTACGAGCATGAGTTTGACGAAGAAGAAGCAACTGTAATTTTATCCAAAAAAGAAATCAAGATTTCTGTAAATCTAAATGCTGGAAGTGGAAGCTCAACTTGGTGGACATGCGATTTTACAGAAAATTATATAAAAATAAATGCAACATACAGATCATAAACTAAAGAATTGAGAGTAAATAAAATGAAAATAGTTTTATTAAAATTGAGTGGCAAAGCACTAAGCGAGTTCACAACAAATCATAGTTATATTGAAATGATGAATGAACTTAAAGAAAATTATGATGGAATTATTATAGTTCACGGTGCTGGTAAAATGATTACCGAATGGTCATCCGCAATGAATCTTGCATCATCGTTTGTTAATGGTCACAGAAAAACAACTAAAGATATTATGGATGTTGTATCGGCTGTTCAAGGTGGGTTAACAAATTCAACTATTACAAGTTTTCTTCATGCAAAAGGTTTTGATGCAACAGGATTAAATGGAATTGATAGAAATTTATTTATTGCCGATTACCTTGATAAAGACCTTGGTTTTGTAGGGCTTCCAAAGTTAAATGGAGATATAACATGGTTAAAAGATTTAATTAAAAGCGGAGTAATTCCTGTATATTCATCGGTTTGTAGAGATGTTGATGGAAATTTAATGAATGTAAATGCCGATTTGTTTGCAAAGGAATTAGCAATTGCTTTATCTGTTGATACGGTTATTTTTGTTTCGGATGTAGATGCTGTAAAAATTGATGGTTTGGATATGTCCGAAATGACCGAACTTGATGTTAAATTCGGAATTGCAAACGGACATATTACAGATGGAATGATTCCAAAACTTGAAAGCAGTGTTGAATTACTAAACAACGCAGTTAAAAAAGTATGGATAGGTAATAATCCAACAAGATTAAAATTTAAATCCGCATTACTAAATGATATGGGTGGTACCTGGATTGTTGAATCCAAAAGGGTGGCTATATAATGAAAAGCTCATTGTTACAAAACTATAACAGATATCCAGTAGAGTTTGTAAAAGGAAAAGGAAGTATCCTTTACGATAAAAACGGGAAAGAATATCTCGATTTTCTTTCTGGAATTGCAGTTACTGGATTTGGGCATCAGCACGCAACAATTACTGACGCAGCGAACAAACAGCTAAATAAATTATGGCACGTCTCTAATTTGTTTGAAGCAACACCACAAGAAGAACTAGCTGAAAAATTAACAAAGGCAACAGGAATGGATTCTGTTTTCTTTTGTAATTCTGGAAGTGAAGCAAATGAAGCCGCAATAAAATTTGTTAGAAAATGGGGTGGCGAAAGAAAAACAATAATTGCGGCAAATGGCGGTTTTCACGGAAGAACAATGGGAAGTCTTTCTGCGACTGGTCAAAGTAAATTGTGGGAGGGTTTTGCTCCAATGCTTCCTGGATTTAAGTTCGTAGATTATAGTAATATTGAGCAAATTAAAAACAGTATTGATGAATTAACTTGTGCTATAATGGTTGAACCAATTCAGGGTGAAAGTGGTGTAATTGTTCCAGATGAAAACTATTTAGTTGAGTTAAGAAAAATTTGTGATGAAAATAATCTGCTTCTAATATTGGATGAAGTACAAACTGGTATTGGAAGAACTGGAAAGTTATTTGCTCATCAATACTTTGATATTGTTCCAGACATTTTAACATCCGCAAAAGGGATTGCAAATGGATTACCTTTAGGCGCAACTATTTGTGCAAAAAAAGTATCGGATGTAATAAAACCGGGCGATCATGGTTCAACTTTTGGTGGAAATCCCGTAGCAATTGCTGCTGCAAATAATGTAATAGGTTTGTTAACAGAATTGCAGCTAAACTATATTACTAATGCTGGTGTGCAAATTCAAGAAGCTATTTTGTTATTAAAAAATCCATTAGTAAAAACGGTTAGAGGAAAAGGATTACTTATTGGAGTTGAATTTACCAAACCAATTGCAAAAACAATTGCAAAAGAACTTTTGAACGAAGGTATTGTAGTTGGAAACTCAGGAGATTCCGTTTTACGGCTACTTCCACCATTTATTATCACAAAAGATGATATTCATTATTTTGTAAAAATATTCACTTCCGTCCTTTTAATGTTTTCTTTTTCACATGGAAGTTCGGATATTGCCAATACAAATTAATTAATATTGGAGGTTGGCATGTCAGCTAAAGCAAACAGACAAAGTCTTATTAAAGACTTGCTAAATACAAAAGTAATAGGTAGCCAGGAAGAGTTAGCCAGATTACTTTTGAAGAAGGAAGTTTCGGCTACACAGGCGACATTAAGTCGTGATTTTGCTGAACTTGGCGTTGTTCGCACAATTACAGAAAATGGAATTAGATACATTTTAAATAGTGATGAAGCTGGCAAACAAATTGGGAAATTGGTTAGTTACGAAATTATTTCTATTGAAAGTAACGAACAATTAATTGTACTTAGAACTCTTGCAGGTAGAGCACAAGGTGTGGCGCATTACATTGACCGCTTGAACAAACAAGAAGTTCTTGGTACTGTTGGTGGCGACGATACTGTTCTGGTTGTTCCCGATAGAGCAAAGAACATTCCCGCTATTATTAGAATGATTAAAAACATGATTACAAAAACACATTATTAATTGAGTCTACTAACGTGGACTCGTAAGGAGAAAATTATGAATCCAAAGAAAATTGTTGTTGCTTATTCTGGTGGACTTGATACATCAGTAATGGTAAAATGGTTAAGCGAAAAATATGACGCTGAAATTATTGCTGTTACTGGGGATTTAGGTCAAAAGGGCGAATTAGTTGGCTTAGAAGAAAAAGCATTAAAAACTGGAGCTTCAAAAGTTCACGTTATTGATTTAAAAGAAGAATTTATTAAAGAGTATGCTTTTAGAGCACTAAAAGCTGGGGCTCTTTACGAAAACGAATATCCAATGGGATGTTCAATTGGTAGACCTTTGCTTGCAAAAATGCTCGTTGATGTTGCAATTAAAGAAGGTGCTGATACAGTTGCTCATGGCGCAACAGGCAAAGGAAATGATCAAGTAAGATTTGAAGTTGGCATCCAGGCTCTTGCTCCTCACTTAAATATTTTAGCTCCACTAAGAACGTGGGAGTTCAAAACTAGAGGACAAGAAATTGAATATGCCAAACTACACAACATTCCAGTTCAAGCAACAAAAGAATCACCATATTCCATAGATGAAAATCTTTTTGGAATTTCTGTTGAGTGCGGTGTTTTAGAAGATCCAACAGTGGCACCTCCAGCAGATGCATATCAAATTACAACAGATCCTAAAAATGCTCCAGATGAAGCTGAAACAATTACAATTTCTTTTACAAAAGGTATTCCAGTTGCTCTTAATGGAGAAACTAAATCCCCAGTTGATTTGGTTGTTGAACTAAATACGCTTGGATCAAAACACGGAATTGGTAGATTAGACATTATTGAAAATAGAGTTGTTGGAATTAAATCAAGAGAAATTTATGAAGCACCAGCAGCAACCATTTTACATAAAGCACATAATGAACTTGAAAAATTAGTTATGGATAAAGACACATTTAGATATAAACAAGGTGTTTCAAACCAAGTAGCTAATATGATTTATGATGGATTATGGTTCACTCCTTTGTTCAATTCACTTATGGCTTTTGTTGATTCAACTCAAGAATATATTTCTGGAAATGTTAAAATTGAACTTTATAAAGGAACTCTAAAAGTGCTTTCAAGAGATTCTGAGTTTAGCCTTTACAATGAAGAATTGGCAACATACTCTGATGGTGATAGATTTGACCATGCTGCTTCTATTGGGTTTATTCATCTTTATGGACTACCATTTAAAACTGCTAGTCAAGTTAGAAACAAATAAATCTAGACAATAGACACAAGAAGAAAGATATAAGATACTAGTGTCAAGTCAACAATTATATGTCGTAAATGCTATGATTGTAATTTCGAAGGAGCGTTTTATGTGACTAAGAAATATCAATATATGCGTGGTTAAGATTTCTCCCCCCGACAATCCAGACACGTCGGGACGGGGATTTAAATGACATTACAAATGTGACGCACAATAGAACAGAAGAGGATTTACTCCGTGTTTTGTCTTGTATCTCATATCTCTTTTCTTATTTCTAAAATAATAAGGAAACACAACTATGCTTTGGGGTGGAAGATTTAAAGACAAACTAAACAATAATGCGATGGAGTTTTCTTCATCGCTTTCGTTTGATATTAATTTAATTGCTGAAGATATTAAAGTTAGCATTGCACATGCAGAAATGTTGGCTTCCGTAAATATTATTTCCGAAGATGAATCCATAAAAATTGTAAACGGACTAAATTCTATCCTAAAACTATATAATAATAATGAATGGAAACCAGAAGAATTTGAATTTGAGGATATTCACTCCACAGTTGAGGCAAAGCTTTTTGAACTAATTGGTGAAACTGCTGGTAAACTTCATACAGGAAGAAGCAGAAATGACCAAGTTGCAACCGGATTTAGACTTTGGACAAAAAAGGCAATTAATAATTTATCCGAACAATTATCAGCTTTCCAAAAAGCCTTATTATCATTGAGTGACCTGCATACAGAAACCATAATGCCTGGATACACGCATTTTCAACGCGCTCAACCAATTTCGTTTGCATTTCATTTGCTTGCTTATGTTGAAATGCTCGAAAGAGATAAAAATCGCCTAAAATTTGTTTTTGAGGAAACCAACATTTCTCCACTTGGTTGTGGAGCTCTTGCTGGCTCTACACTTCCGCTTGATAGAAATATGACAACCGAAAAACTGGATTTTAACAAACCTGCTTCAAACGCTTTGGACGCAATTTCGGATAGGGATTTTGTCCTCGATTTCTTAAACGCATGTAATATTGGAATGATGCATATAAGCCGCCTTTCTGAAGAGTTAATTATCTGGTCAACTTCCGAATTTAATTTTATTAAGCTGGGTGATTCTTTTACAACTGGCTCTTCACTAATGCCACAAAAGAAAAATCCCGATATGGCAGAGCTAAGTAGAGGTAAAACAGGCAGAGTTTATGGAAATTATACAGCCGTTTCCACTATGATGAAAGGATTGCCTTTAAGTTACAATCGTGATATGCAAGAAGATAAAGAGCCAGTTTTTGATTCATTTAACAACTATTTTCATGCTCTTTCTATGATGATTGGAATGATTAGCACGCTTAATGTTAACAAAAATAGATTTGTAAATGAATTAGAAGGCGATTTTATTTTTTCAACCGAGCTTGCCGAATGGCTTGTTGTTAAAGGAATTCCGTTTAGAGAATCGCATCACATTGTTGGCGAAGTTGTTAAACTTGCCGAAGAAAATAATTCTAAATTGCACCAACTTTCATTAGAGCAATTACAAAAAATCAATCCAATTTTTGATAAAACAGCACTTGAAGTATTTAAAGTGGAAGATGCCCTCTATCGCAAAAAAACATTTGGTTCACCAAATCCAAATTTTGTAAAAGATGAAATAAATAAGTGGAAATTATTGTTAAGTGTTGAGGATTAAATTTTTAATCCTCAACTATTAAATTTATTTCAATAATAGCATTTTGCTTGTCATTACAAACGAACCCGATTTTAGTTGGTATAGATATGTGCCACTTGATAAATGCGAAGCGTTAAATTCAACCTCATAGTTTCCTGCACTTTGAACAGCGTTTACTAAAACTTCAATTTCCTGTCCTAAAATATTAAATATAGATAACTTAACATTTTGTTCACCTATTAAATTTTCTGGAATGCTATATGCAATTTTTGTGCTTGGGTTAAATGGATTTGGATAATTCTGTGCAAGCGAAAACTCTTTTGGTAAATTTTCTGGATTAGAGACAATATCAGCAAATGGACTATATTTTAGCACAATTGTCGGATCTCCAAATAGGTTATATTTATTATTTTCTATAGCAGGATTTCCATTTAATGTACTTAACAAAATATCTCCAAGATTTTTCTGAGTATATAACTCACTCCAGATAGATCTGTTTATATTTCCATTTATAGATACATATGCGCTAACAACGGGAGCAAATCCAATTAATGCCCCATCAGTTGAAACGAGCATTTGTGCTAACATTGAGGAAGTATTTTTATCTGAAAAAGACTGTTTATGACTAAAACTTGCAAAGAACGGTTTGTTCTTGTTTTCAAATCTATTTATATCCCCAATACTAAGTAAAGCCTCTTGAGTATATATTGTATCATTTCCATAACCGCAGAAATAAATTGATGAAATACCAAATTCATTAACAAAATTTATTACAGAATCGGTCGTTCCATAATAATCTGATGAATCCGATTGGAAAAAATACTTATGATTTATATAATTTTGAGTGCCTTCGCTTACAGATGTTGCTATTCCCTCAAAAATGTTGCTATTAAGCAGTGTATCTTCTAATCCGCTTTTGCCATCATCTGCTAAAAAAAGCGAATTATTATTCCAGTCATATACTAATTCATCATTTTCGTAGTTAATCACTTTATTAAAATAATTAGAAAGCTCCGTTTCGGTTCTTGCAGAAATTCTTCCTATTGCAAAACTAAGTTTTGTTGTATCTTCAGCAAGAACATTAATTCCATAAAAGTAATCAGATTTAGCAATATCGTAAAACTCTGTATTTGGAAAAGTTTCAAAACTATAATTTGGCAAACTTGATATATCACCAGCAAACATGAAATATTTTGGTTGTGGTTCTGCCCAACTTGTTCCTGCAAAGCTAATAAATTCACGAATATTATCTTGTAACAATGAAGAATCACCAAATTCTGCCAGAATACTACTCTTTGTTGTTACAAGCGTCTTTATTCCCTTAGAATTGTTTTTATGTTCAGCAAATTGCTGACAAATAGGTACAAACTCATCAACAGTAATTATTACAAAATCATATTTATTAGTTTGATTTCGTAATGAAAGACTTTGTGATTGAATTGTAATTGAAATAAATGTAAATAAAATGAATAATTTTAATAGTGCCATGATGGAATCCTTTATTTTTGTGTTACATTTCGCACTTTTTATAAACTGACCTATATTAAAAGTAAAAGAATTAACTTCTACTTTAAAGGGAAAAATAAATCACATTTTGTTCAGTTGCTCGCTAGGACCACTGGGGCTGTCTTAAAAGTAACATTTTTATTAACTGGTTTTAATCAGCTTTATTTGTGCCCGCAATTTTAAATTAATATGAAATTTTTACTAAAATATTCTTATTATTGTTACAATATTTTGTTAAACGTTATACATGAGTCTGGTCTAAAAAGGTATTTCCCGTTATTGCGAGGAACGGAGTGACGAAGCAATCTTTTGATTTTGCGCTAAATTCGGCAGATTGCTTCGCTCCGCTCGCAATGACATTATTCAATAGAACCTTTTTATAGTAGACTCATACATAAATTTAAATGACCGATAATTAATTGGATTGTAATTTTTAAAATTCAATAGCGAATTAATTGCTTATAATTATTAGGTAAGTAAGCTGGCAAAGCTGTTGTTATGAATTGGGAAGCGAAACTAATTAAACAAAAAAAATAAAATCTCCTTTTGATTATTTATAAAAATTATTTGTTTAACTTTGCACAAATAAACACCCACTTTTATGAGACATATGCAGCTAAATATTTGTTGTATATATCTGGTTTTGTGGAACATATAAACAAGTTACCGCCAAGTGAAAAAAAACGACACAGCGGACAATTTGCTACATTAAGACAGAAAAAGAAAAATGAAATAATGAACATCCAATGCACAAAACAACATCCAGATTTTTATCGGGACAAACCGCATAAGCCGACTCACAACCGAAGTTTGCAAAAAAGTTGTTTTCTTGCCGACACATCCACGGATATATGTATCTTTGGGATTTTTAATTTAAGGACTTACAGATTATAATGGCAAAAAAGAACGGAAACGAAAAAGCAATTGAAGTAACACTTTGGGAAGCAGCAAATAAATTACGAGGCAGTGTTGAGCCTGCCGAATACAAACATGTAGTATTAGGACTGATTTTCTTAAAATTTGCCAGCGACAAATTTGAAGAACACCGAGCCAAACTGATTGCCGAGGGAAAAGCGAAATACATTGAGATGGCTGACTTCTACAACATGAACAATGTTTTCTTCTTGGAAGAATCGAGCCGTTGGAGTTATCTGATAAAAAAATCGAAGCAAAATGATATTGCACTACTTATTGATACTGCCCTGCACACCATTGAAAAAAACAACAAAGCACTAAAAGGCGCATTACCCGATAATTACTTTTCTCGTTTGGGTTTGGATGTAACCAAACTCTCTTCTTTGCTTGACACAATTAACGATATTGACACCACCAAAGACCCCAAACAAGATGTCGTGGGAAAAGTGTATGAATACTTCCTTTCAAAATTTGCATTGGCAGAAGGAAAAGGTAAAGGTGAATTTTACACGCCAAAAAGCATTGTAAATCTTATTGCCGAAATGATTGAACCATACAAAGGCATTATCTATGACCCTGCATGTGGTTCGGGCGGAATGTTTGTGCAATCCATTAAGTTTATTGAAGCACATCATGGCAACCAAAAAGAAGTTTCTATTTACGGACAGGAATACACCAACACTACCTACAAACTGGCAAAAATGAATCTTGCCATTCGCGGCATTAGCGGTAACCTGGGCGAAAAAGCAGCAAACACTTTTGCCGACGACCAGCACAAAGACCTGAAAGCCGATTACATAATGGCAAATCCACCTTTTAATCAGAAAGATTGGAGAGGAGCAACCGAATTGATGGACGACCCACGTTGGCAAGGTTATGATGTGCCGCCCAAAAGTAACGCCAACTACGGTTGGATTTTGAATATGGTGAGCAAACTAAGCGACAACGGTGTGGCAGGTTTTATATTGGCAAACGGTGCTTTGAGTGGCGGTGGCGAAGAATACAAAATACGCAGAAAGCTGATTGAAAATAATTTGGTAGAAGCCATTTTGGTATTGCCACAAGATATGTTTTACACTACTAACATCAGTGTTACGCTTTGGATTCTTAACAAGAACAAAAAACCACATACGAAAAAAGTAGGTGATGATACCCGCAACTACCGTGACCGTTCAACAGAAATCCTTTTTATGGATTTGCGACAAATGGGTATTCCATTTGAGAAAAAATACATACAGTTTTCAGAAGAAGATATAAGCAAAATAACTGGCACGTATCACCAATGGCAAACCAAGGAAATTGAAAATATTCCCGAGTTCTGTTATTCTGCAAAGATTGAAGAAATAGAAAAGAAAGATTTTTCGTTGGTACCGAGCAAGTACATAGAATTTGTAAACCGTGATGAGAACATTGACTTTGATGAAAAAATGCAAACTCTAAAAAATGAATTTGCCGAACTGATAAAAGCCGAAGAACAATCAAAAAAAGATTTATTAAAAGTTTTTAAAGAGTTGGGGTATGAAATCTAAAAGCGAAATAGTAATATTTCAGGCAAACAACACTTCCATCAAAATTGAGGTAAATATTGCAGATGAAACCATCTGGCTTTCACAACAGCAAATTGTGGAGTTGTTTGATAGTAGCAAAGCAAATATAAGTGAGCACCTCAAAAACATATTTATTTTGGGAGAATTGGATAAGATTTCAGTTGTTCGGAATTTCCGAACAACTGCCTCCGATGGGAAAAATTACAATGTAAAGCACTATAATTTAGATGTTATCATATCTGTTGGATATAGGGTTAATTCTATAAGAGGCACTCAGTTTCGTATTTGGGCAAATAATATATTGAAAGACTATTTACTTAAAGGTTATTCCGTAAATAATCGCATAAACCGATTAGAAGATAACGTATTTGCTCTTAGCGAAAAAATTGACAGAATTGATTTGCAAATAAATTCATCTCTTCCACCCACACAGGGAATTTTTTTTAATGGACAAATTTTCGATGCCTATACTTTTGTTGCTGATATTGTTCGAACAGCAAAAAAATCGATTGATTTGATAGATAATTATGTTAATGATAGCGTGTTGGTTTTATTAGGAAAAAGAACCAATGATGTATCTGCATGCATTTACACTCAAAACATTAGCAAACAACTAAAACTCGATATTGAAAAACATAATGGACAATACCCTGCAATAGAAATTAAAATCTTTAAAAATGCCCATGACCGGTTTTTGATTATTGACAATTCGGTTGTGTATCATATTGGTGCAAGCATTAAAGATTTAGGAAAAAAATGGTTTGCTTTTACCAAGATTGAAGGCTTTGCCAGCGAAATTATAAACAAGCTGAAAAGAGAAGTAAATGAAAAATTATAGACGTTTAGGAAATTTTATTCAGCTTGTAGATGAACGAAACAAAGGGCTGAAAGTAAAACAGCTTTTGGGATTAAGCATTTCGAAACAGTTTATTCCATCTGTTGCCAATATCATTGGAACGGATATGGAGAATTATAAAATCATTCGCAAAAATCAATTTGCTTGCAGCACAATGCAAGTAAGGCGTGATAAAAAAATGCCTTTGGCTTTGTTGCGGGAAGTTGATGAAGCCATTATCTCACAAGCCTATCCTATTTTTGAAGTAAAAGATGAAAAAGAACTTTTGCCCCAATATTTAATGATGTGGTTTACTCGTTCCGAGTTTGACCGTGAGGCTTGTTTTCACGCTGTTGGCGGTGTAAGAGGAAGTTTGGAATGGGAAGATTTTGAAAATTTGCAATTACCCATTCCCCACCCCGACAAACAAAGAGAAATAGTAAAAGAATATAACGTCATCCAAAACCGCATAGCCCTAAACAAACAACTGATACAAAAACTGGAAGAAACCGCACAAGCTATTTATAAGCAGTGGTTTGTGGAGTTTGAATTTCCTGATGAAAATGGCAAACCTTATAAAAGTAGTGGTGGGGAAATGGTTGATGGTGAATTAGGTGCCGTTCCAAACAATTGGAAATATGATAAAATTGGTAGTTATGTAAAATTGAGCCAAGGCTTAGTAGTAAACGCAACGACCAATCATTTAATAAAATCTACAGGTATTCCATTACTTAGAATTACTGATTTGATAAATGATACGAAAGAAATTTTTATTGATGAGTCTGTTACCAAAAAGAATATTGCAAAAAAGGAAGATATTATTATCACAAGGACGGGACAAGTTGGGTTAGTTTTTCGAAATAAGGAGGGTGTTGTTTATAATAACTGCTTTAAAATTGCTCCAATTGAGAACCTCGTTCATAAAGAGTATCTATATTGGTTTCTTCGTCAACTGAACACATTTAATTCAATGGTTGAACTTGCGTCAGGTTCATCTGCTCAATTTGATTTAACACATACAGCATTTAATACTTTATCATTCATTATACCTCCAATTGAAATTCAAAATTCTTTTTCGAGAAAAGTCAAGCCCATAGGGGTACATTTGGATTTAGTATTCAATGAAAATAAAATACTCAACAAATTGAAGAATATTTTACTTTCCAAATTAGCAACAGTAGAAAATTAGAAGCATGGCTATTTATAATGAAATATTAATTTGGGCTAACAATAAGCCAGTGTTTTTAAAAGATGCATTGAGGAGAATTATCTCAAGCACAACCCTAAGCCAAAACGACATTGACGAGCTTGTTTTGCTATTGAAAAAAGAAAATGGCGACACTTCAGTTACTTTAAATGCAATTCCAATTGACAATACTCATATTCCTACAACTATAGGTACCGGAACAGTATACCCTAAATTAATCAGTATTAAAGACCCAATAAATATTTGTGCTTTACACAATCAAGGACATCTGCAATTTCCAAATACCGGTTTGACCGTTGTTTATGGAAATAATGGTTCAGGCAAATCAAGCTATTCAAGAATTCTTAGAAAACTATGTTGGAGCAGAAACTCGGACATAGAATTAAAGAAAAATGTTTTTTCTCCTTCCACATCTCAACAAAAAGTTGATTTTATCGTTGAGGTTAACGGAACAAATATACCTTTTCAATGGCTAGAAAATTCTTCGACACATTCTGCATTAAGTTCAATTTTTGTATATGATAATGATTGTGGGAATATTTATGTAAATAATGAAAATCCAACCCAATATAAACCGATTGGAATTGATGTTCTGGAAAGGTTAATTCCTGTTTTGAATGAAATTTCACAAAAATTAAGTTCAGAAATAACTGCTTACAACACACAAAAGCCAGTAGTAGACCAATCTTTAATTGACACGAATTCTAGCCAATGGTATTCTATTATTGAATCAAAAATAAGAGAAGAAATAGAAAGCAATATTCAATTTAGTCCAACGGAATCGGCAAGGAAGCAGAAACTTTTCGCCTTATTAAATTCTCAAAATCCTCAGCAAAACATTCAGAACCTAACTTCTCTAAAAGCTAGAATAGAAAATTATATACAACAGTTTAAAAGAATAGAAGAACGGTTCAAAGATACTGAAATTCAAAAAGTAAGAAGTCTTAGAAGTAGATATGAAAGTGTAAAATTGGCTTATGATATTGCAACTAATGAACTTAGCGGCTTGAATACTATTGCTGGTTTTGGAACAAATCCTTGGAGAACGCTTTGGGATGCAGCCAAAAATTTCGCAAAAAGTAACGGAATGACTGATGGCCAAAGTTTCCCATCTGCTGCATCAATAGAAAAATGCGTATTCTGTCAACAAGATTTGGATGAATCTGCAAAGCAAAGATTGCTTGGTTTTAGCAGATTCATATTGAATGATATTTCAACCCAGCTGAGTGCAATTCAAAGAGAAATTGAACAGAAAACTACTGACTATAATAATTTAGTTGTTGCACCATTCGAAAATTTCGCAGAGTTAGAACAGTTTCTTACTGATTTCCAAAATCAATTTGGAGTATTTAATACATCACTAAATTTAGCAAAAACTGCCATTTTAAATTATTTACAGAATGGCGGTGAGATAAACGTAGCTTTAAATTCTATCTCCACTCTAATTGAAAGTTTGTTGCCCAATATTGCTGTTCAATTAGACCAAAATATTCAACTACTAACTAATAGAGATGCTTTAGTAAATGAATATAATGAGTTAGTTGTAAATGAATTTTTATTTAACAATAAGCCGATAATTTTACAGTATTTTGATGAATATAAATATAAAGAACGGATTAATATATGTAAGTCAAAACTTAATATTAATGTTTCAAGAAAAATCGGGGAGTTTATGGAAGTACAAGCTGTAACCCTACAGCATCAAGAGTTTATAAATCACCTAAGTTTCTTCAATCAAGATTTATCAACAAAAGTTCTTATTTCAAAAACCAGAACAACTGACGGCAGTACTTTCCAAAAATGTGGTTTAAATGGCATTGCACATTCAATAGATTCTGTTTTAAGTGAAGGAGAAAAAAAAGTTATAGCACTTTCAAATTTCTTGGCTGACTGCACAATTGATAATCGGAAGAATAGTATTGTATTTGACGACCCTGTTACTTCATTAGATATGGATTATCGAGATTTAATTGCCACTAAAATAGTTGAATTATCAAGGGATAGGCAGATAATTGTACTAACACACGATTTGTCATTTTTGCGTTTGCTAATTGATACTCACAAAACACTGATTACAACAGATTGTCACATTATTGGAATTGATAAATTCAATGGGATAAGCGGAATCATAACAGATGAAATTCCATATTTGGCCAAAAATGTGGATGAAAGAGTAGAATCTATAAGAAGAATATTAAGAGAACATGATGCTCTGAATATCGCCGAGGCACATGGTCGTGAAACAAAACTAGATTCTGCAAGAAAAAGATTTAGATTTTTAATTGAAAGAAGTGTTGAAGAAGTTTTAGCTAACAAAACATATGAACGATTTTCAAAAAACATTCACCTTAAGAAAAGTAATTTATCCAGTTTTATTGTAGTTGAACAAAGTGATGTGGATTTTTTATTAGGCTTATTCGGCAAGTATTCAATAGCTGAACACGATGGAGGCACATCAACAATTCCACAATTACCAACGAAAAGCATAATTGAACAAGATATTCGAGACTATATGAATTGGAAAAACAACTTTAAGACAAGACACAGAACATTCATTCATTCAGACATATAATTGAAAATGAAATTCACAGAAGATGTATTACAAAATGACTGAAAAACAAAATATAGAATACAAGCAAAGCTGGCACGATTATTCCCTGAAATGGGTATGCGGTTTTGCCAATGCATGTTTTATGGCCGGTTATATTGATACATGGGGTCGTGGTACACTGAAAATTATAACTGCCTGTAAAGAAGCAGGACTTCCTGAACCGGATATTAAAGAAATGAATGGTGGTGTAGAAGTTATCATGTATTCAAAAACAGCTGATGAAACAACTGGTCAATGGATAATTAAAGTTAAAGTATGAAATTCACAGAAGAAAAATTAGGAAAAGCGATATGAGCGGCGAAATAATAATATACCAAAACCCCGAAGGCAACATCAAAATTGATGTTCGCCTAGAGGAAGAAACTGTTTGGCTTACTCAGGAACAAATGGCAACTTTGTTTGGCAAAGGCAGAAGTACAATAGCCGAACATATTGGGAATGTATTTGAGGAAGGTGAATTAGAGCAAAATCGAACTTGTCGGAAATTCCGACAGGTTCGGCAAGAAGGTAGTAGAGAGGTAGAAAGGGAGATAGATCACTACAATCTTGATGTAATAATTTCTGTAGGCTATCGAGTAAAATCGCCCCAGGGCACTCAGTTCCGTATTTGGGCTACACAACGGCTTAAAGAATACATTATCAAAGGTTTTGCCCTTAATGACGACCGCTTTAAGTCGGGCACTTCAATGAACTATTTCAACGAATTGCAAGAACGCATTAGGGAAATACGACTTTCGGAACGCTTTTTCTATCAGAAAATAAAAGACATTTACACTACAAGCATAGATTATAATACCAAGGACGAAAAGACAATTGAATTTTTTAAGGTGGTACAAAACAAACTCCTATGGGCTATAAGCAAACAGACTGCAGCCGAATTAGTGTATCGAAGAGTAGATGCTAGTTTGCCATTGTTAGGTATGCAGTCATTTGATAAGAAAAATTCTGTTTCAATAAAAAAATCGGATATAAGCATAGCCAAAAACTACCTCAATGAAGTTGAAATTAAATTACTTGGGCTTTTGGTGGAACAATATCTTGCCTTTGCCGAAACTATGGCACAGCAACGCACCCCAATGTATATGAAAGATTGGATTAATCGGTTGGACACTATTATGCAATTAAATGGCAGAGAATTACTAACGCACGCAGGAAAAATAAGCCACGAAATGTCTTTGAAAAAATCAGAAGCAGAGTTTAAAAAATATAAGATTGCCCAAAAAGAGAATGAAAAAGAGCAGAGTTTAAAAGAGATTGAGGAAGACATCAAAAAATTGAGTAAGTTAAAAAAATGAAATTCACAGAAGAAAAATTAGAAAGAACATTTGCCGAGTTGTTGGGGCAATATCAATGTCAAGTTTTCTGCGCCATAAACTTGACATTATAAAAAATATAACTATCTTTACAATATGAATTTAGCAACGCAAATACGAAATAGAATAAAGCAGTTACCCAAAGGCAAAACCTTTGGGTATGACGATTTGCGTATTGCCAAAGAAGACTATACCACAGCCGCTAAAGCTCTGGAACGCTTGCAAAAAAAGGGATTGATTAAAAAAGTTTCAAAAGGGGTGTTTTACAAACCCGAGCAAACTGTTTTTGGTGAATTAATGCCCGACTATAGCGAACTGCTTCGCCCTTACCTGTTCGAAAATGGTAACAGAGTGGCATACGAAACAGGAACATCGCTCTACAACCGCTTGGGACTTACCACCCAAATGGCGTTTCGTATCAAAATTGCCAGCAGGGGAAAACGCATCAATATTAATAGTGGAACCTTGAAAGCGGATGCCGTGAAAAGCTATGCCGAAGTTACCGACCGTAATTACGAGATTTTAGGATTGCTGGATGCTTTTAAGGACATCAAACGCATTCCAGATTGTCCGGTAGCTCAGGCAGTCCGTAGATTAAGTGCCATAGTAAAAGAACTCAACGAAAAACAAACCGAAGCCTTACTCAAATATTCTCTGGTTTATCCCCCAAGAGTAAGGGCATTGGTAGGGGCAGTTTTGGAGAATAATAGCCAAAACACAAAAGGTTTGGAAAAACTGAAAGAGAGCCTGAACCCACTCACTGCAATCAAATTGGGATTAAAGGAAACCGAGTTGCCCACTAAATCAAAATGGTACATCGAATGAAGCTGCACGAAAACATATCGCTTTACAGAGATGCCATTCGGTTTACTGCCCAGCAAATGAACCTGCAACCCGAATATGTCGAAAAAGACTATTGGGTGACCTATGCCCTATTTACCATTTTTAATAATGAAATTGGAAAAGACACTGTATTTAAAGGCGGAACAGCTCTATCCAAGTGTTACAATATGATAGAACGCTTTTCAGAAGATATTGACCTGGTGTTATTAAGGCGTGAAGGAGAAACCGACAGTAAGTTAAAATCAAAATTAAAGGCAGTAAGCACGGTTGTAGAAACCGTATTACCCGAAGTTCCCATTGAAGGCATTACCTATAAAATGGGAATGAACCGTAAAACAGCACACACCTACAACAAGGAATTTAAAGGTGATTATGGTCTGGTAAAAGATGTTATCATACTGGAATCAACTTGGCTGGGATATTATGAACCCTTTACCACCAAAAGCATTGTTTCATTTGTTGGTCAAATGATGATGGATAATAATCAGTTTGATATTGCAAAAGAAAATATACTCCTTCCTTTTAACTTGTTGGCATTAGAACCCATAAGAACCATTTGCGAAAAAATAATGAGTTTGGTTCGTTTTTCTTATGGCGAAAATCCTATGGATGATTTAAAGAAAAAGATAAGACATATCTACGATTTACATCAGCTGCTTAATCAAGATGTGTTCTTAAATTTCTTTCACTCAACGGATTTTGATGAAATGCTTTTAAAAGTAGCCAATGATGATGAAGCAAGTTTTAAAAACAACAATAAGTGGTTGGTGCATCATCCGAACGAAGCCCTTATTTTTAAAGACTTGGAAAATGTATGGAATGAGTTGAAGGTTACTTACACAAGTAGTTTCAGAAATCTGGTATATGGAGAATTACCTAAAGAGGGAGATGTTTTGGAAACTTTAAAAATGATTCAGGAAAGAATAAAAGCAATTTCTTGGATAATAAAAATTGAAATCAAGCAATGAAGTTCACCGAAGAAAAATTAGAAAAAGCATTTACCGAGTTATTGGAACAAGAAGGATTTGTACACCATTTGGGCAATACAATTGCCCGAAATGCCGATGAAGTATTGATTGAAGAAGATTTGCAGAGCTTTTTACTTACTCAATACGCCAGTCAGGGCATTACCGTAAACGAAGTCAAATCTATAATTCTTCAACTTAAAACTCTTCCCGCTTCCGACCTATACAAGAGCAACAAAACATTTTTAAAAATGCTTTCAGACGGTTTTATTCTGAAACGGGAAGATCGCAACCAAAAAGACATTTACATTCAGCTTATCAATTATTCGGGACTGAACAAACACCGACAACCCGAAGAAGAACAATTGATTTCAATTGTGGCAGAAGTAAAATCAGAATATAGCAAAGACAATAATATTTATAAGTTTGTTAATCAATTGGAAATTGTAGGTACGGAAAAACGTATTCCTGATGGTATTTTGTATATCAATGGTTTGCCTTTAGTAGTTTTTGAATTTAAAAGTGCCATTCGTGAAGAAGCCACAATTTTTGATGCGTTTAAACAATTAACTGTTCGTTACCGCAGAGATATTTCCGAACTGTTTAAATACAATGCGTTTTGCGTTATCAGTGATGGTGTAAACAACAAAGCAGGTTCGTTCTTTGCCCCTTACGAATTTTTCTATGGTTGGCGAAGAGTAGAAGGCCTTGCTAAGGAAGTAGACGGTATTAACAGTATGTTTACACTCATTCAGGGAATGTTTCATAAAAACCGTTTACGTGATATTATTCGCAACTTTATTTACATACCCGATAGTTCTAAGAAAGACGAGAAAATTGTTTGTCGCTATCCGCAATACTATGCAGCACGTGCCTTGTATGACAATATAAAGAAAGTCCAAAAGCCCGATGGAAACGGAAAAGGCGGTACATACTTTGGTGCAACAGGAAGTGGAAAGAGTTTTACAATGCTTTATCTCACAAGGTTGTTAATGAAAAGCGAATACTTTGAAAGTCCTACCATTGTATTGATAACCGACCGAACGGATTTAGATGACCAACTATCGGGTCAATTTACCAATGCCAAACAGTTTATTGGTGACAATAATATTACCAGCGTAGAAAGCAGAGCGGAGTTACGAACTTTGTTAAGAGGAAGAAAAAGCGGTGGCGTATTTTTAACAACCATTCACAAGTTTACAGAAGATACCGAACTGCTCACCGAAAGAAGCAATGTGATTTGTATTTCAGACGAAGCACACCGAAGTCAGGTAAATCTTGACCAAAAAGTGAAAGTAACCGAAAAAGGTGTTATCAAAACTTTTGGATTTGCCAAATACTTACACGATTCCTTACCCAACGCGACTTTTGTTGGCTTTACAGGAACTCCAATAGATTCAACGCTTGATGTCTTTGGTAAAGTGGTTGATGCTTACACAATGACTGAGTCGGTGAAAGATGAAATTACGGTAAGAATTGTGTATGAAGGCAGGGCAGCCAAAGTATTGTTAAATAATTCCAAACTCAAAGAGATTGAAGATTATTACGCCAAATGTGCGGAAATGGGTAGTAATGAAAATCAGATTGAGCAGAGTAAAAAAGAAATGGCGCAGATGTATGCCATCATTGGCGATCCTGACCGTTTGAAAGCAGTTGCAGAGGATTTTGTAAACCATTATGAAAAAAGAGTTTCGGAAGGTTCAACCGTAAAAGGCAAAGCAATGTTTGTGTGCAGCACTCGTGAAATTGCTTACGAGTTGTATAAAAATATAATTGCATTAAAACCTGAATGGAACGAAATACGAGCATCCGAAGTAGGAGCGGAACTTACCGAAAAAGACAAGCGGGAACTGAAGCCCATTGAACGAATCAAACTAATTGCCACAAGAGGACAAGACGACCCTAAGGAAATGTTTGATATATTAGGAACAAAAGAGCACCGCAAAGAATTAGACCGACAATTCAAAAACGAAAAATCGAATTTCAAAATTGCTATTGTGGTAGATATGTGGCTCACCGGTTTTGATGTGCCTTTCTTGGATAGTATTTACATAGACAAACCGATACAGCGACACAATTTAATTCAGACCATTTCACGTGTAAATCGCAATTTTAAAGGTAAGAACAAAGGTTTGGTAGTAGATTATATAGGCATCAAAAACCAAATGAATTTGGCGTTGAAGCAATACAGCGAAGGCGACAAAGACAATTTTGAGGATATTGCTGAATCCATCATTATTGTAAGAAATAATTTAGACCTTTTGGCTAAACTGTTTCACACATTCAACAACTCAAAATATTTCAAAGGCACAACCATTCAGCAGTTAAACACTTTGAATTTCGCTGCCGAGTTTGTGCAAAAAACCAAAGAATATGAAACCCGTTTTATGGGTTTAGTAAAACGACTAAAAGCCGCTTATGATATTTGTGCAGGCAGTGAACAGTTGACGCAGGTAGAAAGAGATTACATTCATTTTTATTTAGCAGTTCGTTCCATTGTTTTCAAACTCACTAAAGGCAATGCACCCGACACAGCACAAATGAATTCCAAAGTTCGGGAAATGATAAAAGAAGCTTTGCAAAGTGATGGAGTTGAAGAAATTTTCAAACTCGGTGACGAAGCAGAAACCGAACAAGATATTTTTGATGAAGATTATTTGGCTAAGATTGATAAAATCAAATTACCGAATACAAAAATTAAATTGCTTCAACAGTTGCTTGCAAAAGTGATTGGAGAAATAAGAAAAGTAAACCGTGTAAAAGGAATTGACTTTTCTAAAAAAATGCAAGCACTTGTTGAACGTTACAACAACCGTGATGCAAACGACATTTTGAGAAGTGAAGTATATGAAGAAATGGCAAACGCCTTGACAGACTTAATTTGGGAAGTCCACAAAGAATTTTCGGCAGGTGACGAGTTAGGAATTGACTTTGAAGAAAAAGCGTTTTACGACATTTTGAAAGAGCTTTGTATAAAGTATGATTTCAAATACCCTGACGATAAAATGATTGAATTGGCAAAAGCTGTGAAAGTCCTTGTTGACGGACAAGCCAAATTCCCCGACTGGAACAAACGAGACGACATAAAATCAGCCTTGAAAGTTGGTCTCATTCTTTTACTTGACGAGTTTGGCTATCCACCAGTTGAAAGAGACGAAGTGTATGTTGAAATTTTTGAACAGGCAGAAAACTTTAAGAAAAATCAAAATCAATGAACTCATTCAACAATAACACAAATTGCCAAGTCGCGCAAGCCAAGCATCACAGTCCAAAATTTGTAAAAGAGTGTGTTTGTCCAAACGCACAGCAGACAGCAATGCTGTCAACTTAATGATCCAAATGTGGCTATCTGTAAGATTTCTTTGGAAAAGCCATTATAATTTTTGTTTTTCTAAAATCCGTTTACTAAAGATACTGTCTCAAAGTTAATGCTCTTAAAATAGAATATAAAGCCATATTTTAGTGGCAAGTATTGGCTTGTCACTACAAAAAATGATTACAATGGAGGGGCGTAGTGATGCCCAAATAGCAAAAATGTTCTAATAAATACAAACCTCCGATGTTTTGGAAACATCGGAGGTTTTTGTCTATTTTTATTTTGGCAGATGTACAATAAAGGGTTGTCTATTTAATACTTATAGTTTAATTATAGCATATTATGGAGTTGTTTCATAAATTAACTTTAGTTCTTTAATATAAATTTTGCTTATCAGAAACAGCAGTAAACTAAAACGTGTTAAAGCAATTGTTAAAAAATGTGTTAATGGCAAAGGTTATTAACAAATTTTTAGTAACTAGAATTATTATTATTTTGAATAAATGGGAATGGCAATGAACTTAAATTTAAAGTTGGTTAGAAGGCATTCAAATTATTGGATTATTTTTTTAATGTTTCTTGTTTTTGCATGTGCAGAAGAAAATACTAAAAATGACATTCCTGAATCATGTAGTCAAATGATTTTAATGATAACAGATTCTGTTACAGCAACTAAAGGCTATTTGTACACGTTTGAAAGAACAAATTCTGAATCCGTCTGGAAAAGGTTAAACAATCCAACATCTGTTGTTTTAGGCAGAAACGGACTTGGTTTAGGAATTGGATTGCACAACGCTGCAGATTTGCCAAATATTCCAATTAAAGTTGAAGGCGATGGTAGAAGTCCAGCTGGAATATTTGAATTAAGTTCCGTGTTTGGCTATAGTTCTTTAGACCAAATGATAAATTTAAAAATGCCTTACCATCATATTACAGAAATGTCTGAATGTATTGATGATGCAAAATCAGAATATTATAATCAAATTGTTTCCAAAGACAAAATTGAAAAAGTTGATTGGAACTCCTCAGAAGATATGTGTTCGGCTGGCATTTATTATGAATTAGGTGTTGTGGTTGACCATAATAGTGATTCAATTATAAAGGGTTCTGGATCTTGCATTTTTCTTCATAATTGGGCTGATTCAAGTGAAACAATGGCTGGCTGCACGGCAATGACTCCTGAAAAAATGAAAGAAATTGCATTTTGGTTAGATGCAGCAAAAAGTCCCGTGCTAATACAGCTTACAAAACAATTATATCTTGATTTAGTGACAAAATGGAATTTGCCTGAAGTAAAAGCTAATAAATAAAGATTCCGACTAAAAACTTGTCGGAATGACGGTTGGGGAAAATTGTCATGCTGACGAATGACAGCATCTCTTGAGAACGAAAAAGATTCCGAAAAAAAGCATTTCGGAATGATGGCTGGGAAAAATTGTCATGCAGACAAAGGTCGGCATCTCTCGAGTATGAAAAAGATT
>Ga0180007_10001748_pt1 | contig 27767 bp, 24 predicted proteins | sample MM_PC_MetaG_FD_121122 | JGI IMG/M metagenome (GOLD analysis project Ga0180007, IMG submission 121122) | Groundwater microbial communities from the Aspo Hard Rock Laboratory (HRL) deep subsurface site, Sweden - MM_PC_MetaG | ecosystem: Environmental > Aquatic > Deep subsurface > Groundwater... | reverse complement strand
GGGTCATGAGCCGGAGTTATTTTCAAAGCTCCGGTTCCTACTTTCATTTCAACCTGCTTATCCGAAATAATAGGTACTTTGCGGTTTATTAGCGGAACAAGTGCGGTTTTTCCTATCAAATTTATATATCTTTTGTCTTTGGGATTAACTGCAACTGCTGAGTCGGCAAAAATGGTTTCGGGACGGGTCGTTGCAATAGTTATTGTTCCATAATCAATAAAATACAATAAATCTTCATTCTCTTCTGTTTCTACTTCAAGTTGGGAAAAGTTAGTTCCACATCGAGGACAGTAGTTAACAATCTTAAGACCTCTATAGATGAGTCCGTCATCATACATTTTCTTAAATGTCTGATAAACGATTTTTATAATATCCGGATCCAGTGTAAATTTATTTCTAGACCAGTCACAGGAAGCCCCAAGAATTTTAAGTTGATTTTCCATCCCGGATTTATTGTTTTGCACGTAGTCCCAAATTGATTTGTATAAAATCTCTCTGTCAAAATCAAAGCGGGATTTACCTTCTTCTTTAAGTTTCTTTTCAAAAACAAACTGGGTTTCTATTCCTGCATGATCTGCTCCAGGAAGCCATAGAGTTAAATCTCCTTTCATGCGGTGATATCTAACTAAAATATCTTCAACAGCAACAAAGCGGGCATGGCCTATATGCAAGGGATTATTTGCATTAGGGGGAGGCATAATAATTGTGAATGTTTGTTTATTATTGACTTTAGATTGTGGAGTAAACGAGTTTGATTTTTCCCAAAGATCATATATTTCAGATTCTTTTGTATGATCATACCTTGTATCCATGTTTTAAATTCTACCACGCCAGTGGCAAGCTTGCTCATCATTACGATTTAATATTTGCATAAAGAGAGTGTACTATATCGCACATATGGAAAATGGTATACCAAATTTATCTAAAATGTTGGTTAATCGGACAACCTATTTTGAAAAAATTGGTGATAAATATGTGGTTTCATCTGGTTTTGTAGATGAAAAGGGTTAGCTATATTTATATGTATGTAACGATCGTAGCGAGGAAAACTGTAAACAATGTTATCGTTCAGAAGATTGCAGTGCCTCATTAAAGTAAAATAAATCTCAGATTTTTAAATTTGGGCTTCTATCAATTTTACCCATATTTATGCTAGTTTCCCGACATGTTTTGAGATAAGTTGAAACCCCAATCATTGCCGCATTGTCCCCACACAGTTTTTTAGAAAAGGGCGTAAGTAGAGAAATATTATACGATTTTAAACATTTTCTTAATTTACTCCTAAGGAGATTGTTATTAGCCACACCCCCACCCAGAAGCATCTTTTTTGGATGTTTTGAGGGTGTGCTGTTTTCTATTTGATACTTTAAAACATTGATGATGTGATCAAAAGCAGTGTTTTGGAAAGAAGCGGCCAAATTATATATTTTTTTCTTATTCAATGGTTTTTCTTTTTCAATGAGTCTGTACATGGCTGTTTTTAATCCTGAATAGCTAAATCTATTTTTTTCTCTATCTTCGATTAACTGTAGAGGAAGATTGTATGAATTTACATTTCCACTTTTCGCAAATTTTTCTAAAGTTGCTCCACCCGGGTAGCCTAAACCCAACATTCTTGCTCCTTTGTCTAAAGCTTCTCCCAGAGCATCATCTACTGTTTGGGCAAGTATTTTGTATTTACCGACATTTTCTATATAAATAAGCTGAGTGTTTCCGCCGGAAACGACTAAACCCAAAGCGGGAAAATCAATGTTTGCTTTTTTCTTATTCTTAGAAAAAGCTTGGGCAAGGGGACTAAGCAAATGTGCTTCAATGTGGTTAATGGGAATAATCGGTTTTTTGTATTTAAGTGCAAGTTCTTTTGCTTTTGTAATTCCCACCTCAAGAGCAATTGCCAATCCCGGCCCCTGGGTTACTGCAATTGCATCAATGCCCTTAAGGCTTCTATGTTTTTGTCCTAGTGCCTTATTTATAACCCAGTCAATTCTTTCTTTGTGCAGTCTTTGGGCAAGAGATGGCATTACTCCACCAAAATCTGCATGCTGGCTTGCTTGAGACCAAATAATGTTTGAAATTACTTTTAAATCGTAAGTTACGGCTGCTGCTGTTTCATCACAACTTGTATCGATTGCCAATATTTTCATATTAAATTACCTCCCAGCTTATTAATCTTTCATTATCTTTTTTCCCATAGTCTATTTTTACTAAGACTATAAGTGCGTGTTCTCTTTGTTTTTTTATCTCGTTTATAACCTTGTCGGCCCATTCAACCGCAATAACCATATTATTATTCTCAATCATTTTCAAAAAACCAAAAGAATTTAGCTCTTCCGGTTTTTCCAATCTCCATGCGTCTATATGGATAAGCTTCCCGTATTCTAAGATGAGATTAAAAGTGGGGGAGACAATTTCTTCTTTAATCCCCAAAACCTTGCCCAAGCCTTTTGTAAATTGTGTTTTACCCGATCCCATTTTTCCGGAAAGAGCAAAGATAATCGGTTTAATGCCCAAATAACTTTCGTATTTTTGAAAAATCTCCTTGGCCGTGTTTTGTGTATTCTCCTCACCTTTTGAAAGAACCATATTTTTGTTTTCGAATTTTATATCTCCTTGCCTAAGAATGGCCGGATCATCAAGTGTGGTGTCTATTACTGTTGAAGGTTCGTTGTGAGGAAGTTCTCCGGCATTAATTATCAAATCTATAAGGGATTTTTGTTTATCTGAAATATTATCCAATATGTCGGATATTTTATAAGGGCGTTTCATGTAAGATGCGTTTGCGGATGTCGCTGTTATGGGTAGTTTAAGTAATTTTACTATTTGACCAACCAGAGGATAGTTAGAAATTCTTATACCCAAAGTGCCCGTTTCGGACTCGACTCCTTTTGCCAGCTTGTGTTTTCCGTGAGAAACGACAGTTATCGGGCCGGGTAAAAATTCCCTATAAATGTTTCTTGCACTTTTGTTTAGAACGACATACTCATTGGCCATTTTTATGTCACTTACCGCAATGGAATATGGTTTTCCCAGAGGCCTTTTTTTATAAGTATTTAGTTTTTTTATTGCTTTTGGATTTGTTGCATCAGCAGCAATTCCATAGGTGGTTTCACAGGGAAAGATTACAAGACCTCCGTTTTTTAAGACACTTACAGCCTTGGCCACGGATTTCGTATTTTGTTTGACTATCTTCATACCTATAGTTTACTGTATGGGAGCTGTTCCCCGCAAGTAAACTGCGGCCCACGGCTGGTATTTTGAAGTAAAAGTCTTTTTATAAATTATTTCTCCATCCCTTGCTACTGAATAGGTGAAAACAACCGTTGCTCCCCAGGCTTTATGCTCAGTTTGGGTAATTTTGCCAAGAGGAGCAGATGGGTCGTCCTGGTAAATATCAGGCGGGGGAGCTATTTGATTTGTGACTTTTGGTTTGGAAATGGTTGTCACCCTTCCGTCTTTGGTTCCATATATTTCAAAAGTCAGCACCATTTTTTTATTATCAACCCGCGTTTGAATAAGAAGGTGATTAGGGGTGTCATTTTTGAATTTTAAATCAACGCTGGGGCTGTAAACCGTAGCATCAAGCCCCGGAGGAGAGGATTGTTCATAATAGCCGACCCGATAGGCATGGGCGGTTCTTTCGATAATAGGTAGTCCCGCATTAAGTATTGCCCTAAAAAGTGTTGTTGAAACCTGACAGACCCCACCACCGTCTCCGAGAATGGTTTTGCCCCCCGAGATTATGTACGCCTGTTTGTAGCCGGTTTGAGTTGAAATATCTCCCACCACTTTGACAAACGAAAAAGTTTCTCCCGGGGCGACCAAAACGCCCATAAATTTGGACGATGCAAGATTGATATTATATATTCTTCCCGAAATAGATCCTGCAAAATACGAAATTCCGCGTCCCAGAAGCTCATTTATTCCTAAATTGTTTACATCGGAGGTTTTTACCTCCGGAGAAGTTAGGGTTGCAGGAACCAAAACATTCGAACTATCAATATCAGTTTCTTCTAGGGTTCTTAAGTTGCCTATTATCATCTGCCCAAGAAGCTCTTCGTTTACCTTCACCCCGTCCTTGGAAGGAGTAAACTCTTTTACTCTCCCTCCTTCAAAAACGAATACGGAATTAATCGGTTCGTGATTTAATATAGTTGTAACTTTTATGACCATTTCCGAAATAATTTGGTCGTCATAAAAGCTATCAGAATCTATTAATCTCAAAATATCTTCTTTTTGGTAAATAAAAGTTTGGTCATCGTATATAATTGTCAACTTTTTATTAATTAGTCTTTCCCCTCTTTTTAAAAATACATCTTCTTCCTGGGGATTAAGTCTGGGGTCAATTTCAACAATCGGTATTGTAATATCCGAATTATCTAAGAAAGAAAAATTATGGCCAATTTGTGCAATTAATAAATTCTTATCGAGCCTATAGCCGATTTTTCCTTTTTCTAAATTTACTTTGGCGTTTGTAATTGTAAGAGAAGGATAAATAGCTGGCGTTTCCACCTGATCCGAAATAACAGAGATTAAGCTTTCAAGCTTCTCGTTGTTTTTGTCAAACTTAAGGCCAAGATCTTTTCTTTTGACAAAAGAAATAATTCTTTCCTTAAAGTCATAAAGAATATTTCCCGTTCTGTAAATTCCCAGTGCATTTTGAACAGAGGCATTAAGATCTAAAGATAAATCTATTGAATCCGGAGTGATATTAAATATCTGCGTAGAATATACTAGTCTTATTGTTTCAGGGATTTGAACATTTTCTCCCAAGATTTTAATTGCCTCTTTGGCGCTTTTTCCACTCAAGTTAACTCCTGCAATAAAAGTATTTGGAAAGACCCTTCCTGTAAAAGAAAGATTAAAGGTACAAAAAATAATTATTAAAAGCTCAATAAAAATCAAAAACCTTTCTTTATTGTTCTTAATGTGTGGATTATCCCAGAAATTCTTTTTTTGCATCATTACAAATATGATACCATTAGAAGTAAGTTATATGCCTGACCAAATAAATCCTTTCCAAACTGTTGTTAATAATTCACAAGAAGCACCGGTTGTCCCACAAGCGGGCGTGCCAAGTGTCATTTCTACACCGCCACCCAAGAAAGGTTTTCCCAAGGTTGTTATTTTAATTATTTTTGTTTTGGTTCTTCTCGGACTTGCCTACTTTCTTTTTATTAGAGGAAAAAGTTCAAAAACACAATCCTCCGGAGAGATTGTTTGGTGGGGGCTTTGGGAGGATATCTCTACAATCACCCCGTTAATTACTGAATATGAAGCCAAAAATCCTAAAGTAAAAGTAAAATATGTCAAACAATCAAAACAGGATTATCGGGAAAGACTTATAAACGCCCTAGATAAAGGATCCGGTCCGGACATATTTACATTTCACAATTCCTGGGTTCCGATGTTTAAGGCATATCTTGATCCGATACCTGCATCTGTCATAACTCCTTCAGAATTTTCCCAGGTTTATTATCCTGTGATTACAAATGATTTAACCGCAGGATCTGAAATTTTAGGAATTCCTTTAGGGTATGATGCGTTGACCCTTTTTGTTAACAGCGATATTTTTGCAAGTTACGCTAAAAATATTCCCACAACTTGGGATGATCTAAGAAGCGTAGCAATAGAACTTACTAAAAAGGATGATAGCGGCACAATTATTCAATCCGGGGTGGCATTGGGAAGAACCGAAAACGTGGACCATTGGCAGGAAATACTGGCTCTGATGATGCTTCAGAACGGAGTAAATCTTGCTATTCCCACAGGACAACTGGCGGAAGATGCACTAACTTTTTTTACACTCTTTGCAACTTCTGACGGGGTTTGGGATGCATCTCTTCCGACATCTACAGCAATGTTTGCGGGAGGAAAACTTGCGATGTATATAGCCCCTTCCTGGCGCGCTTTTGAGATATCTCAACTTAATCCAACTTTAAATTTCAAAACAGCTCCTATTCCTCAGCTTGCAAAAGGTGGTTCGGGCCAAAAAGATGTTACATATGCAACCTATTGGGTTCAGGGAGTTTCAAATAAGGGACTAAATAAAACTGCTTCCTGGGACTTTTTGAAGTTTATTTCATCCTCCGATTCACTATCGAAATTATATACAAATGCTTCAAAGCAAAGGAAGTTTGGAGAAGCCTACCCCAGAATTGATATGACTCAGCTTCTAACTGATCATCCGGTGTTGGGATCGATTATTTCTCAAGCCCCAAATGCACAAAGCTGGTATTTGCAGTCAAGGACATTTGATGGTCCAACCGGAATAAACTCTCTTATCAGTAAATATTTCGAGGATGCAGTAAATGCTGTAAATGCCAGAAATGCGGCAGAAAAGGTTCTTCCCACGGCCGCTCAGGGGGTTTCACAGGTCTTAAAGCAGTATGGGATTTCAAAATAGCGCGTTTTTAGGAGAAGAAGAAACTGCTTCAATTTACTATCACGATATTTTCGACTACGCCCTTGATGCAAAGGAAATAATCAAATGGAGAGTGGGGGAAAAGGGACTGGCCTTGTTTACAAAAACAAAAGAGATATTAAATAAAGACGGATTTTATTTTTTGAAAAATAAAGAAAACCTTCTTTATAAAAAGACCCTAAGAGAAAGAATTTCAAATAGAAAACTAGAAATTGTCAAGAAAAATGCTTCTGTTTTAAATAAAATCCCGACTGTTTTAGGAATATTTGTTACGGGTGCGCTTGCCATGAACAACGCGGAAGAAGAATCAGACGTTGATCTGATGATAATAACCAATAGAAATTCACTTTGGCTTACAAGATTGCTTGTATATTTAATATTAAAAGTAATAAATTCCAGCGTAAGAAAACCGGGAGAAATTTATCAAAAAGACAAACTTTGTTTGAATATTTGGCTTGATGAATCCGCACTTTCCTGGAATTTACAAGACAGAAATATATATTCCGCTCACGAAATTGCCCAGATTAAGTCGATCGTGGATAAAGGGGATATATATCAAAGATTTTTGCAAAAAAATATCTGGATTTTAGATTATTGGCCAAACTCTGTAAAAATCGAAAACATTAAACATAAGACCAAAAACTACAGCAAAAACAAATATAGCAACAAGGGCTGTTTATTTGAAAGGTTTTGTTTTTGGATTCAATATAAATATATGGAAAAAAGAATTACCAGAGAAAAAATTAGTTTGCACAAGGCAATATTCCATCCTAAAAATTGGGGAGAAGCCGTACTTAAAAAACTTTCCTCTTGACAAGATAATTTTGCATGCCTAAAATAGCACTCAGTCTTAACGAATGCTAATATGACAAAGCTAAATTTGAAACCAACTGCGGGTTATATTTTAATAGAACCCCTTGAAAAGGAAGTCAAAACATCTTCAGGTATATATCTTCCCGATAACGTTTCAGAGAAACCGCAAAAAGGAAAAGTTTTGGCTGTAGGAGCTTCTGAAATTACGGAAAAGGGAATAAAAAAAGTTTCTCCTGTAAAAGCGGGGGATAAAGTAATTTACAAAAAGTGGGGAGGAAATGAAGTAAAAATAGGAATTAAAGAATACTTATTTGTTAAATTTGAAGACATATTAGCTATAGAAAAATAAGAAAAAAATGGCAAAACAGCTTAAATTTGGAAAAGACGCAAGAGCTTTTCTCTTAAGGGGAATTAATACCGTTGCTAAAGCGGTTGTTACAACTCTTGGACCCAAAGGAAGAAATATTGCCCTTGATAAAAAATGGGGGGCTCCAAACATTGTTCATGACGGAGTTTCGGTTGCTAAGGAAATAGATTTACCCAATCCCTTTGAAAATATGGGGGCCCAACTTGTAAAAGAAGCTGCTTCAAAGACAAACGATAATGCGGGAGACGGAACCACAACTTCAACACTTCTTGCTCAGGTTTTAACTCAAAAGGGGATGAAAAAAATAGATGCGGGAGCAAACCCCATGATTGTCAAAAAAGGGATTGAGAAGGCAGTTGAAGCAACAGTTGCCGAGCTTAAAAAGATGGCAAAGCCAATTAAAGGAAAAGAAGAAATTACACAAGTTGCCACAATTTCTGCGGGGAGCGATGAGATTGGGGCAAAAATTGCTGAAGCCTTGGATAAAGTTGGCAGGGACGGTGTGGTTACCGTTGAGGAGGGAAAGGGTTTGACAATTGATATCGAATACAAAGACGGAATGGAATTTGACAGAGGTTATGCTTCAGCCTACTTTGTCACAAACCCCGATAAAATGGAGGCTGAAATTGAGGATGCGTATATTCTTTTAACAGATAAAAAAATAACTTCAATTCAAGATCTTTTACCCTTCTTGGAAAAGTTTGTCAAGGTTTCTAAAAACCTGGTTATTATTGCCGATGAGGTTGAAGGAGAAGCACTTGCCACCTTAGTTGTAAATAAACTAAGAGGAACTTTCAATGTTTTGGCAATCAAAGCTCCCGGATTTGGAGATAGACGTAAAGAGGCACTTGAGGATATTGCGGTGTTAACAGGAGGAACGGTAATTTCGGAAGATACAGGAAGAACCCTTGAGGCAATTGAGGTGGGAGATTTAGGGCGTGCCGATAAAATCTGGGCGGATAAAGACAATGCAAGAATAATTGGAGGAAAAGGGGAAAAGAGTGCAATTGAAGCAAGAATTACTTCAATTAAAAAGCAGATTAAAACGACAGACTCAGATTTTGACAAAGAGAAGTTTGAGGAAAGGCTGGCAAAGCTTGCCGGAGGAGTTGCTCAGATTAATGTTGGGGCAGCTACAGAAATTGAGCTTAATGAGAAGAAAGAAAGAGTTAAAGATGCTGTTGGAGCAACAAAGGCTGCAATTGAGGAAGGAATCGTTCCGGGCGGAGAAACGGCCTTTCTAAGAGCAAGAAAAGCTATTAAAGAGATTAAAGTCGAAAAAGGAGATGAACAGTTGGGGGCAGACATTGTGTACGAAGCTTTGGAGGAACCCATTAAATGGCTTGTAAAAAATGCTGGAGATGATGAACTGGCGGTATTAAAGAAAATATTAGCCTCAAAAGAAATAGATTTTGGATATGACGTACTGACGGGCAAATTCGGTTCAATGACCAAGCTTGGAATAATTGATCCTGTTAAAGTAACAAGGTCAGCATTGCAAAATGCAGCTTCGGTTGCCGCAATGGTTATAACAACGGAAGGTTTAATAACAGATCTTCTCGAACCCAAGAAAGATGCGCCTCAGATGCCTCAGGGTGGAATGGACTATTAATCTTCTTTAGAACATAGATGAAGTCAGTGTGGGAAGAATAGCAAACGGGTTTATAGGAATTCCATTTTTCCTTATTTCAAGATGAAGATGTGATCCTGTAGAATGCCCCGTTGCCCCTACAGCTCCGATTGTATCCAAGACCGTAACAACATCCCCTTTCAGAACATTGATTTTTGAAAGATGGGCATATAAAGATGTAATACCATCTCTGTGGTTGATAATTATGGCGCTTCCGTAGCCCACGCTTGATCTTGATATATCTTCAACAACACCGTCCTTGATCGGTTTTACCTCGGTCCCTCTTGGAGCTGCAATATCGATGGCAGGATGGAAAAAGGAAAATCCCTGGCTAACGTAGCCTACCTGTATAGGATATTGAATTGTTCTTTCGGTAACAGTGGATATGGCTACTTCGGCTTCAGGAATAATGGTTGTTTCAGGCTTGATTTGATCAGCTTGTACAGGCACAAATGAGCCTAAAACAAGCATCAGGGTAAGATTTGTTCCGACTAGACGCTTTACGCTTTTAGCTTCAAACAAGCGTCTGAAAAACCTCGAAATTTTACTTCTGTTTCTCATATTAGGCAGGACTCGCAAATCAACTAAAATCCCACCATATTGGTGGGAGAAACGCAATTCTACCCTATGAAATACCGAAAAGTCAAGTTTGGGAGGTAATTTTCAGAAATAGTTTTTGAGAGGCCGGAGCGGGAATCGAACCCGCGCATAACGGTTTTGCAGACCGCATCGTTACCACTTCGACATCCGGCCAACTCAACCGTATTTTATCACAGTTTGTGTTAAAATTTCTTCACTATGAATATAGCTTTAAAGATATTTTTGATTATCCTTTCTATTGTAATGGTTTCTTTTGCTATATTTTTTATTGTTGGAAAGATCAAGCCCAAAAAGGCTGGGATATTGATTGAAACAACTCCATCTTCAACTGTGTTTATTAATGGAGCACAAGTCGGTAAAACACCATATAAGGGAACTTTTAATCCGGGAGAAATTGATTTAAAACTTGTACCTGATGCGAATGGTGGGCCTTTGGTTTTATTCGAAACAAGGCTTCTATTAAATTCGGGAATTGAAACCGTTGTTAAAAGGGAGTTTGGGGAGACTTTCGATTTGTCGGGAGGTGAGATTGTTTCCTTTGAAAAAACAGGAGAAAGGAATCCATCTATTGCTGTAGTTACAGATCCTGATTCCGCTCAAATTTCAATAGACGGTAGGGCCTATGGTTTTGCCCCTTACAAAACATCTCAAATAACATCTTCTGCACATCAGGTTGCGGTTAGCCTGAACGGATATCTGGAAAAAACGGTAAACGTAAAAGCAATTTCGGGATATAAATTAACCCTAATGGTTAAGCTTGTGAAGGATTTTAATAAGATAGAACCAACTCCCACACCGTCCGCAACACCCGCTCCTCAAATAAAAGTGGAAATTCTATCTACTCCCAACGGATTTTTAAGGGTCAGAGAGTCTTCATCAACAACATCTGACGAAATAGCCAGAGTAAATCCTAAGGATACATTTTTATTGATTGAAGAAAGCGAAGATAAAGATTGGTATAAGATTGAATATGAGGTAGGAAAAACAGGATGGATCTCCAGCCAGTATGCTAAGAAACTAATTTAGATAGTTGCTCCTCCGTAGAAGATCCAAACGATTATTGTGGTCCAAATTACAACCGCAGTAATTAAAGCTTTATCTGTAAGAAGCAGTTTTTCCGGAGCTTCAGATTTACCTGCAAAGATAAGATATTCGTAGCGCATAATGCCAAAAATAACTACGGGAATTGTAATCATCAAAAGTTTATTGATAGTTGTTGTTTTTGAAAGTTCTGCTAAAAAGAGCCAAAGGTCAAGTGATACTTTGGGGCTTTCAAAGAATGTAAAAAGAGCCCAGGAAACCCAGGCGGCGTTTCCAAACATAGTAACATATGAGTTAAGAAGCTCTTTATTGTAATGAGTAAGACTTTTTCTGGTTACTTCCGTTGTTTTACTTAAGAGATTAAATTCAGACCTTCTTTTACCCGATGCTAAAAACAAAGCTACGGAAACGACGCAGAGGAGGAACCAAACGGAAAGATGGGCGTTAATTACCAATGCTCCCGAATAAATTCTTAAGATAAATCCTGTTGCAATAATGAGAATATCTAAGATAGGAATGTTTTTAAGCCCCAGACTGTAAAGAATTTGAAGAATTAGGTACCCCCAGACAATGTAAGTAAAAAGTGAAGGTAGGCTTGATGCAAAAAAAAGGGCCAAAAAAACCAAAATTACTATTTCAAATACGGCTATGCGGATAGGTAAATTGCCTGAAGCAATCGGCCTTTCTTTTTTAGTAGGATGAAGCCTGTCTAATTTGGCATCAAAAATGTCGTTTATGATGTATGTCGCAGACGTTATAAAGCAGAAGGAAATAAAAGCAAGAAAGATCTTATCAAAAAGCGGAGCTTTAAACAGATTTCCCGTAAATACCAAGGCTGCAAATAGAGCAAGATTTTTAATCCAATGGACTGGTCTAAGAACCCAAAAAGCAGCCTTTATGTTTTTTGCCGATATGTTAGCCATAATATAAGTCCTCCTAATACAACTGTGATCCCCACCATTGTATATAACTTAGAAGTTGTATTCAAATTAAGAGCGATAAAGCCTAAAAATGCCGTTATGGCCCAATAAAAAACCGCAATTCTTCTTTTACCCCATGCAATTGCCAAGAGTCTATGATGCAGGTGTCCGCGATCTCCCCAAACCGGAGACTTTCCTGAAAGAATTCTTCTTATAATAACATAGCCGGTATCTATCAATGGTACCCCCAGAACAACCATTAAGACTCCAACTTTTGTTGTTGAAAGTATCGCCAAAATAGCCAGTATATAGCCTGCCATGGCACTTCCGCCGTAGCCGGGCATAATTTTTTGAGGGTAGAAATTCCAGGGAAGAAAACCCAAATAGCTTCCCGCTAATATTGCGGCGAGAGTTATTACCGGCCATTGGGCAATATCCGCTGAAAATTTTAATGACATTGCGGCAATTGTTATGGCGGAAATGACAACAACTCCAGGAAGTTGTCCATCAATTCCTTTAGCTCCCATATTAAGCATATTCATGATAAAGACAATCCAGATAAGTCCGAACAAATCCGAAAGAATCCAAATACTTCTTTCCCTTCCTAATAAATTAAAAACTATCTGAGGCGAGGAAAGGTCGATTATTCCCCCTTGGGGATTAGAAACAAAAGAGATTCCTATTCCAACCGCAATTGGGGCTAAGGCGGCAAGAAGTCCTAGAATTAGTCTTAAATAGGGATTTAGGTTGTATTTATCGTCCAATATTCCGACTATGGCTATTAATGTTAATCCTATTAATATTCCGACAAGGTGTTTATCTGGTGGCAGAAATATTAATGAGGTAAATAGTATGGCCAGGTAAGTAGCGAGTCCTCCCATCCGAGGTACGGGGTATTTGTGAATTACCTTAATATGTTTATTTACACTGGGGTCATCAATAATCTTGAATTTATTTGCCAGTTTTATAACAAATGGGGTAGAAAGGTACGCTATCAAGACTGCAACAATTCCGGGTATCAAAGCCAGTTTTACTATTGGTTGCATCATATATAACCTACCAGAAAAATTATTTTAATTATCGTTATGGATGCAAAAACTGAAGTAGCAAATCCGGCTACCACCAAAGTTTTTTTAATGAACTCGTCTTTAACAACGGTTGTCAAAAATAAGTTAAAACAAATAAAAACCAGGGAAAATACCGGCGGAATCAATATGGCAAATGAGGAAGAAATTTGTGCTTCTCCCTGAGGAAGGCCGTAAAAAATGGGAATTTGAGGAGGAAGTCTTCCTTGAATTAAAAGACCAAAAAGGATTACTGCGAAATTTAATATTAAAGAAGCTTTAAAATATTCCTTAAGAGGCAGTTTTTTTAAGATAGCTTGCATATTATTTGGAAGAGTTGATTAGACTCCACATTTCCGCCCCGTCGATTCTATTAATAAGAAGATAATTTTGACGCAATAAATTTGCAATTTCAAGAAAAGGTTTTGCTTCCGGGGTAATTACAATAAATCTTGGTTTGTTTGAGGAAAGCATTGTTACGGTTTCGTTGGCAGTGGAATAATCAATGATATGGTAATCAGCGACATACTTCATGGGAGGGAATTTTCTGGAAAGGGCATAAATAGTAGAAGAATCAGGGCCCCAAACAAAGACGCTGTCATTATGACGACCTGAGTTTATGAGAAAACCCGCTATTTGATAATTTCTTAATGTATATTTATTGAAACCCAAAACATATTTATCTTTATTATCAATGCCGGTAATATATTTTATAAATCTGACATAGTATGAAGTTGTCGGGTAGTACCAAAATTTGTAGTAAACAGGAACAAGGAAAGCCAAAAGAAGGGGGATAACAACATACGTTTGTTCAACCAAAGTATGGGTAAACAAAATACCCAGAAGTATTACAATTGGCCCTACTGATTGCAAAAGATAGTGGGGGTAAGGTCTTTCCGAAAGTGTAACTGCGAAGAGTGAAAGCATTAACCAGACAGATGCCAAAATGAAAGGTCCGGAAAGCCTTTTTCTGAATATATAAGTTATTATGATTCCAAATGAGGCAATCAAAAATCGAATAAACAGGGGAGCATTTTTTGCAAGAAAGCTTTTTTGGACATCAACCGGCCTCCATGAAGAGACATAACCCATATTTTGCATAAAGGCCGCTTTTATATAATCTCCCAAATGACCGCTTACAGCATACCAGGCAAGGCTTAGAATGACCGGAATTAAAAAACCAAGGATTATGTAAAAACTGTTTTTGACTATTTTAATAATATTTTCCTTTTTAAAGCCTGTTGTAATAATCCAGAAAAGAATGACAACGGGTAAATCAAGAATTGCAGGAACTTTGGTTAAGAAAGATATTCCGAAAAGAAATCCGGAAAATAACAGGTTTTTAATATTTAAAGTTCGGGAAAGAAGGATATAAATTCCTCCCAGGGAAAAGGCCATCATGAAATTTTCAGCGTTTGCAATATTTCCTTCCAATAAAGGAAGCGCGGTCAAGAGCGCAAATAAAATAACAGATACTTTTTCGGTTTTGGCTTTATTTTCAAAAATCTTTCTTACTATTTTTGCAAAGAGGGCGATTGATATTAATGATGCTATGGCAAGAAATATTTTAAACCAGACTAAATTGCCGGCAAGTGCTGCAATTAAATATAGAATTGGAGGTTTATTGTCGTGAAGTCTGGAATAAAAAGGCAGACCTTGTCTTAAACCCTGACCCAAAGTTAAATAGATTGTTTCATCTCCGTAGTAATAAGGCTCAAAAAAGGATGGGATTCTAAGTAAAAAACAAACAAACAGAAGAATCGCAAGCCAATTTGGAATATTTAATTTCTCTAAAAAAGCGTGGATTTTCTTTAACATCAATTTATACTACAATTCTAGCATATGGAAACTTGTTTGGTGACTGGGGGAGCAGGGTTTATAGGTAGTCATTTATGCGACAAACTTATTGAGAGTGGCTATGAAGTAATCTGTCTTGACAATCTTCTTACGGGATCTAAAAGAAACATAGAACATTTTCTAAATAACCCAAATTTTGAATTTATCGAAGCTGATGTTTGTGATCCGATCAGTCTTTCTCAAGACGTTAATTATATATTTCATTTAGCTTCTCCAGCTTCCCCTGTTGATTATCAAAACCATCCTGAGGAAACACTACTCGCAAATTCATTGGGGACATTAAACGTACTTAAATTTGCTAAGGAGTCAAAAGCGAAAGTATTAATTGCGTCAACTTCGGAAGTTTACGGCGATCCTAAGGAACATCCGCAGAAGGAAACATACTGGGGGAATGTTAACTCCTATGGGCCGCGTTCTTGCTACGACGAAGGCAAAAGATTTGGGGAAGCTGCGACATATGTTTATATTAACAAACACGGAATTGATGCAAGACTAATAAGAATCTTCAATACCTACGGGCCAAGAATGCAGAAAGATGACGGTAGGGTAATCTCAAATTTTATAAATCAGGCGATTAACAAAAAACCATTAACAGTATATGGGAAAGGGGACCAGACAAGATCGTTCTGTTTTGTATCAGATTTGGTTGAGGGAATATTCAAGGCAATGTTTACAGAAAATACTAAGGGAGAAATAATAAATCTAGGAAATCCGGAGGAATATAAAATTATCGATTTAGCGGACAAAATAAAAAAACTTACAAATTCGGATTCGGAGATTGTTTATGAAGATCTTCCTCCGGATGATCCAACACAAAGACAGCCGGATATTTCAAAAGCAAAAACCCTTCTTTCCTGGGAACCAAAAGTTACAGTTGATGAAGGACTCCAAAAAACGATTGAGTATTATAAGAGTTTATAAATGGGATTAGGCGCAAGAAAATATTGGGTTCGTGGCCATCAGAAGTATTTAGAACTATCTTGGATAGATAAACCTTCGATTTTTGCCACCCAAATTATTAAGTATTTTCCCGAAAGAGGCACATTATTGGATTTAGGGGCCGGGCAGGGACAAGATTCAAGATATTTTGCCGAAAAAGGGTATAAAGTTCTGTGTACTGATTTTTCAGATTTTGCTTTAAAAATAGCAAAGGAAAAGGCGGAGAAACAGAAGTTAAATATTAACTTTCTTAATGTCGATATTTCTAAAAAATTTCCAATTAAGACGGGTGAATTTGACATTGTTTACTCTCATTTAGGACTTCATTATTGGAACGAAGAAGTGACGCATAAAATTTTTGAAGAAATCTATAGGGTTTCGAAACCAGGTGGGATAGTTGCTGCTTTATTTAATTCACAATCGGACCCCGAAATTAAGGAATTTAAAAAAATTGAGGAGAACCTGTATTATGACCCTAAGGGTTTGTTAAAAAGTTACTTTACCTCTGACTATTTAAAAAAATTTATAAAAAATAAATTTGATATAGTTTTATTGGATGATTTGGGGGAGACATACAAAGATGAAATTAAAACATTAGTAAGATTTGTTGGGAAGAAGACTTAAACCTTTTCAGTAACCTTGTATTCAATATATTTTCCAAGCATTAATCTTGTGTGGGCATCAAGGCCGGGAAGGGCAGAAAAGAAAAATCCAACAATCGGCATTAGGATAAATTCAAGCGGACTAAGAATTAATTTCCAAACTGGATACCCACTTGGCCTTTTGGGTCTATAGATATAATCCATAACAACAATTACTCCCAGGAACATAAGAGCAAGAGTAAGAATAAAAGACGACATCTTTGGAACCATAAATCCAAGAGCGGTTCTGCCAAATGCCGGATTAAGAAGAACAGGAAGAGTTAAACCGATTGTAATGATAAACCAGTTAACCGGCCAGAAGAAATGAGCCCAGAGAGCAAATACGAGCCTCATTGTTTTATCCCAGAACGGTACTCCCGGAGTTAAAAAGTAGCTTTTAATAATCCATGGGGTATCGGATACTCCCCAAGCCCAGCGCTTATACTGTTCATACTGATTTTTTACTGTTTTCCAAAAACTGGTTGACTGGGCTGCGTCTGCATGAACAGGAAGATAAATCGGTTCAACTTCAATTTGCCCCCTTGTTTTATAATAAGCTTTGAAAAATATTCCCCAATCTTCCGGTATTTTATCCGGATCCCAATATCCGACCTCGTCAAGAAGCTTGAAAGACAGGGAATAATTCTGTGCATTTATAAGTTTATCTTTTCTTGGAAGCTGAGCGATATCCCAGATTGATGCAAAAGTATTAGGAACCCTGGAAACTGCGGGAATTTCCCAGATATTGTTGTAAAACATGACAGCAGGCTGCCAAAACCTTCTGAATCTGTTGGGATTATCTAAAAATTTAAAAGTAAGGTAGGAAAAGTGTTTGGGACTGAATTTATGATCCGCATCACAGGAGGTTACCACAAAGTAATTTATATCAAGTTTTTTATTATCTATTACATTTTTCTTAAACCAGACTGCCGCAAATCTTTCGTTTGAAGCTTTACCCACAGCTTCTCCCGGAACAAGTGTGTGAACAGTAATAAAAAAGTTGCCGAATACCCCTTTATATTTTTCCAATAAGTATTTGCTTTTTTCTTCTCTCTCCTCTTTGGGTTCTTTTCCTTCCATGGCAAGAATTATATTTAGCTGCTTTCCGGGAAGATCTTGACTTGCAATTGCAGAAATTGTCCTTTCGAGTATCCTTAATGGTTCCTTGTAGGTAGGAATTATTATTACATGATTTACCTTCTTCCAGTCCGGAAATGATTTAATATCTGCCACCCAGTTGTAATTTAATGAGGCCTGGATTTTTAAATGGGAGACAATTGCGCTTATGGCAATTTGAAAAGATTGATAGAACCAGAAAATATTGAAAAACAAAACAAAGTAGGCGACCACATTGGGAATTACCAAAATTCCCCAGTAAGGAAACAAAATTACATTCCAGGAAAAAAATCCGGGGAGAATTTCCAATAATCTTTGAACCGTCTTGTCGTTTTTGATAATAAACTGTCTAAATTTGGACATGCTAATTATTTTAATCTTGGAAAGAGAGGAGAATCCGATTTAATCTCTGGACCCTTAAATTGTTTCTCTATTTTTCTTGCAGTAACAGGTAAAAATGGTTGCAGGTTGTATGCGATGTTTCTGATACCATTAATTGATTCCTGCAAAAATACTTCAAGTTTTTTACCCTCTAGTTTCCAAGGTTCATTCAAATTAATTTCTTGATCCAGGTCTTTAATTTTTATCCAGATATCCATTAATGCTGAATCAAATCTAAATTCCGAGATAGAAGTTCCCACTTCTTTGTAGAAATCAGTTTTTGTGTTACTAAAACTAAGCTCAGACTTTTCTGCTAGTTTGGCTATTCTTGAAACTAAGTTTCCTAAACCGTTTGCCAAGTCAGCATTATAAACCACCTTAATCTTATCCACGCTTATATCAACATCTTCAGTAATTGGACCATATCTAATAAAGTAATACCTTACGGCGTCAACTCCGAATTTTTCTATTAATTCATCCGGTCTTATCACATTTCCTCGGGATTTACTTATTTTTTCTCCGTTAAGAGTAATAAAACCATGTCCGTAGATTGTTTTTGGCAGCTCATATCCTGCACTTTTGAGCATCGCCGGCCAAAGAAGTGCATGCCATCTGACATTATCCTTTCCCAGTATGTGAATATCTGCCGGCCAGAAGTCAGGGGCTCCCGAAATATAGTTTATAAGAGCATCAAACCAGACATAGATTATCTGTTTTGGGTCTCCAGGAACCGGGATCCCCCAAGAAACTTTTTCAATGGGCCTTGAAATTGCTATATCTTCAAGACCCTGCTCCAAAAAGCCAAGCATATTCTTCCTTTGTGATTCTGGCTTAATAAAGTCGGGATTATCTAATATATGTTTTTTAAGAAAGTCTCTATATTTGGACCATTTAAAAAAATAGTTTTCTTCTTTAATTTCTTCAAGTTCTCGAGTTAGATGAAGGGGGCATTTGTCATCAACAATTTCAGAAGGGTTTTTGTATGATTCACAGCCCGTGCAGTAAAAACCCTTATATTCTCCTTTGTAGATATCTCCGTTGGTATCTACTTTTTTATAAAACTCTTCGACAATCTTCTTATGGTCGGAATCTGTTGTTCTAATAAACCTGTCATAGCTAATAATTAAAAGATCCAGTTGTTCTTGATCTTTTTTCGATATTTCATCAACAAATTCTTTAGGTATTTTTCCTGCTTTTTTGGCAGCCTGTTGGCTTGTTCCTCCATGCTCATCCGTACCTGTCAAAAAGAAGATTTTATCTCCTATTAAACGATGATATCTAGCTAGAACATCAGCTATTATCTTTTGGTAAGAATGGCCAATGTGAATAACATCGTTGGTATAGTCAATGGCAGTTGTAACATAGAATTTCTTGTCCATAATGACTTATTCTACAGCGTGAAGGAACTTGAAGCTACTTTTTAATGAATTTCTGGATTTTCTCGGCCCAGATATTAGCCCATTCTTCCGCCTCCATTTTTTTGATAGCAAGTGCAAATCCTGGTTTTTTGGATAGTTTTTCTATGGTTGCAATTGTTGCAGAAGAAACTTTTAAATTTGTTTTTATGTTTTCGTAGCTTCTACCCTTCTTTAAGTAGTAGGCGACAGATAAACGTTTGGCGAATGTTTCCAGTTCACTGTCATTGAAAAAATCAGTTAAGAACCCATACATCTCATCCATGTTTTTAAAATCAATTAAAGTTTGGGCAAAGGTTTTTATGATCTGATTCTTAAAAGATGTGTTTAGTTTGTTTTCTGAAATTCTCATATTAGCTTCTTCTGGCGAAGTATATTTCGACTGTTACTAAAAGTCCAGAGATAAGAAGAAAGTTTAATATGTTTCCCACCCCGAAATATCTAAGAATAAGAAAGAGGGTAAATCCAGAAGAGACTAAAAAGCCCTGCCGGGAACTTGCAAATATTATTGAGAAAGTAAAAAAAAGATCAAAAAAGATTAAAAGAAAGAAACCAAAAAGAGCTAGGGAAGTTTCCGGATCAATAAAATAGACAAGACCAAAAGTTGTTATCCAGAGAAGAAAAGTAATTATTAAAGTAGGTAGGAAATTTTTTCTCTTTCTAATTTGTTCTTTTCTCTTTTCCTTCATGTTAGAATGCTTGATATGGATATAACCACTGTTTTAATTATAGCTGTAATTACCTTTGTTGTATTGTTTGTTCTTTTAAATAAAAAACTAACAGAATTAAAAGAATCGCAAAAACCGTCAGATGAACTTTTGGAAATAATTAAGATGCTTCAGAGTGGGAGCAAAGAAGACAGAAAAACCCTACTTGATTCTCTTCAGAAAAATACCCAGAGCATGAATGAAAGATTGGATAATGCGGCAAGGGTTATTTCTCAGGTTCAAAGAAACTTAGGAGAGATGAGTGAGGTTGGAAAGGGAATAAGAACTCTGCAGGAATTTCTTCAATCACCCAAATTAAGAGGGGGACTTGGAGAAGAAGTCTTAAAAGAAATGATAGGCCAGACTTTTCCTAAAAACGCATTTCATTTGCAATATCCATTTAAGAGCGGGGTAAAGGTCGATGCTGTTTTAAAAACAGAAGCAGGACTTTTATGTATTGATTCCAAATTTCCAATGGAAAATTTTAACGTCATGGTAAAAGGGGAGACAGAAAGGGAAAGAGAACAGGGTAAGAAAGCATTTATTTCAGATGTCAAAAAACATATTGAGGATATTTCCAAAAAATACATACTTCCCGAAGAAGGCACTATGGATTTTGCCCTAATGTATATTCCTTCAGAGGCTGTCTATTATGAAGCGGTTAATGTTCAGGAACTTTCAAACTATGCAAGAAAACTTAGGGTATACCCCGTTTCCCCAAACACCCTATATGCCCATCTTCAGGTTCTTCTTCTTTCATTTGAAGGGAAAGATTTAGAACTTAAATCAAGAGAAGTGTTTAAAATCTTAAGAGGAATGCATAAAGATTATGAAAAAGTAGAAGAAAACTTAAATGTACTGCAAAAACATTTAACTAACGCATACAATATGATTGGAAATGTATTTTCATCCTTTTCTCAATTAGGAAGAAAAATATCATCAACGCAAAACATAGGAGGCGGAGGAAAAGAAAAGACTAAGGAGTTGGAAGGATGATTAATCAAAATTGGATTTATGTCGGAGTGGGGATACAAACCATCGGAGGAATTGGTTATTTGATAGATACACTTCGAGGAAAAGTTAAACCAAATAAAGTTGGATGGCTACTTTGGTCTATTGCCCCACTTATTGCATTTTTTGCCATGATTAAACAAGGAGTTGGTCCTGAAGCGTGGGCAACATTCATTGTTGGTTTTTTACCGTTGCTGGTATTTATTGCATCCTTTGTAAATAAAAAAGCTTATTGGGAAATAACAAAATTGGATTATATTTGTGGAGCATTGTCTGTTCTAGGTTTGATTCTGTGGATGTTTACAAGGGTGGGTAATATTGCTATTTTCTTTAGCATTATGGCTGACGCATTGGCTTCGTATTTAACAATATATAAATCATATAAAAAACCAGAGACAGAAAGCCACTTGGTCTTTACGTTGGGTATTATCAATGCGGCGATAGGACTTTTAATAATAAAAGAATGGAACTTTCAGAATTATGCATTTAACCTTTATATTTTGATTGATGATATTTTAATAGCGACCTTGATTACTACAAAAATTGGCCCCAAAGTAGACAAACTTCTGAGTAATAAATCAAATTTATAATTCGTGTTACAATCTTCTCGTGGGTAAAGAAGCTTCACTTAAATTAAACGAAGAACAACTTAAAGCTATTAAGTTTGGTGGTGGTCCTCTTTTAATTATTGCAGGAGCTGGAACAGGAAAAACAACTGTTATTACCGAAAGGATTAAAAACTTAATCTTAAATAAAAAAGTAAAACCGGATGAAATTCTTGCATTAACTTTTACCGAAAAAGCAGCCAAAGAGATGGAAGAAAGGGTAGATATTACTCTTCCTTATGGATATACCAATATGTGGATTTATACTTTTCATTCTTTTTGTGATCGGATTTTAAGGGCTGAAGCTTTACATATAGGTCTTGATCCCCGTTATAAACTCATGACCGAATCCGAGTCTATACAACTCGTAAGAAATAATCTTTTTAAACTTAATTTAAATTACTTTAGACCCCTGGGAAACCCTAATAAATTTTTAAGTGGGATGTTGCAGCATTTTTCCCGACTTCAGGATGAAGATGTGGATAGTAAAGAATATTTAAAATGGGTGGGTAAATTAAAAGGAACAACTCTTGAAGAAAAAGAAGAGGCAAAAAAATACAAAGAATTGGCTAATGCATATAGGCAGTATGAAGAATTAAAAGTAAAAGAGGCAAGATTTGATTTTGGAGATTTAATAACCAAAACACTAAAACTTTTTAGGGAAAGAAAAAGTATATTAAAGAGTTATCAAAAACAATTTAAATATATTCTTGTTGATGAGTTTCAGGATACCAACTATGCACAAAATGAACTGGTTAAACTTTTAACTGGAAAGAACGGAAATATTACTGTTGTTGCGGATGATGATCAATCAATTTACAGATTTCGTGGAGCAGCGGTAAGTAATGTTGTTCAATTCAGAAAAAGCTTTCCTAAGACAAAGGTAATTACCTTAACTAAAAACTACAGATCAACCCAGGAAATATTGGATAGAAGTTATGATCTTATACAGCATAATAATCCGGATAGATTGGAAGTTGTTGAAAAGATAAATAAAAAACTTATATCTGTCAAGAAAGAAAGGGGAGAGGGGATTGAGTTTATTCATGAGGGTAGGGTAGAGAATGAAGCGGATGAAATTGCTAAAGAAATAGAAAAATTAATTAAAGAAGAAAAATACAATTATTCAGATTTTGCAATTTTAGTCAGAGCCAATAATCATTCGGAGCCGATTATTAGGGCCCTATACCGTCACGGAATTCCGCATCAGTTTTTAGGTCCGGGAAGACTTTTTAGACAGAGTGAGGTTATAGATCTAATTTCCTATCTTAAGGTTCTATATAATTTCGAAGATTCCGTTTCTTTGTACAGAATTTTCTCAATGGAATATTTTGAAGTTAATGGACGGGACTTGGCAATGATTGGTAACTATTCTAAAAAATATAATCTTTCATTATTTGAAGCAGCCGAAAAGATAGATGAAATTTATGTAACAGATAAAACAAAAGAAAAAGTAAAAGAAATAACAGAACTTATTAAAAAACACTTAGGGATTATAAGGAAAGAAACTGCGGGACAGCTTCTTTACTATTTTCTTTCAGAAACGGGACTACTTCTTAAAATGCTTTCTCCGGAATCTATAGAAGCTGAAAAGAAAGCCAAAAACATTTCTAAGTTTTTTGACAAACTAAAATCATATGAAGCGGATCATGAAGATGCAACCATACCTGCGGTTGTTGATTGGCTGGAATTATCAATGGAATTAGGAGAAAGTCCCTTGGCGGCAAACGAAGACTGGACGGAGATTAATGCTGTTAATATTTTAACTGTTCATTCCGCAAAGGGCCTTGAGTTTCCGGTTGTCTTTTTAGTTAATTTGGTGGCCCTGCGATTTCCGACAATAGAAAGAAGAGAGCAAATTCCAATTCCGGAAAAGCTTATTAAAGAAGTCCTTCCAAAAGGAGATTATCATCAGCAGGAAGAAAGAAGGCTTTTCTATGTTGGAGCAACCCGCGCCAAAGAAAGGCTTTACCTAACAGCAGCCGATTATTATGGAGAGGCAAAAAGAGAAAAGAAATTATCGCCCTTTATTTTTGAGGCATTGGGGGAGAGTGCCCTATCTGCTGAACAGAGGAAAAATAATACCAAACAGCTTTCCATTCTCGAATATAAGCCGGGGATTTCCATTAAGGAAGAAAAAGTACCTCTTCATATAGATTATCTTTCTTACTCGCAAATAGATACTTTTAAAACCTGTCCTTTGCACTACAAATTAAGATATATTTATAAAGTTCCGACACCCCAAACCGCATCCCAAAGTTTTGGAACAACCATGCATGCTGTACTTAGGGATTTTTATTTGAAAGTAGGGGAGAAAGAAAAACCAACAGAAAAACTAATTCTTAATCTATTAAATGATCTTTGGATTAAAGAAGGATATGCAAGTAAAGTTCAGGAAAAAAAGTTTTTGGAAAAGGGGAGAGATTATTTAAAGGGATTTTTGAAGGAGGAATTTAATCCCAAAATAAAAAACGCATCACTTGAGCTTCCATTCTTAGTTCCTTTAATTTCAAAAGACAAAAATCAAAAACCATTAAAAATTGGAGGAAAGATAGATAGAATAGATATTCTTCCGGGCGGACTAATTGAAATTATTGATTATAAAACAGGAGCAACAATTCCGTCACAGAAAGAAGTTGATAATAACCTACAGCTTTCTTTCTATGGCCTAGCGGCCACAAAAATACCGACAGAACCGCTAGGGAAGAGACCTGAGAAAATAAAACTATCACTTTACTTTTTAGATTCTCAAGAAAAAATAACAACTACAAGGACAAAAGAAGATCTGGAAAGGGGAGTGGAAGAAATATTTAAGGTAAGAAGTGAAATAGAAAAATCGGATTTCAAATGTTCAAATCATATATTTTGTCAAAATAAATGCGAGTATTCACTGTTTTGCAAAGCGGAATAACTATTCAAATGCCATTATTTGAAGTCCGTATTTTTTAATATCGGAATTACTCCAGTATTTTTGTTCATTTGTGTTTAGCACGAAGGTGATTTTCTTTTCAATCTTTCTTCCTGTGTATTTTTTCTTTACTGGATCATATTCTTCCAAAACCAAAACATCTCCTTTTTTACATTTAAAATCAGCAAGTCTTGCATCAAATGTTTTTTCTCCAGAAAGAATTTTCTCAAATCCTTCTTTCCAGGTTTTTTTCTTTATTCTCATAAGTAAGGAAATCTGAATTTAGTATAGCATCCGGAGAAGTTTACTTCTTTTCCTCCAAATGATTTTTTGAAGTGGGTGAATCCCAACCAGCTATTATTTGGATATCTTTCGTCATATATTCCTTCGAAATCAAAAACCTTGCACCCCACCTTCTTAGCCCATAGTATTCCTTGATAAACAAGGGAGTATTGGGAGAGGGAAGTACGTCCTTCGAAATTTGTATAACCTTGCCAATAATATGCATAATCGTGTAAAGAACGCGTGAAAATCACTCCACCGATTATACCGCCAGACTTATTGTGCGACGTAAGTATTATAGGTTTATTAGTCTTAAAGGAATCTTTTAAATTAATTAAACTTTTGAAACTCGGAACAAACCTTGTAAATTTAACAGATTTTTTCCATGCAGCATGAAATTTATTTATATCGCCAGTAGAGGAACATTCTTTTATTGTTAATACCCCTCCCCTCTTATCAGCCTTAGCTGTCTTCTTCAGTGCATACCTTGCATCCTTTTTGAAGTTTGCGGTGATTTTAGATATAGGCTCTCTAAGGTCTATTTGAAGTGTTTTTGAGGGTAAATATGGTGACTTGCTAAGCTTAAATCTATATGATATTAATATATCATGGTACTTGGTGGAATTGATGATGGTGGTTGAGTTAGTCTCTAAGACTATCTGAAATACGCGGTATTTTCGGCACAATTTGTTTATTGTATTTAAGTTTATTTCTTCCGGTCTCTGAATTTTTAAGATAGCTCCGATAAACGGAATTTTTTTAATAAAATAATTTACGCTGTTTATTCTTTCTACAATCCACCCTTCCTTTTTAAGATAGTTTGCGTATTCTTGTGTCTGGCGGATATCTATCACTTTAGAAGTTTTAATATCTTCCACCTTATTTCTTCTGCAATTCTATAAGGCCAGTAAAGGATTGAGGTCGGAAGATCCCATGTTCCTATGAATCTAATTACTTTGGGATTATATCCTTCCTTAAATTTAGTAAATCCTTTTCCCTCTTCCCTCCCCCATAGATCAAATGTCTTGAGGTTTAATTTCTTTCCCAGTTTAATAGCTTCCCACATCATTAGGTTATTGGCCATGACATTTTTATGCTTTGCGCTTGATGCTCCGTAAGGATAGTAGAGAAAATTCTTAAAGGAAAAAAGAATCCAGGTTGTTATTATTTCTCCTTTGTATCTAGCGATTAAGAGATGTGCCATTCCGGAAGGCTTCAAAAACTTCCACATTAATCTGTGGTATTTTTCGCTATGCGCGTAAAATCCCTGTCTTTTGGAAGTTTCTTTTGTAAGTTTTAGATATTTTTCAAATGCTTCATCCGAATTATCTTCAATTACTTCCACTTCTTGTTTTTGGGCAAGGCGTATGTTGTATCTTGTTTTAGAATGAAAGCTTTTAAGAAGTTCTTCTTCGGAGCGGGTTAAATCAATCCAGAAAGATGTTGGGGTAAAAAGTATTCTGCCTTTTACCAGACCGAAGCTTTTTAATTCTTTTTTAAGTTGTTCTTTATCTAAAACATTGGGTTCTAATTTAATAAATATCGCATTTGTTTTTTTAGCAATAGCTTTTATTTCATTTATATCCCTTTTGGTTGGTTTAGGACCTCTGATTATTGTTCCTATTTTAAAATTAGTAAAAGGAATTTTACTGAAAATTATTTGAAAATTAGGAAGTCTTACTACTTTATTTCCCCAATCTTCTCTAAATTCTCCCCACTCCCAGGACTGAAGCGGATGGACTGCTTTTTTGTTGAAATTGTCTTTCATTTCAGGTATTTCTCAATAATATCATCAAACACTCCTTCAAAGTTTGTATTTACTGAATCTTTCTGCCAAGCTTTGCCTATCTTTCCGTCATCCAAATCAAAATAGTCTTTCTTTCTTCCTACTTCAGTATAGGGGAACCCTTCTTGGATATTTTCCAACAAGTTTTCGGGAATGTCTATTATAAACCGACTAATGGGATTTGAAACTTTTTCTCCAAAATAAATCCTGCGTGATGCATAACTTAAATATAGAGTTTCTTTGGCGCGTGTAATTCCTACATATGCCAGTCTTCTTTCCTCCTCGAGTTGGTTTTGTTCCCAAAAGCTTCTGGAGTGAGGGAACAGTCCTTCTTCCATCCCTATTATAAATACAACAGGAAATTCTAAACCCTTGGCGGAATGCAGGGTCATTAATGTTATCGCGTCTTTATCATTTTTCCCTTTAATTCTTACTTTTTTACTGTCCGTTTGTTCCGCTTCAACTAAAGAAACATTTTCCAGAAATTCATTGATGTTTCTAAATTCCGTAGCAACCGATCTTAATTCCTTGATGTTTTCCAGTCTTGCCAGATTTTCTTCTGTCTCTTTGGCAAAAAGATCTAAATATCCCGTTTTTTCCAAGGTAAGATCTAAGATATCCAGAGTAGTTTTTCCCTGGATATCTCCTGTGTTATCTTGAAATTCTTTGAATTTTTCAAGTCTTCTTACTCCCAATTTTTCTATTCTTTTTTTTGATACGGAATCTTTAGGATTAACCAAAAGTCGAAGGTAAGAAAGGACGTCTTTAACTTCCTTTCTGTCATAGAATTTGGTTCCTCCAACCAGGGTGTATGGAATACCTGCATGAAGAAGGGCTTCTTCAATTACCCTCGACTGGGCATTGGTTCTATAAAGGACTGCAACATCAGAGTATTTAACAGCTTTTCTTTTTAGTTTATTAATCTCTCTAATTATAAAGTCTGCTTCATCAAGTCCGTTTCTTGCTGTATAGAGCTTAACCTTTTCCCCTTTTTGTTTTTCGGTCCAGAGTTTCAGAATGGGGTGGGAGGTATTTTTGCATATTACCGAATTTGCAGCGTCTAAAATGTTTTGGGTGGATCGATAGTTTTGTTCAAGGTTAATAACTTTAGTATTAGGATAGTCTTTAATCAGATAGTTAATATTTTTATAATCCGCTCCCCTCCATGAATAAATACTCTGGGAAGCATCTCCAACGGCAGTTATGTTTTTTCTTTCTCCAACAAGAAGTTTTATTAAGGCGTATTGGATTTTATTTGTATCC
>Ga0180007_10001747_pt1 | contig 27769 bp, 26 predicted proteins | sample MM_PC_MetaG_FD_121122 | JGI IMG/M metagenome (GOLD analysis project Ga0180007, IMG submission 121122) | Groundwater microbial communities from the Aspo Hard Rock Laboratory (HRL) deep subsurface site, Sweden - MM_PC_MetaG | ecosystem: Environmental > Aquatic > Deep subsurface > Groundwater... | reverse complement strand
ATACCTTTTCCCTGATCGGTATCAGCAAAATCACGGCAGGGAGAAAGGCGTTTATCAATTTCACCGGGGATATGCTCGTCAAAGAGTATCCTGCGCTGTTTCCTGCGCGAATTACCGTCGCTGAAGTCCTTGAAAATGTGGAAGTAACCCAGGAAGTCATCGATGCCTGCAGAAATCTGGTGGCAAAGGGGTATATTCTTGCCCTGGATGATTTCGTTTTTACCGAAGAATTTCTGCCGCTTGTTGAAATAGCTCACATCATCAAATTTGATGTCCAGGCCATGACCATGGACCAATTAAGCTATAATCTGCAACAGGTTGCCCCTTACAGCGTCAAGCTGCTGGCTGAAAAGGTTGAAACGATTGAGGAGTATGATGTCTTAAAGGCCATGGGCTTTACCTTTTTTCAGGGTTATTTTTTCAGTAAACCAAAAATCGTCCAGGGCAGGGATATTCCCGGATCAAAATTACAGTATCTGAAGATCATCCGTGTCCTGCAGGATGAAAATTACAATTTTAAAAAGATCACGGAATTTATTGCCCACGACGTGTCGCTTTCCTATAAGCTGCTGCGCTACGTCAACTCTGCCGCCATGCGCCGGAGGGTGGAGGTGACTTCGATGCAGAGCGCGGTTGCCCTGGTCGGCGAACTGACTCTGCGGAAATGGCTCAGCTTGATGATGCTCTCCTACATGGCCGATGATAAGCCCCAGGAGTTGCTGCGCCTGACCCTGCTGCGGGCCAGGTTCTGTGAACAGATTGGTGAGAAGATGGGCAAGGGCAGGGATTTTACCCTGACCTGCTATACTGTGGGCATGTTTTCGTTGCTGGATGTGCTGCTCGACCAGCCCATGGAAAATGTTTTACAGAAACTCAGTCTGGCCCAAGACATCAATGCTACATTGATTGGTGAGGAGGCAACCCAGTATTCCGTTATTCTCAAGCTCGTCAAGGCTTATGAAAGGGGAGACTGGCAGGAGGTGATCAGGCTGGCAAGCGGACTCAAAAACGTTTATGACCATCTGCCCATTTTCTATGAAAATGCCCTGGATGATGTGAGAAGTTTTTATATCACGGTCTGATTGGGCAAAGTATTATTCATTGCCCGTCATGGTATACATTTTGGAAAAGTCACCGATGCGCAGAAAGAGTTGCGCAATGGCGGCCAGCAGCGACAGACGATTTTTTCTGAGCTGTGCATCTTCGCTCATCACCATGACGGTGTCGAAAAAGGCGTCAACAGGCTCTTTCATCTCGAGAATTTTTTCCAGCGCCAGGTCGTAGTTTTTCTCCCTGACAAGCGGCTCTACCTGGTCGCGCACCTCAAGGTATACCGAGTACAGTCTTCTTTCCGCCTCTTCTTGCAGGAGGAGGGAAGAGACCTCATAATCTGCGTGATCTTTAATGATATTAATGACCCGCTTGAAGGCGCCTGCCAGCAGGGTGAAGGTTTCCCTTGAGCTGATGCTGATCAGGGCATCGATCCGTCTCCGGCAGTCAACGATATCATCAAAGGAGGTGGAAACAACAGCCTCAACGGCTTCCTGGGCCACTCCTTTGGCGATGAGATTATTGATGTAGCGTCCCTTGATGAAGTCAAGAATGGCTTGTGCGGTCTTCTGCCGGTCCTCGGTCAGCTTATCGCCGTAAAGACCCAGCGCTTCACCGATACATTCGGACAGGGAAAGGGGGAAAGAGCGGTGGGCGATGATATGCAGCAAAGCCAGGACATGACGACGCAGTCCATAGGGATCGGTGGTTCCGGTGGGAATCTTGCCGATACCGAAACATCCGGCTATAGTGTCCAGCCGGTCGGCGATGCTGATGAGTGCGCCGGGGATATTTTCCGGCAGGGCGCTGTCTGCCCTGACCGGCAGGTAATGATCCTGAATGGCCTCGGCAACCTCCGCTGTTTCCCCATCATGCAGCGCGTAATATTTACCCATCACTCCCTGCAGGGTGGGGAATTCGCCCACCATGTTCGTCACCAGATCCGCTTTGGCAAGCCGGGCGGCACGAACTGCGGTGGCAAGCAGATCCGGGGCGATTTTCCGGCACAGAAAGGCGGTCAGTTTTTCCAGCCGTTCCGTTTTTTCCAGCATGGAGCCGAGCTGGGCCTGGAAAACGACGCCGGCCAAATCTTTAAGGATCTCTTCCAGCCGGCGCTGTTTGTCCTCCTTGAAGAAAAAAAGCGCATCTTCCAGTCGGGCGCGCAGTACCCTTTCATGACCTGCTGCGGCCATGCTCATGTCTGCAATTTTCGTGTTGTTCACGGCTACGAAGTTGGGCATCAGGTTTCCGCTCTGGTCTGCCACCGTGAAATATTTCTGGTGTACCCGCATGGAGGTGATGAGCACTTCCCGGGGCAGGGTCAGAAATTTGTGGTCAAAACTGCCTCTGACACCCATGGGACACTCCACCAGATTGGTGATCGTATCGCGCAGGTCGCTGTCGGCAACGATTTCCCCTCCGGCCTCGGAGGCTGCCTGGGCCACTTCACTTTCCACCATCCCGCGCCGCACTTCTATGTCGGCAAAAACATAATGATTGCGCAACACGGCAAGGTAATCGTTAAAATCCTGTACCGGAAAGACCTGGGGCGCCATGAAGCGATGGCCGCGGGTGGTGTTGCCGGAGGAGAGATCATTGATGGAAAAATCCACCACCTTGCCGGCAAACAGGCCGAGAAGCCATTGGATGGGCCGGGCAAAACTGACCCGGTAAGTACCCCAGCGCATGGATTTGGGAAAGGGGATGGAAAGAATAAACTCCGGCAGCAGGCGGGAGAGAATATCCGCTGTCTGCTCACCTTTGTGCTCCAGGACCAGCATCAGGTATTCCCCTTTGGGTGTGCTGGCAATCCGGATGTCCTCCAGGGCTGCACCGCGGGATTTGGCAAAGCCGATGGCAGCCTTGGTGGGCTTGTTGTCACTGTCAAAAGCCGCTTTTTTCGGGGGGCCGAGAACCTCCTCTCTGCGGTCAGGCTGGCAGCTGCTGAGTCCCTGGACGCAGAGAGTCAGGCGGCGCGGCGTGGCGGCGGTGAGGATGGCGTCATGGGAGAGAGAGAGTTCCTGCAGTTTTCTGCCCATTGTTGACTTCATGAAATGCAGGGCCGGCTCAATGTAGCCTGCCGGTATTTCTTCCGTGCCGATTTCCAGTAAAAATTCGTGATTCATAGGATTTGCTATTTAATGTATGCGGTTGTGATTGAAGTTCATATCCTCTTCCGGCCATTCAATGGTGGCAAAGGTGCTGAAGCCTTGCGAGAGATTCTCAACAGTGATGGAACACCAGCTGATGTCAGGGTGGTCGGCAAGTTTGACTGCCAGATCCTTGGCAATTTTTTCCACGGACAGGGTGCGGTTAGGAGGTTTGACTGATGAGGCGGACCACTGCAGGTTATGGGTGGTTACGGCTTCGACCATTTCAATCAGTTCTTCCATCCAGATGAAATGCTTAAAGCGGAGACAGATATTCGCCACTCCCCAGTGACCCAGGGATTCGGGAAGCCCGGAGCTTGTCTGCACCGGCGCCGGTGGAGAAATGGGCACGGCGATTTCCAGGGTGAGGTCATCTGTCTGGTCAAGGGAGCCGTGCATCTTGCAAAGGTATTCGGCCAGCTCCATCTTGTTGGCTTCAGGCGATTTTTTTTTGAGGAAAAATGGAAATTCAATTTCCATGTGAGCTGCCTGGGCCTGCAGTTTTGTTTTTGTCTCTTCCAGAATGAGCCGGAAACTGCGCAGGTTGATGTCGCCGTGGAAGTGATTGAGAATCTCGATGAAGCGGCTCATGTGGGTGCCCTTGAACTGGTGGGGAAGGTTGACGTACATGTTCACCCTGGCCACTGTCCGCTGCACCTTGTTTGCGCGGTCAAGCACGGAGATCGGGTAGGAAATGTCCTTGACCCCGACTTTTTTGATGTTGATACGCCGGTGATCGCGCAGGCTCTGGATGTCCTTCATTGGGGGATGCTGCCACCGTTTACTCAGGACGAAGATATTTACGGACGGCGTTTTTTAATTCGTCCAGATTGGATGATTTGACTATGTAGTCATCTGAGGCCCATGAGGCGAGATCCTGTTTGAATTCCTGGTAGGCGGAGCTGAGAATGACCGGCATTGACTGGTTGATTTCCTTCATACGGCGCAGCACATCAATGCCGTTCATGCCCGGCATGTTGATGTCGAGTATGACGAGATCCGGTTCTATGATATTGAGTTTGTCCAGGGCCTCTTCGCCGGAAAGGGCGGAGTGCACTTCATAGCCTTCTTCTTCGAGTTCCTCCCGGTAGAGAAGATGGATGCTTTCTTCATCGTCAACGAGTAATATTTTTTTCATGAGCCACCTGTTTTTATGAGTTCAATCACACTTTTGCTTCCTTAAGGAATTTCGCGGCATCCTCGGGTGGGGTCGGATTAATATAAAAACCTGATCCCCATTCAAAACCGGCAATCTGGGTCAATTTGGGCATGATCTCAAAATGCCAGTGAAAATATTCCAACGGTTCGGAGCGCAAAGGTGAGGCATGCAGAACAAAATTATAGGGGACATTGGGAATACATGCATTCAACCGGCGCATGCTTTCCGAAAAAATTGCCGCCAGCGCCTGGAAAGAGGAGTGGTCCTGACTGATGTAGGACGATGCGTGCCTTTTGGGCAGAATCCACATTTCAAAAGGAGAACGAGGGGCATAGGGGGCGATGGTGAGAAAATAATCATTCTGACAGACCACCCTGTCTTCCGTTTTTATTTCCTGGTGGATCATGTCACAGTAAACACAGCGCTCCTTGTACTTGAAGTAGGAGAGGCTGCCGGACATTTCCGAGACGATTCTCCCCGGTACGATGGGCAGGGCAATCAGCTGGGAATGGGAATGCTCCAGGGAGGCGCCCGCCGCCTTACCGAAATTTTTGAAGACCATGACATACTTGAAGCGGGGATCGCGGCCGAGATCAATAATGCGGTCACGGAAGGCGAGAAAGACATCAAGCATTCTGATCTGCGGCAGATCGGCAAAGGCTTCATCATGGTTCGGCGATTCAATGATGACTTCATGGGCGCCGATGCCATTCATTTTGTCGTACAGGCCTTCCCCTTCCTTGTTCAGCTCTCCCTCAATGATCAGGGCCGGGTATTTATTCGGCACCACACGTAATGTCCAGCCCGGGGTGTTGGGCTGATGATTGATGTCGCCGTAGCTGAGAACCTCCGGTGGAGTGGTCTTTTCATTGCCTGGGCAAAGTGGACAAAATCCCCCCTTGCTGACACTATGCTCAACAATAAAGTCTGTCGGTCGCTTTCCCCGTTCCTTGGCAATAATAATCCAGCGGCCGAGGATTGGGTCTTTTCTTAGTTCGGGCATGGCTCAATATATTGAAAGAGGGGAATCTTTGGGCATCGGCGGCAGATCAACTGGCCTTTGCCTTCTCATAATCTTCCTGTTTGGTCTTGCAGTGGATGCAGAGGGTGGTAACAGGGCGGGCCTCAAGCCGGGCAACGCCGATATCTTCTCCGCAATCCTCGCAGACCCCATATTCATCGTTTTCAATGCGTTCAAGCGCTTCCTTGACTTTGGCCAGCAGCTTGCGTTCCCGGTCGCGGATGCGAAGTTCGAAATTGCGGTCAGACTCGGCGGTGGCCCTGTCCGTGGGATCAGGATAATTACCGCTGCTGTCTGTCATTTCCGTAATCGTTCTATTGGCTTCAGACAAGAGCTCTTCGCTCATATGCTGTAATTTCAATTTAAAATAGGCCAGTTGTTCGTCTGTCATCGCTTAGATCTCCACATGATTCAGCGTTGCTCTTTCGTGTTGTAGATTTTGCTGATTTATTTCCGGTCGTTGCGAACGTAAGTACCACTTTTCCCACCTGATTTGGTTAAGAGCCTGATATTGTCTATAACCATGCCCTTATCCACTGCCTTGCACATGTCATATATTGTTAAAGCAGCTATGGATACGGCAGTAAGCGCTTCCATCTCTACTCCGGTTTTGCCGGTCATTCCTACGGTGGCAGTTATCTCTATGCAACTTTTTTCCGCATCCAGGCTGAAATCGATGTCCGCTTTGGTGATGGGCAGCGGATGGGTAAGCGGAATGAGTTCATCAACTTTTTTCGCTGCCATGATACCGGCCAGTCGCGCCACTCCCAACACATCTCCCTTGGCTATGGAGGCGTTGCTCACCAGTTGAAAACACTCCGGCGACATATGGATGACTCCACCGGCCACAGCCTGGCGGACAGTGTCGCTCTTCTGGCTGACATCGACCATTCTGGCTTTCCCCGCCTGGTCAAAGTGGCTGAATTCTTTTGTCTGCATCAATTTTTCCCATGCATGGAGAGTTTATCCTCCCAGGTTGCCTGAAAAAAGTTTTTTGAAAAATCCTTCACTGTGGTGTTCGTCATCAGTTGATTCCAGGCTGGCGAATTCCTGCAGAAGTTCTTCCTGCCGTTTGCTCAGTTTTTTTGGAATAACCACCTTGATCTCCACCACCATATCACCTTTGCCATGGCCACGTAAACTGGGAACGCCTTCGCCATGCAGCCGAAATGTCTGGCCTGGCTGGGTTCCCTTGGGAATTTTCAGATTTTTTTCTCCATGGATGGTCGGCACATCAAGGGTACATCCCAGGGCGGCCTGAGTCATGGACAGAGGCAGCTCACAATATATGAGATCGCCGTCCCGCTGGAAAAAATTGTGGGCCTCAACATGGATTATCACATAAAGGTCACCACTTGGACCACCTTTGCGACCTCCCTCGCCTTCACCCCGCAACCGCATTCTGGCCCCGGTATCAACACCCGCCGGAATTTTCAGCGAAACCTTCTTCTTCTTGGTGATCAGGCCGACGCCATGACATTCATTGCAGGGATCGGTAATGATTTCACCCTGGCCCTGGCATTCCGGACAAGGGGTGCGGACGCTGAAAAAGCCCTGGGATCTGGTAACCTGCCCCGCGCCCTGACAATAAGTGCATACCTTATTTTTGCAGCCCGGCCGTATCCCGCTTCCTTCACAGGTCCAACAGGTGTCACGCCTGTTGATCTCTATCTCTTTTTCCACACCGTGAACCGCATCAAGGAAGGAAATAGTCAAATCATAGCGCAGATCATTACCGGGTATCGGTCCCTGGCTGCGCCGCCTGTTACCGCCGCTGAAGCCAAACAGGTCTCCGAAAATGTCGCCAAAGCTTGAAAAAATATCCTCAAAATTGCCGGGGCCGCTGTAACCACTGTTGCGTAAACCTTCTGCGCCATATCGATCGTAAATTTTACGTTTTTCGATATCCCGCAGAACCTCATACGCTTCAGCCGCGGCTTTGAATTTTTCTTCCGCCTCTTGGTCGCCCGGATTCCTGTCCGGATGATATTTCATGGCAAGCTTGCGGTAAGCCTTTTTTATCTCATCCGCTGTGGCGGTTCTGGCGACACCAAGAATGTTGTAGTAATCTTTGTCCATCGGCTACGATTTTTCCTGGGGCTCAGCTCAAATAAATTATCTGTACGGATTGAAGGAACCTTGAAAAATTGTCTCTGGCTCGATTGACTTTGTCGCGGCAAAAAAAATGCTCACATATGCAAATATGCGGAGTTCATACCCCTTGGGGTGTTTTTTTTACCGCTCCTTGTCCTCGAACCAGATTCCTGATTTTTCAAGGCACCTTGAAGCTTGTTACTCGATCTCGCCGAAATGCTATGAAACTACTTCAGTGGCGTTTGCGTCGGTGACAGTCTTTTTTTCCGGAGCTTTGTTGAAACTTTTAATATTTTCAAAAGTGACCTTGCCGGCTGCGATTTCCCGCAGGGACATAACCACTTCCTTATTTTTCCCTTTGACAAGAAACGGTTGCCCGTTACGGTGCTGTTTGACCCTGGAAACGGCAAGGTGAATCAACATAAAGCGATTTTCATTACCTATCTGCCCCAAGCAATCTTCTACAGTAATACGTGCCATTAAACAGCGTCTCCTTGTAAGTTTGCTGATTCTTATAATTTAAACCTGTTAAATATAATCTCTTTCTCCCTTTTGGCAAGAATTTTTAATTGCGGTGAAGGCCTGGAAGGCAATAATCGGGTATGATGCGCTGGTTGCGGATCCTCCCTGAAACCTGCAATAAAGGGGGGTTACGTTCCTTGCCAAGGAGATTCGACTTGCAGGGATATTTTTCTGGGGAGGCTAGGTTTTCTGTTGGCAGGCAATTAATTAATCTGTCAGGATGGGTGGGCTGAGGCACGGGAAATGCAATGTTGCTTCATTACATTTGCTCGGGAAAAAGAAACGCACGGGAAAATTTTTCTGTCTGCAGGCTGCTTTCCGTGCATTGCTGCTGCCGTTCCATGGAAACAGAGCACGGAGGTTTTCCCGGATGCCTGGGGGCTTGCCGGTGGGCAATTTTTTCCCGGTCGGTGTCAGGGAAAATGATGTTTTTGCCACCCATGGGGCAATTACCTGTGTGGCAGATGTTGAATAACTGACTTTATGATTATTTTTTTGACTGATGGGGATAGGGAATGAAAATAATGGTGATCGGCTTGTGTCTGTTTTGTCTGAGCGGCTGCGCCACTGTGACGGAAATGAGTGCGCGGGTTAATGAAGAAATTGATTCCTATCTGGCCCAAAAAGAAAAAGCAGACTATGTGCAAGTGGTCTATCCTGCGGAATTGCGCCAGTACGGGAAAGAACAACAAGATGCAGCCAGTCCTGCCCCGTGACACCATAACAGCTGCAAAGACGCAGAAGCTGCCTGGCAATGTGCACAGTGATGCATTGTGGCTGTATGGCAGGGCGAATATTTGCTGATAATGAGGCGAAAAATGAGATACGCATCCAGTGTTTTCTTGGCTATGGTGTTCGGGTTTATTGCCCTTGGTGCGGCAGGCAATGCGGCGGCAGGGGATGAATACTCAATGACCACGGGATACGGCTACAACTATCCCCATCAGGTCCCGGGCGATTATGTGTACCGCACCGGCAGGGTTTTGGCGCCCAGGGAGGAGCCTTCGACCTGGTGGACGGACCTGCAGAGTTTGTTAACCAGAAAAACCCTGCCCGGGCCTCCTCAGCCTGTCCCGGCCGAGGAGGCCGCTGAGTTGAAGCTAAAGGTACGGGAACTTACCCAGCAGCTGATGGATCATGCCAGAGAGCCCTTTGGCGATCAGTACCGGATTATTGTCAGTACCTTTGTCAATCTCAATCAGCTCTATAAGACTTCCGGTCTGGGCCGGGTAATGGCCGAGCAGATGATCAGCGAATTCCAGCGGGCAGGTATCGAGGTGGTTGAGGTGCGGATGACGCCGTCCATCCAGATCACCGAAGGTTATGGTGAGTACGGTCTGTCCCGGGACATGGCCCAGCTCAGCTATGTGCAGGATGCCCAGGCTGTGGTGGTGGGAACCTATACCATCAGCGACGGCCAGGTCATGGTCAATGCCCGGCTGCTGCAGCAGAGTGACGGCTCTGTCCTGTCAAGCGGGTCCATTGTTTTTGTGGCAAACAGGCTTGTGCAGGGATTCATGCAGGATGAGGCCATGCCCCCCAGAAGGGGAACAGTTGTCGAGCTGCATAATTTTGCAGAGATCACGCCAAAAGAATAAGTTGAGCCGGGAGAAAAGGAATGTGGCGTAAAAAAGCAGATTTGACCTGCGGAAAACAGCTCGGGTCCGGCTGGCAAATGGTTGTGCTGCCCTTGTTGTTACTTAAAATCGTTCTGGTGGCGCTGGCTGGGGTGATGGTCCTTTTGTCTGCCGGTGGCTGCTCACTGCTGCCGCCAAAGCACGAGGAGCCGCCCAGGCAAAGTGCCGGCTTGAAGGCGCTGGATGAACACGCCTGGAGCTGTTACGAACGGGGTCTGGAATATATGGACCAGTCCCGCTACGAACTGGCCCGGCAGCAGTTCTCCCTTGCCGCCTCCTCGGCGGTTTCCAAGACACTTTATGAAGATGCCCTTGACGGTATGCACCGGGCCGAGCAGATCATCCGTCAGCAGCGTTGATTTCGCTGTTGACGAAGATTGTCCCCGCGGACTGATGCTGTTGCGGCCTTGCCCGGCGATGATAGCCGTTGGTTAAAAGGAAGAAGGAAAAGAGATGAAAATGACAACCCGCCCCCTGTGGAAGGCCTTTTTTCTCCTCATGGCCGCTGCCATGCTGGTAGCCGGCTGCGCCGCTCCCAAGCGTGGCAGTACGGTTTCCGTGCTCAGCCCTGATTTTTTCGGTTTCGGTGACGACCTGGCCAGACAGCTGGTGGCCAATCGGCAGGACGGCAGAAAAAGCGGCGAGCGACTCATTCTCACCACCTTTGTCAACCTGGACGACCTCTATGAAACATCGGGATTCGGCCGTACCCTGACCGAGGCGCTTTCCACCAGCCTGTTCAAGCAGGGATTCGGAATTGCTGAAATCAGAAAGGCCCCCGGCCTCTATGTGAAAAGTAAAAGCGGTGAGCTGACCCTGACCCGGGACGCCTCTCTCATTGCCCAGAAACAGGAGGCCCAGGCGATTGTTGCCGGAACCTATTCGCTTACCCCGACCACGGTTATCGTCAATGTCCGGATGATTGACGCCGGTTCGTCGGATGTAATTTCGGTCGGCGCCCTTGAACTGCAGAGAAGCGCCAATATCAATTATCTGCTGGCGGAGAGAAAAGGGGCGGTGGCTGGGCCGATGTCGGCCTATGAACGGTAAAACGCATTCATCCGGCTGCCGGAGTTTTGCGGCCCGGCATTGCGGAAGAGGAGAGGGTATGCTGCGTTATTTTATGATTTTTCTGCTGCTGTTATCCGGCTGTGCCGGCCATTCCGCCGGGCAGCCGGAGGTGGAAACCGGCTCACCGGTGGTCTATATCCATCCCCTGGTGACCACGGCCGTAGATCTGAGCAGGGCATCGGTGGCGGTGTTGCCTTTTCTCGTGCCGGACGGCATGGAGGCGGGCCAGGGCGAGCGCGTGGCCGTTCTTTTTCAAGATGTGCTGTTGGGCAAACAGGCCTTTCAGACGGTAAAATTACCCAACCGGCATTACGGTTCGCTGGCTGAGGCCGTGGCTATTGCCGGTGAAGCGGGTACGGACCTGGTGCTGGCCGGCAGGATCAAGTATATCCTCTCCGGCACCAGTCTGGGCGGCTCCCGGGTGGAGCTGAGCGTTCGGGTCATTGACGTGCGGAGCGGCGATACGGTCTGGTATATCGAGCAGGCCATGGACCAGAAGATGGATCACCCGGATGTTTCCCTGGCCCACCGGCTCGGTTCCGTGTTCTCCAGCCAGCCTGTGCGGGAATCGGCCGGGGCGCCGACTGCGGACAACATGCTGGTGCATATTGCCGTGGATATGGCCGATGTCATGGCCGGGGCGCGTTACGTGGCCAAAAAATAACTCATTCTCCACCACAGAGCCCACAGAGATCACAGAGAAATATATTTTATTACGGTCTGTTAGCTCTGTGGGCTCTGTGCTCTCTGTGGTGAATTTTCAGTATTTACGAACCCCTCATGCAAAAGGATTTTTCAGCAGCAGGGTCTCCGCCCGGTCAGGACCGACGGAGAGCAGCATCACCGGTGTTTCGGTGAGATCCTCAATCCTCTTCACATAATCCCGGGCACTCTGTGGCAGGTCTGCAACACTGCGCACCGAGGAGATGTCTTCCTGCCAGCCGGGGATCTCTTCATAAGCAGGTTTTAACTGCTGGGCAGTGCGGATATTGCCGGGCATGGCGGTGAACGTTTTGCCTTCCGCCTCATAGGAGGTGGCGATTTTCAGGGTTTTGTGGCCGCTCAGCACGTCAAGCTTGGTGATGGCCAGGCCGGTAATGCCGTTTAAGCGGACCGCCTCGTTGGCCACCACCGCATCAAGCCAGCCGCAGCGTCGTTTTCTGCCCGTGGTTGCCCCGAATTCACCGCCTTTTTTCTGCAGTGCATCCCCGATTTCGTCAAAAAGCTCGCTGGGGAAGGGACCTTCGCCCACCCGGGTGGTGTAGGCCTTGAGAATGCCGACCACCGCATCGATGTGGGTTGGCCCGAATCCCGAACCGGTACAGGCATTGCCTGCCACAACGTTTGATGAGGTGACAAAGGGGTAGGTGCCGTGGTCAATATCAAGCTGGGTGCCTTGGGCACCTTCAAAAAGGATATTTTTACCCGCCTTGCGGCCCAGGTCAAGTTTGACGGAAACATTGTCAATATACGGGGCAAGTTTTTCCGTATAGCCCTGAAACTCACTGTAGATTTCCTCAAAAGAGACAGGATTGCCGTTGTAATGGTCGGTGAGGATGCGGTTTTTTTCCTCGATATTGTCCCGCAGTTTCTCTTTGAAGAGGTCGGTGTCGAGCAGGTCGCCGGCTTTGATGCCGCTCCGCAGGACTTTGTCCCCGTAGCAGGGACCGATGCCCCGGCCGGTGGTGCCGATTTTCGTCCCTTTCTTTTTGGCTGCCTCGCTGCCGAGATCGAGCAGTTTATGATAGGGCATGATCAGATGGGCCCGTTCGCTGATGGTCAGCCTGCCAGGGGTGACGTTGCGGCCGCCTGCCGCCAGTTTGTCCATTTCTTCCAGCAGCACGCCGGGATCGATCACCACGCCGTTGCCGATGAAGCAATGTTTGTCCTCGTAAAGTATGCCTGAGGGGATCAGGTGGAAAATAAATTTTTTGCCGTCAACCACCAATGTGTGGCCTGCATTGTTGCCGCCCTGAAACCTGACAATATAATCAGCGTACTGCGTAAGCAGGTCAACAATCTTACCTTTTCCTTCATCGCCCCACTGGGTGCCCACCACCACAACATTGGCCATTGATCTTACTCCTTGATATGGTAATAATTTTCTCGCATCGTTTATAAGTGACGGTGAACTTTAGCCAAAGAGTCCCGAAAAGTCAATGCGCCAAGCTGCTTGACACGAAAAATCAAATACCGTAGATTGGCATTGTCCTCCGGAGAGGACGTGATTCGGAATGCACATGTTTTCCAGGCATAAGAATGAGTGTCTGAGTCTGCTAACCTCGCCTTTAGCGTAAATCTTAACCTTATCATCAGCTATTATGTTTGGCATTGGTCTCCCTGAATTTATTCTGATCCTGGCCCTGGCCTTGATTGTCGTCGGTCCGGAAAAATTGCCGGATCTTGCCAAAACTCTCGCCAAGCAGCTCATGGAGCTGAAAAAGACGGCAAGCGCACTGCAAGACTCTTTGAAGGAAGAGTTGAAGGAGGCTGAGCGGACGGTAGAGGAGAGTGAGCAACTCAAGGAGGGCAAGGTTGCCGCCTTGCCCGAGGGAGAAAAGGACGAGGCAGGGAACCTGGAAGATGTCCATCCGGTGATTGATATCGAGGCCCGTCCGACTGAGGCTGTTTACCGGGAGGCGGTCAAGGCTGCGACCCCGGAGGCCGATGAGGCAACAGAACAGGCGGAAAAGAAGAGCTGATGAGCCCCCTGGCCGACCATTTCGGTGATCATCTCAAAGAGTTGCGGCGCCGGGTCAGCATCGCCTTTGCCGCTGTGGTTCTCTGTTCGCTCGCCGCCTATTTTTTTTCCAGCCAGCTGGCCAGATTTCTGGTGGTGCCGCTCTTTCGGGCCAGCCCTGATCTGTCATCCCTGGTCTATACCAATCTCACCGAAGCCTTTGTCAGTTATCTGAAGATTTCCCTGCTGGTCGGGCTGATTGTTGCTTTTCCTGTCATGCTTTATGAGGCATGGGCCTTTGTCTCGCCCGGACTGCATAAACATGAAAAGAAGGTCGGCCTTACCGTTGTTTTCTGGGCCACCCTGCTTTTTGGTTTCGGCGTCTGCTTTGCCTATTTCGTCGTCATGCCCCATGCTCTCAAGTTTCTAATGAGTTTTGCCGGCGACAATCTCCAGGCCCTGCCCAAACTAGATTCCTACCTGACCTTTGTTATCCGCGCCTCACTGGCCTTCGGACTGTCCTTTGAGATTCCTTTTCTCATGGTTGCGGCAGGCAAAACCGGACTGGTGCCGCGGACCTATTTCTCCAGGCAGCGTAAATACTTTTACATGGCTATTCTGGTTCTCGCCTTTCTGCTGGCAGCAGGAGACATGGTCTCCACATTGCTGCTGGCCCTGCCGCTTTTCGTCCTCTATGAAACCGGCATCCTGGTGATGCGGGTTTTCAGCCGCAAGGCAGCTGATACAGGAAACAAGGCAAAAGACTGAAAAACCCTTGCCTGATGCCGTTGTTTTCTGCCGTGGCTGCGCGGCAATGGGGAGCGTGTCATGTACTCTTCAGTTCCTGTTTCAAAAGACAGCAGGAAATGCGGTAAAGTGGTTTCCCCTGTTCATCATAGCCGATATTACCCGGCTGCAGCAGCTTGTTCATTACGCATCCCTCAGCGATATCAAGAGTGAAAAATCGGTCTTCGGTCAGTCCCGTATTTTTCACCAGTCTGTTGTCTTCGATGGTAAAGGCGTGCACCGGGAAATCCTCGCATAGAGGACACTGGTAAACCCGGCCGTTGGGAAAGATAAAGTAGTTTTCCGCCACCCGTCCGGCGCAGGCAAATTCTTCCCCTTCGGCCAGGAAGACCTTGGGGAAAATGACATGGATGCCCAGTGCTGCGGCCTTTTGCGCCACCGCGGGAATCACGGCCAGCCATTCTTCCGGGGTGAGTTGCAGGTTGTCCTTGGTGTAGCCGGCGGACTTTCCTCTGATGCCGATGACCTGGATGAAAAAGCGCCTGACGCCCAGTTCCTTGAGCAGCGCCGGCATCAGGTGCAGGTGCTCGATATTAATCCGGCTTACCGTGTAAATGAGGCTGACATTAAACCCCATGGCCACCGCATTCCTGATGTTGGCGGTGCAGGCGGCAAACACCCCTTTGCCGCGGATGGGATCATTGATCTCCGCTGTCGGGCCGTCAAGGCTGAAACTGATGACAGCATCCCCGGGGCTGATGTTGTCCAGCAGGTTATGGAATAAAAAGCCGTTGCTGTCCACGGTCACGGTCTGATAGCCAAGCTGCCTGGCCGTTTTGATGCCAGCCGCCAGATCCGGGTGCAGGGTGGGCTCTCCGCCTAAAAAAATAAGATTGGTCTCCCTGGCCGGATCAAAAAAAAGCCGCAGCCACTTCTCTATGGTTTCCAGCTGGACAGTGGCAGTGCCATGCTGCTCCGGATTGATATAACAGTGGCGACAGGAGAGGTTGCAGGCGGTGAGGATGTGGAAAAAAACATTCCGCTCCCTGGGTTTAAAGCCGACTGTCCTGGCGGTTAAATTGGTCATGGCACGTCCTTCTGTTGCTTATGCTAAAGTTTGCCTTCTCTTTTTGTCGTTGTGAGTGCAGGTTCATATAAACCCTTAATGAGGCATCTTTTCAAGTGATATTGCCAGAGGTGTCTGGTGGATGAATGCAAGAGCAGAGGGTGATCGCTTCAGCGGCAGAAAATTTTCGATGGCCCGGGTTCAGGTGTTGGCCGCATCTCCTGCTGGCTAGGCTGTAAGCTGCTGAAAAGCAGAAACAAATTTGTCCATGGATTCGAGTTGCTATTTCCGTTGAATAGAGTAAATTAATTTGCCCAGTTCAATGATAAGGCAAGTTCAGACATCAAATATGGAGGAGAGAACATGAGCGGACATGGAGATGGACACCACGCAGAAGACACCACTGTTCCAATGAAGGTTGGTATTTTCCTTATTTGTACCTTTGCCATTATTGCATTGATAGCCATCCTGACATAACAGCGGCAGGGACGGTTGACTCTGTCGCCGTCGGGCTGGCTTTCACCGCAGCAGTGGGAAAATGGAATACTTTGAAACCGGACATTGCGCAGCCTGTCATGTCCGGTTTTTTATATGGGGATTGTTTACAGGTCCTATGACTGGCTGAGAGTGTATTGGGTCAGATAACTATCCTGCCAGTAACTGTGCGCGGGGTTTTGGAAAAACTCTTTGAACAGAGCCAGGCTTTCGCTGCGCAGTACGTGGGGGATGACCTCTATATTTGCCTGGGTATAGAGAGGCGTGAGTCCTGTCCGGGAGAGTCCGGTACCGCCGCCCATGGCATCTTCATAGGCATAGACGATTGTCCGAATCCGGCTGAGCAGCAGGGCGGCATAGCACATGAGGCAAGGCTCCATGGTGCAGTATGCAGTGAGCCGGGCCGGGTTGATATCCGGCCTGGAGGCAAATAAATATCGCAGTGCGATGATTTCAGCATGGTCGAGTTCGTTTCTGGATTGTGCCGTGCTGTTGAGTCTTCTGCCTCGTGCCACCACTTCGTTGTCGCAGACCAGGACGCACCCTACCGGGAATTCATTTTCTGCCAGGGCGTTCCGGGCCTCCTGTAACGCCTGTTTCATGAAATGTTCGTGATTTGTCATCCGGGTTCCTCGGGGATAAATGGAAAATCACAGCTTAATAGCAGGCGGACGGCGCGTCAACCGGTATGAGGCTGCGGACATATAAAATTGCGAGAGCTGCTTGCGCAGCATACAGATGGTTGCGAGTGTTTCACTGTGTCGGCCTGCATTGATGGTGAAGATCAGTAACAAATTGAATAACAATAATAAGTTGTCCATACGAGAGGAAATCGAAAAGAGAGAAAGAATGCATCTCTCGCCTTACGCCTGTTTAAGCGCGGAAAGCAAAGGCCGCGTTGTGCCGGTTGAGATATGCCCTATCCGCAGTGCCTTTCAGTGTGACCGGGATAGTATTGTCTATTCCAAGGCCTTCCGCAGGTTAAAACACAAGACCCAGGTTTTCCTCGCCCCCACAGGGGATCATTGCCGCACCAGATTGACCCATACCCTGGAGGTTTCGGAAATAGCCCGCACCATTGCCCGGGCTTTATCGCTCAATGAAGACCTGGTTGAGGCCATTGCCCTGGCCCATGATCTCGGCCACACCCCATTCGGCCACGCCGGGGAAAGCGTCCTCAACGAACTGGTCCCCGGCGGGTTTTCCCATTACCGGCAGAGTTTGCGCGTCGTGGATGTGTTGGAAAACGATGGGCTTGGTTTGAATCTCACCTATGAGGTGCGTGACGGCATTGTCAAGCACTCCAAGGGCTATGGCGAAGTCTTGCCGGACAATGAGAGAGACCTGCCGGTGACGGCTGAGGGATGTGTGGTGCGATATGCCGACATTATCGCATATCTGAGTCATGATCTGGATGATGCCATCCGTTGTCTGGTCATCCGCAAGGAGGACATCCCGGCAAGGTGCCAGCAGGTGCTTGGCAATATGCACTCCAAGCGCATCGTCACCATGATCCAGGCAGTGCTTGCCGCGACTGAACCGCACAACGGTAAGCTGGTATTCGGCATAGAGAAGGAGGTCGGAGGGGTCATGCAGTTGCTCCGTCAGTTTTTATATGTCAATGTCTACAGTTCGCCCCAGGTGCATACTGAATTTGTCAAGGCCAGCAAAATGCTGCGGGAGCTGTATCTCTATCTGCTGGATAACCGGGATTTTCTGGAAAAGGAGATCGGTTCATTTGCTGTAAGCGCTTCTCCGGAGAGGCGGGTGGTTGATTTCATTGCCAGCATGACGGATCGTTATGCCCAGAATATGTATCAGCGAATTTTCTGGCCACGGGCGCTGGCATAAGGTTGGTCTGTTTCTATGGTACTTTTGTATTTTTTAATGGTTAATCGCAACAAGGGATAATTATTCATCACAGATGGAGTTTTTCATGTCAGAAGAAATAAAATTTCTGCCCTATGAAGTGGCGTTGAAGATCGTTGGTAACGTTATTGAAGAAGAGCATATCCATGAGCCGAACCGGCGTATCCTGACTGTTTATGACAAACAGGGCAAGGAACTCTGCTGGTATGACGCGGATGAAATTCTTGCCGAGGCCACGCCGGACAACCCGAAGGATCAAGATTCGGTTAAGGCGGCAGCAGTGGAAGTGATCATGCGACAGATCCCTGTATGGGCCATGGAAGATGTTCTGAAAAGGGCGGAGCAGCAGGCAAAAATGGAAAAGTCGAAAGGCTGATGCGCTAAAGCACCCCTGCAGGCATGGAATGGACCCCTTCCGCTCCCAGGATATAACCGCCGTCAAGCCTGATAACGCTGCCGGTCATAAAAGCTGCATCTTCAATCAGGAAGAAAATCGCCTTGATGATGTCGGCAATCTTACCTGTGCGGCCAAGCAGGGTATGCTCAATAATGGCCTGCTGTTGCGCTGGGGAAAGCAGGGGCCAGCCTCTGGTGCCTTCCGCATGCCGGGTTTCAAAGAAGCCGAGCATCAATTCGTTGACCCTCACCTCCGGCGCGCCCTGGCGGGCCCAGGTCTCCGTAAAGGAGGAAACCGCCCTGTTGGCGGCGCTGTAGCCGTCGTTGAAGATGAGGCCGGCCGGCCCTGAGCGGCCCACAATCGCTGCGATTGAAGAGATGGTGATTGCCGTTCCGTCGCCGGATTCCTTCAGCAAGGGGAGGGCGCGGTTAAAGACGAACCATTTGGCCTTGAGGGTGGTTTCCATTTCAAGGTCCCATTGTTCGGGGGTGTAGGGACCATGGACGACCGGCATGCCGCCCCGTTCAATATTGTTGATCAGGATATCAAGCCCGCCAAAGCGGTTGGCGATCCTGTCAAATAAATCCGCGATCTCATCGGCATTACGCAGGTCGACTTTTACCGCCAGGTGTTCATGGCCCAGGGCGGTAAATTCCTCCTGCATCTGTCTGCTTTCTTCAGGCCAGTCGTAATGGGTGAGTACGACTTTTGCCCCGGCAGATGCCAGGGCGAGAGCGATATGTTTACCGATTCCTTTTGCCGCACCGAGAACCAGTGCTGTTTTTCCTGGTATTTTCATGGCAAGGCAGGGTAAGTCGGCAACGTTTTTTCTACGGCAGCAACATGGAAAGCGAACCGACAGCCTCAGGATCGCTGACCTGTAAGCGGGTGCCGGGATGGATGACGTCGCTGTCCAGGTTGTTCCACTGCCTGATTTGGTCGGGTGTGAGGTCAAAGCGACGGGCAATATTCCACAGGGTGTCGCCGTTCTGTACTTCATAGTAGGCAGGGTTGACGGCTGCAGCAACCGTTTCCCTCTTGATACCGGAACGGCTGGCGACGAGATTGGCTGTGCCACTGGTATCTGTGACATAAAGAGCAAGCTGCTGTCCTACTTTGATCTGATTGATATTGCTCAAGCCATTCCAGGAGGCGATAAGCTTTGGGGTGACATTGTAGCGGCCGGCGATGAGGGAGATTGTTTCACCTCGCTTCACCTTGTGCAGCACCAGGCGGTTTTCAGCCTGATCTCCGGCCTGCAGGGGCATATCTTTGTCCAGCAGGGCGTAGTTGGTGATCTGATAGGGGATGCGCAGCCGTTGGCCCTTGGTCAGCTTGGATTTGCGCAGGTTATTTGCCTTGAGCAGCGTTGTTTTGTTCACCTTGTAAAGTTGGCAGATTTTTGTCAGGTTTTCCCTCCCGTCGACCACATGGGTTTTGTAGTCGGTGGTGACGGTTTGCTTGACCCGGGGAAGATTTTCCGCCACCAGATCCTTCTGGCCCACAGGAACCTTCAGCTCATAATTTTCCTGGTAGGGTGGAGTGACAAGCTGGGGCAGGTTGCGGTTCAGGTTTCTCAGTTCGTCAAGATCAGCTTCGCAGGCAACTTCCACGGCACGCAATGAGGTCAGGGGCGGCACCTCGATGGTCTCGTAAGTCAGGGGTTGCTCATAATTGATGTCGGTGAAACCGTATTTTTCAGGGTTTTTGGCGATAATAATGGCGGCAATGAGCTTGGGGACGTATCTTTTGGTCTCGTTGTTCAGGTACTGCTCCTGGGCCAGCTCCCAGAAGTCGCTGGCATTGTAGCACTTGATACCCTTGCTGATCTTGCCGCCGCCGGCATTGTAGGCGGCCACCGCCAGCTGCCAGTCTCCGAACTTTTCATACAGGTCGGAGAGATAGGCAACGGCAGCTTTGGTGGATTTCTCAGGGTCGCGACGGTCATCCACATATTTATTGATTTCAAGACCGTAATCAAGGGCGGTGGAACGCATGAACTGCCAGGGACCAACGGCTTTGGCCGTGGAATAGGCCGTGAGGTTGTAACCGCTTTCAATCATCGGCAGGTAGGCCAGGTCCTGAGGAAGTCCGGCAGTACGCAGCTCTTCCTGAATCATCGGCACATAGCGGGTGGAACGTTCAAGCCAGCGGGTGAAGGCGGCGCGTTGTTTGTTTTGGAAAAAATCCAGGTAGAACTCAACCTGTTTGTTCATGGTCACCGGGAAATCATAACTGGCTTCTTCAGGCGTGTAAGGATTTCCGGGCACCCAGGCACCAAGGTTTTCAAGTTGTATTAATTCTTCGGCAGCGGTTGTTTCCGGTTCAGGAACGGTTGCTTCGTCAGCCGGTAACTCCGCGTCAAGCACCTCGGAGCCGTCCTCTGTCGCTTCCACTGTGAGAGTGGCGTCGTCTGAGGGCACCTTGGAGGTGGAATCAATTGCTGCGCAGCCCCACATGGAGGCCAGCAGAAAGGGCAGGATAAATAAAAAAAGATATGTTGGTTTATATCGCATTCTTTACAGTCCACAATGGATAGGGTTGATGAGTATGAATGTCCTCTGCGGATATGACTGAACATTCATGATTCGTTGGCCTTTTCGACTGGAGAAGTCGATACCTCAAAAAAAACAAGGCAAAATTAATGCCAAGACGGCTTTAATTTCTTACATGACATGGCTGGCAAATGCAATTAAATTGTCGCCTCCAGCATGCTTTTCTTGCGATTGCTCCTAAAAAGCATTATGAGAATACTTTGATATTCTCGGATATTTTTTGGAAATTGCAGGTGAATTTAAATTCATTTTTATATTGTTAAGGGAATGTTTAAAAAAATTCTATTTATTTTTGCAGCGCTTACCTTATTTGTCGTAATTTCTTCTGTTGCCGCCTTCATGTGGCTGGTGGTTTATCACCCCGGCGAGGCCCTCAAGCAGGAAAATATTGAAAAAAGCCTGGCCAGGGAAAGCCCTGTTTTCTGCAGTGACGGAGTGACGAAGATTGGTGTTTTCTTTCAGGACGCCCACCGTCAGTATGTGTCCTATGGGCAGTTGCCGCAGGATTTTGTCAGCGCCTTGATTGCGGCTGAAGACCATCAGTTTTTCGAGCATCACGGCATCGATTTTCCCGGCTTTGCTCGGGCCATGTTTGCCAATATCCGGGCCGGCAGAATTGTCCAGGGCGGCAGCACCATCACCCAGCAGACCGCTAAAAATCTCTTCGAACGGAAAGGGCGCTCAATAAAGGCCAAGCTGACCGAGCTGCTTTTTGCCCTGCGTCTCGAATACCATTACCCGAAAGAAAAGATACTCGAATTCTACGCCAACCAGTTTTATGTAAGCGGCAACGGCCGAGGGCTGGGAGTGGCGGCCCGTTATTATTTCGACAAGGAGCCTGAACAGCTTGATCTGGTGGAAGCGGCCTTTATAGCCGGCAGCGTCAAGCGACCCAATTACTACAACCCATTTATTAAAAAGGATGAGGCCGGAGCCGCGGAAGCCAGGAGCAATGCCAAAGTGCGAACGGCATATGTTCTGGGGCAGATGTACAGGGTGGGGATGATCTCCGTGGAAATGTACCAGCAGGCCTTAACCAGGGAGATTCCCTTTAAACGGGGTAAAATGCAGTTTCGGCTGAACACCTTGATGGATCTCGTCAAGGACGGGCTGGATGACCCGGCGGTTGAAGCGGCCTTGCTTGAATACGGCATAGAGAACGTAGCCACCTCCGGGGTGCGGATATTTACCAGTATCGACACCAAGCTGCAAGGCAGCAATCTCTTTGCCCTGCAGAGCGAGCTGAGCCAGCTCGATGTCAAACTGCTCGGCTACGACCGTTCCTTTCTCCAGAAGCGTTATGCCGAGCTGCCCTTCGGCGTCGGCAACACCGTATCTGAGGGGCAGTTTCTGGTGGGGCGGGTGCAGGAAATCGAAAAAGGCCAGCCGGTACGGGTGCAGGTTTCCTTTTCCCCCAATGACCAGGGCTCAGACCAGCTGGGCATTATCGATGAGCAGGGGTTGATGCCTTTGCTTGCCTCGCTGGTGCAATACAAAGGACAGCGCTGGAGCACCAGCAGCCGCAAGGATCTGCCCCTGCTGCTGAAAGAGCTGCAGGTGGGAGATCTGGTCTACCTGTCAGCCCGGGGGCAGGGTGCTGAAGATGGGGAATATCTTTTCAATCTGGAAAAATATCCTGAGCTGCAGGGCGCCTCCCTGGTGCTGCAGGAGGGAAAGATTCTCGCCCTGGCCGGCGGCATGGATAATTATTTTTATAACCGGGCCGTGTCGGCGAAGAGGCCCATGGGCTCGGTGGTCAAGCCGCTGCTCTATGCGGCGGCAATCCAGCTTGGCTGGAACTCCCTGGATCCGCTCAACAATGAGCGGAATATGTTTATCTACCAGCGGAATGCCTATATCCCGAGGCCTGATCACATCAGTCCCCATAAAAGGGTCTCCATGAGCTGGGCAGGGGTGCACTCGGAAAATGTGGCCTCTGTCTGGTTGCTGTATCATCTCTGTGACCGACTCACTCCGGCCCAGTTCAAGGATCTGCTGGCCGGGGTCGGCATGGCCCGGGAAACGAACGAATCATATGAACATTATACCCGGCGCGTTAGGGACAAGATGGGAGTATTGGTTAATGAGGACGCATTGCAGAAGACCGCTTTCGAAATGGCGGTGGCTGCCAGCGAGGTGGATCTCCTTTTTGCCGGCAAGCAGGATGAGTGGCAGAACCTCGGCCTTTTGCATTACAGCGACAGATTTGAAAAGGAACTCGATGATTTGACCGAGGATGTGAAGGCCAACGAACGGGAACTGCGGCAGCAGATTATCAGCCGCAGTTTTATCCGTTACAGAAATCTGCAGCAGCGTGTACTCAATGAATCCGCCTCCATTGCCCAATTTTCAGACGGTTACCTGGTGACGAACCTCTACTTTCAGCCTGCCGTGGCACAGGGTGGCGCGGGATGGTCTGCTGGCAATTCTTTAAATGCCGGGGATCATTTCGTCTATAGCGAAGAAAATCCGGGCAGCGGCTGGCTGCCGGTGGGCAGGGCTGACCTGCAGAGATTGCTGGCCGATATGACATCTGATGCGGCAGCCCGTTTCTGGGGTGAGGTGCGCATTGACAATATGCTGAGCCTTACCACCCTCGACCTGTTGCAGGAAAACTTCAGGAAAGAATATGAAAAGCTCTCTTCCCAACCTGCCTACGGTGATGATGTCCTGCATAATATCCGTGATTTCCGGGTGCTGGCGGGCCTGAGGTATCTCATTGACCTCTGCCGGGCCATGGGGGTCACCAGTGGGCTTGAGCCTGTTCTCTCCTTTCCCCTTGGTTCCAATGTCATGAGTTTGTTTGAGCTGGTCCGGGTCTATGAAGCGCTGACCAGCGGTATCTCCTACAACCCGGAGGAAAGCGTTAACCCCGGCCTGGCGCTTATTGACAGAATAGAGACCGCGGACGGGGAAGTGATTTATGAGAGCGAGGTTATCAAAAAACGGGTCATTGACGGCAGGACGGCAGTGGCGGTCAGTGATATCCTGCGGAATGTGGTCAGATTCGGCACCGGCCGTTACGCCAACAAAATCCCGTTGCGCAGCAGCGATCCCGCCGTGGAGGCGCAGCTCGCCGAGCTGCAGATGACAGTGCCGGTGCTCGGCAAAACCGGCACAGCCAATCGTTTCACCAACTCGTCCTTTGCCGGGGTGGTGCCGGCCGCGCGGGGCAGGCGAGATGGCCTCATCGTTGACGGTGGCAATTTTGCTATTGCCGCCTATGTTGGCTTTGACGACAACCGGCCCATGGTCCATTCCTCCATCCGTATTGCCGGCTCCAGCGGGGCGCTGCCCATCTGGACCAAGGTTGCGCAGAGCATCATTTTTGAAAGGGATTATGCCGGGTCGCTTGATATGGCTGATATGGCGTTTTCCGGCGGCAGCGAGGTGCCGCTGTTTTATCCGGCGCTGGGCCAGATAGATGCGCCGGTGGCAATTAATGGCGGCGGTCTTCCGGTGTCCGACCGGGCAGTCGCCCAGGATACGAGTTCCGTGGTCACCTTCGGCAAATTTCTTTCCGGCGGAGAAATTGAGTTGGAGCGATATTTCCTTCCTTACTGGCGCAATAGTCAAAAGTAATAAAAGTGGAGTAATTGTAAAAATATCATGATCAAGAAGAATTTTTTTGCAGGCAGGCTTGTGGTGGCGGCAGCGGTCCTTTTATTGCTCGGCGGTTGTCAGACCACCGGGGGATTGCTCGGGCCGAAGAAAAAGGTGCCCCCCTATGTGGATATGGGAAAAGGGGCGCCGGTGGAGGGGGAAGGTGCTGCAGCTCCCGTGCCCTCGGCCCCTTCAACTCTCGAGGAGAGAAAAGCGGGCGAACCCGCACCGGCAATGCCCGCAACAAGCTGGCTTGATCCGACCGTGCTGGCCGGCATGTCCGACTATGTGTCCACACGAATCACCGAATACCGAGACAGGCAGGGGCAATGGCAGGGGATGGAGACAAGCTTTTCCCAGCATGACCTTGCCCTGCCTCAGCCGGAAAAATGGCGGGAATGCACCGGCGCTCTCAGGACCATCGTTGACGGCTATCTGGCCCTGCATTCCACGTTGAACAGTGACGGCGGGTTTGCCATCGTCCCGCCCGCATCACCCTATGCCGCCTTCCAGCAGGATATCGCTTTTCTTGAAAGCGATTGCCAGACAATTTTTGCCGCAGCCGCAGCGGTTATTCCCGAACAGTTGCAGACCTACCGGCAGACCGTTGCCGGCCAGGCGGAAGGCGTGGTCCGTTACTGGGCTGCCCAGGGCGACAATGAGAAGGTGGTGGAGTCCTATGAGAATATGATAGGCGCCGGCGCCGAGGGGAGAATATCGCCGGAAACCCGGGAGCTGTATGCCCGCGCCCTGCGGGCTACAGGTAAGCTCGGGCAGGCGGCTGATGTCCTGCTTGAAGCGGCCCAGGGCAAGGATGCTCTGCAGGCATGGCCGCTTCGTCTGCAGGCTGCGGATCTGCTTTTTGCCGAAGGAAAATTCCCCCTGGCCCGCCAGGAATATGAACAGGTGGCCGGTCTCTTTTCCAGCCTGAAACAGGCGGATGCGCAGGTCGCAACGCAGCTTGCCCTGCTTGCAGGTCAGGATGAACATGGGCAGGAGTTGGAGCTGTACCGGCGGGCTTTGAAAGGCTGGCTGCAGTATGACGGGATAACAGTGTCCCCGGACCTGGCGGAAAGCGTGCAGCGTCTTGAGGAGGTTTTCCCGGAATCCGTCTATACCCAAATGGCCCGAGCCCTGCTTGACAAGGCCGGCGGTCGTGTGCGGCAGAATGTCGATGAGGCCATGGCCCAGGCCCGGCAGCTGGCCTCTGAAAGAAAATTCACCCAGGCCCTGGCTGTTCTGGCTCCCTGGTCCCGGGAGGCCCAGCCCGGGGAGGCTGTTTCTCCTGTCAAGTCTCTCGAAGAGGAGATCAGAGCGCAGCAGTCCCAGGAAACAGTGCTGCAGCAGATGCAGGAAAAAGACGCGCTTGATGGCAAATGGCAGAAGGCTTTGGAGGTGCTCGATCTTCGGCAGTTTGATCAGTCCATTGTCCTCTTTGAGGAGCTGGTTGATACCCCATACCAGGATCAGGCTAGGGCAAAAATTTCCGAGGCCGTGAATCTGGCAGCTGCCCAGCTGCGCATGGAGGCGGCGAATTTATTTGCCAAGGCACGGAAAACCGATGCTGTTGATCAGAAAAAGGCCCTGCTGCTCGAATCGAGACGGCTGCTGCTTCTGGTACAGCAAAAGTATCCCCAGGCGGATATTATCGATAAGGTGAGGCAGAACCAGAAGGCAACGGAAGAACAGATACGGGCCCTGGACCCGAATCTGCTGGGCCAGGAGTAAGAGTTTTTTAACAGGCGATCTCTAAGAGAAAAAGGGGAGACGCATTTTAATAACTTGAAAATTTATCCCTGATTTGCGCAAATATAAAGGAGGTGAAAAGAAAAGATCCCTTTGGGTCATAAATTTTATTTTAAGCCTGAGGTTGCTGTATGGTCGGTGCTGAACAGAGCGTGAACGGACTGCTCGATGACATGGCGGTCAAGATTATGATGATTGAGCCCGGAGACCTCTCGGCGGTCGGTGAACTCCTGGAAGTCCTGGAGAAGCTGATCGCCCATGAAGATATGTCGTCCCTGGCGTTTTTGCAGCAGATGGCCTGCGCCTTTCAGGCCGCCCTTCAGGATTTGATCATGGCCGAACTGCCGGACACGGCGGAAAGCTATCAGCAGCTGGCCGAATGTATCTCCCGCATGCAGGAGGTGAGACGTAAAAGTGACGACCATCATGCTGTCATCGCCTTCTGCAATCATTTAAACAGCATCGGCTGCAAGCTCGATCCCGCCCGCCTTGTCGCTGGCCAACAGGATGAATCCGGCCAGGATGATAATCAGGATGATAATAATGATCCCGACTTCCTGCGGGATAAGGAGTTGCTTGAGTGTTTTATCGATGAGGCCGGGGAGTATCTCGGGGTCATTGAAGCCAACGTGCTGGAGCTTGAGAAAGCGCCGGGCAACAGTGAGGCAATCAACGCAATTTTCCGGGCCTTTCATACTATTAAAGGAACAGCTGGCAGTGTTTCCCTGCCCGAGATAAGCAGCCTGGCCCACGCTGTCGAGAATCTGCTGGACGAGGTGCGCAGCGGCCGCATCAGTATGGATGCCGAGGTCATCGAGCTGGTCTTGGCGGTGGATGACAGTTTGAAGCTCATGGTTGCCCATGCCCAGGACGTTTATGAAAACGGAGTGGCCTATCATCCAGCCGCCATCGACGGGCAGCTTGCCTTGATCAGCAGTGTCCTGGAGAAAAAATGCGGCAACAGCCGGCCGTCGCCTGATGAAGCGGTGACGCCTGCAAAAGTCCCTGACGTCGATGTCCCCCCGCCCGCACCTCCAGCCGGGGGGGGCATGCCTGATTTCATGAAAGACAGTGATCTGCTCAGCGGTTTTATCTCCGAGGCCTTTGAGCATCTTGAAAGTATTGAACTCAATGTTCTTGAGCTTGAACAGAACCCCAACGACCAGGACATCATCAATAATATTTTCCGTCCCTTCCACACCATTAAAGGTGTTTCCGGTTTTCTCAATCTGATGACCATCAACAGGCTGGCCCATGCCACGGAAAATCTGCTTGATGATGTCCGCAACGGCAAGCTGGCCATGAACTCAGGTATCATTGACATTGTACTTGGCGTGGGCGATTTTCTGCGCACCATGATCCAGAACCTGAGCGATGTCCTGGAAAAAGGTTTGGAGTATTACCGGCAGTATCATATCAATGATTTCCTGGCGCGCATCAAGATATGCCAGGAGGGCAGCGAAGCCGGACAGGAAGAGGAGCCGGTGCCTGTGGCCGGCCGGCCTGCTCAGGAGACACCGTCATCGCCGCGGCCGGCTGACAACGTGGCCGCCGCCGCACCGTTTGTCCCTGCAGTCAAGACGGTTGAGGCAGGTGCTGCTGCCGCTGGTCCCACGCAGAAGAAGAATATCGAGGCCGCCATCAAGGTTGACATCAACAAGCTCGACGGGTTGGTCAACGCGGTGGGTGAGCTGGTCATCATGCAGGCCATGGTGCGGCATAATCCGCTCATTGCCGGTTTGTCGGATCCGAAACTGAACAAGGATTTTTCCCAGCTGACCCGGATTACCACGGAATTGCAGAAGACAGCCATGTCCATGCGCATGGTGCCCATCCGCCAGACCTTTCAGAAGATGACCCGGCTGGTGCGGGATCTTTCCAAGAAGACAGGCAAACTGGTGAATCTT
>Ga0180007_10001745_pt1 | contig 27807 bp, 32 predicted proteins | sample MM_PC_MetaG_FD_121122 | JGI IMG/M metagenome (GOLD analysis project Ga0180007, IMG submission 121122) | Groundwater microbial communities from the Aspo Hard Rock Laboratory (HRL) deep subsurface site, Sweden - MM_PC_MetaG | ecosystem: Environmental > Aquatic > Deep subsurface > Groundwater... | reverse complement strand
CCTGTTGAAGGGGCTTCTGGAGAGGGTTGGGATTGTATTGTTGATGTTGAATGTTTAGATGCTTCTGCTGAATTTGGCGATGAAGCTGGTGAAGGTCCTGGGATTGGCGAAGAGGGTTATGTTGCCCCAGAAGAGGAGAGTTCTGAAAAAGGGTTTGTGGGAGGAGTTGTAAAGGGTATTAAAAATTTCTTTAAAGGAATTTTTGGAAGATAAAATATTACTTAAAAATTAATCTCTAAATCTTTTAATATAAATCTATATACTCTTAAAACTCTTCCAAGCAGCTTCAAATAACTGCTCCATTGCTGCTGCAAAAAAATCAGTGCTTAGCCAAATAGCTACATCATAATTAGGATGAACCTTCTCATCATCTAAAACCATAAATAATAATTGATTGCCATCCACTATTGCAAATCTTGCTCGCATTTTAGGACTAGATTTAACTTCAGCAACTTTACTTAATTCCTTAGCAACCTCTTTATTGTTTTCATCAATCGGAGCTGCAATTCTTACTTTAACTCCTCTTTTTTTTGCTTTTTCCAAAACAGGCATTAAAGCTTCTAATTTTCTATTCAATCCCGGAGCTGTTGTTACTATTGTAATTGTTTCTTCTGCTTCTCTTATCATCATATCTAAGTGATTATAAACATTTTGTCTACCCTTAACACTTCCAGATAAATCTGTAGGCTCAACAAACTTAACACCCTCATTAAACAAACCATTCAACTCAGTAAGAATTGCCTCACTTTTTAATCTCTCTAATCTCTTACTTTTTTCAGAAGCTTCAACATGTAAATTCTTTTTTACTCTTTCAATAACCTCTTCAGGTTTTAAAGCAACAAATTTTATTGGCTTTCCTAATTTCATAATAATAAATCCTTTTTTTTCTAAGGTTTCAAGTATATCATAAGTCCTACTTCTCGGAACATCAGAAATATTACTAAGTTCTCCAGCAGTACTAACTCCTCTTGAAAGCAAAGCAGTCCAAACTTTCACCTCATATAAATTAAGGTCAAATATTTTTCTCAGCCTACTCAAAAACTCATCTTTAACTATCATCTTTTTGCCTCTTTGTATTAAATTTATTACAGTTCTTTGAGTATTTAAATCTTTTCGTCATTATATGGTAGTTCAAAATATAATTTCATTTATAAATAAACCTCGTCGACAAAATCTATTTTAGAAAATGCAGTTATTGACATGTGCGATACAATATATATGAAAAAATACATTATTTTACGATTTTTAATTAAAATTGGGCATAGTAAAATCTATAAACTGTTTTGGATTATGTCTTTTATGAAAAAAATAACCTCATTGATAATAGCATTAATTTTAATAATTAATATTAATTTTGTAATCAGTCAAGCCTGTATTCCAAATTGTAATCAAAAGGAATGCGGAGAAGACGGATGCGGTGGTATCTGCAGCTGCAACAGTGAGGAGATATGTCTAAATCATCCAGATAATAACATGCCTCAATGTTTCAAAACAGTAGGAGAGCTATCAACATTAACCCCCGGAGCAGCAATAATTGATATTTCCACCCTTCCTGAAGGCCTAACCTTAATCACAAGAAAAGGAGAAGAGTTTACAATATACAGCGGAAGATTAGCTAAATTGGAATTCTTTAATTTAACAAACGCCATAATAACAATAATAGCTTTAGTAATTATTTATGGGGTTGTTTTGCGTAAAAAACTAAAATAATCTAAACCTTCTCAAACTCAAACTTTATCTCTTCCTTTTTAATCTTATCCTCGAACTTATGCTCAAAATTCAAACTCTCCGCATCAAAAATCTCAATAACAATCTCCTCAGCATTAACTCTATCTTTAATAAAATTCATTTGACCTCTCAATAATTCAACCAAATTCTTTTTCATCTGAACAACTAATTTTATATTATCACTCTTAATAAATCCAACTTTCTTTCTAGCAGCTTGAACTTTCCGACTAATCTCACGAGCATAACCTTCAGCTTCCAGCTCAGGAGTAAGTTTAGTATCAAGCTTAACTTCTACCTCAGATTTTTTAGATTTTTTAAATTCAATTTTCTTAATATTTAATTGCGTTAAAATAATCCCTGCCAGACCATCACTTATTCCAACATCAGTATTAACAATAGCTTTAGCCAATGGCCATTTTAATCCAATCTGATCTTTATCTCTTTCAGCAAGACCTTTTTCAATTATTTCTAAAGCTAATTCAAACTCCTCTTCTAACTTTTTATTAATCAATTTTGCATCTGCCTTTGGCCAATCAGATAAATGAACCGATTCTTCATTAACAACTCCAACATCACGAAGACCCTGCCATAGATGCTCACAAACAAGAGGACAAATTGTAGAAAACATCTTCAAGACTTTAACATAAATTTCAGCAATAACATCTAAAACAACCTGCCTGCCCGATGAATCATTCGCTTTATCCCTAACTATCTTTATATAAATCCTAGACAAATCTAAAAACAAGCTCTCAATCTCCCTAATGGTGTCATCTAATTTATACGCTTCAAACAATTCAGTAACTTTCTTTAAACTTAAGTTCAATCTTGAAAGAATAAACTTCTCTTCAATATCTAAATCCCTTGAAACAACCTTGCTTACCTTGCCATCCCTAGCCAAATCCTTCAAATAATTCCCAATATTCATCAAAACCAAAAGGTTCCTCTGTTTTTGTTTAATTTCATCCCAATTAAAATTAACATTTTCTCCAGTAGGCATACCACACATATAATATCTAAAAATATCTGAAGAATATTTATCAACAACTTCATAAGGGGAGATAATATTACCCAATGACTTTGACATTTTTACTCCCTGAATATCCAAAATCATTCCATGAACATAAACATTTTTAAAACATCCTTTATCAAACATAATACCCGAACAAATATCTAATAAACTAAACCACAATCTTGTATGTTCAGCCCCCTCTAACACAAAATCTGCCGGAAAAAATTCTTTCATCAATTTAGGATCATTATTCAAACAATTCCAAGAAGTTGTTCCAGCATCAATCCAAACATCTGCAACATCAGGAATTCTCCGATATATTTTACCATTTTTTTCAACAGTAATATTATCAATCCAAGGTTTATGTATTGTCAAATCATCAAATTTCTTTCCACTTAATTTTTCCAACTCCTCAACACTACCAATAACAAAATAATCATCTTCATCTTTTTCATTAATCCAAATAGGAACAGGACAACCCCAAAACCTCTGTCTAACTGCGGTATTATCTCTCAAATTTTCAGCCCATCGTTCATAACTTTCTCCAGCTTTTTTTGGAACCCAAGAAACATCCTTATTAAATTTTAAAATTTTAGGAACTAAATCAGAAGTTTTCAAAAACCATTGTTCTGTTGTCCTAAAAACAACCGGCTTATGTGAACGCCACGAATGAGGATACTCATGCTCAACTTCAGTTGTTGCAATTAGATTACCTTTTTCCTTAAAATAATCAATAAACTTTTTATCATCTACTTTTGCAATCCACCCATTAAATTTTCCCAATTCTTTTAATTCTCCTTGCTCATTTAAACTATTAAAACCTCCAATATCATAACCACGAGCAACCTCCTCATCTTCAGGCCCACAGCCAGGAGCACAATGAACCAATCCAGTTCCAGAAGTTGTATCAACATACTGCTTACTTAATATAATCGAATGAACCTTTGGCCACTCTTTCTTCAACTCTTCATATTTCCCTTCAACATCATCACTTAAAAAATGTTCATATTCCTGACCCTCTAACTCTTTACCCTTAAACTCTTCCACAACTTTAAACTTCTTTCCAACAACAGAATTCATAAAAATACCTGCTAAAACCGAAGCAATTATCCAGTACTCTTTACCATCATCTCCAGAAACTTCTATCTTAACATAATCAACATCAGGATTAACCATAATTGCCAAATTAAATGGAATTGTCCAAGGCGTTGTAGTCCAAATCAAAAAATACTCATCCTTACTGCCTTTTTTAGGAAACTTCAAAAATATTGAATCTTCTTTAACAGATTTATATTCCAACTCATGTTTAGCCAAAGCCGTCTCTGTTTCAGCATCCCAATGCATAACCTTAGTTCCTTTATACAGTCTTTTTTGCTCATCAGCCTTTTTAAAAAAAGCCCACTGTCCAGAAATAAATTCTTTTTTAACAGGCATATAAGCATTATCAAAATCCATCCAAATTCCAAATCTCTTCAAATCATCATTCATCAGTTTAGCATGATCAACAGAAAATTTCATACACCCTTTAACAAACTTACCCATTCCCATTTTTACAATTTCTTCCTTGGTTTTTAATCCTAATTTTTTCTGAACAGCGTTTTCAGTAGGAAGCCCGTGCATATCATATCCAGCCCTATCCCAAACATTAAATCCATTCAGTCTTTTATACCTCAACGCCATATCCTTCAAAGAATTATTCCAAGCATGACCTATATGAAGCTTTCCAGAAGTATATGGTGGACCCTGCAAAAAGTAAAATTTTTTACCATAAGAATTCTTCTTCTTACTCTTCTCATAAATCTTATTTTCTTCCCAAAACCTCAGGATTTCTTCTTCAATTTCTTTAAAATCATTCATTACCATTTTCTTTGATTTTCAATTTCTTTAAAATCTTGCATTTTATATATTAATAATAATAATTAAATTAGTCTATTTAAAATCATTCATTTTTACCTTTTTGTATCAGATAATACCGAAACCCTTTTTCAAGAGCCCCAATAGCACTTCCCAAAATATTTTGATCAACACAAACTGTTGAAAACCCCACCCCATCACTAAAAAATATTTCCGTTCTAACAGCACTTTCTTCACCATGTCTAACCGCAATACTAACATGAAAGTCCCCTAACTGCAAATCCTCTATATCATATTTTTCCCCAACAATATTTTTTAAAGTTTTAAAAGCAGCATCAATAGGACCGCCTTCAACACTTAAATCATCTTCAAAAGTTTCACCATTCAGATTACAAATTACTTTAAAATAAGACCTTTCTTTTCCATCTTTTAGTTCTGAATTAACATTCCATTCATTAACATTAAAAATTTGTTTATTCTCTCCAAAGTATTTTTCAATCAACAAAAACTGTTCAGCCTTTAACGCGCCTACCCTGTACCCTTTTTTTTCTAATTCTTTTAATTCTTCAAAAAGCTCTTGAATATTTTCCTTAACAAAAATATCTTTTTTATCTAATTTATACCCAAACTGTTCTGCTAATCCAACAACAGAACTTCGCCCCCCTAAACTATTTAATAAAATAACAGTTTTGTTTCCAAAATCCCTCGGACAAACATGTTCATAACCCGCACCCTTTTTAATAGCATCAATATGAACTCCAGCCTTATGGGTAAACGCCGAATCACCAACAAACGCTCTTTTTTCAGGAGCAGATAAACCAGCAATCTTAAACGCAAAATCATTTAACTCTTTTAATTTTTCCAACTTGACATCAGCCTCTCCATTCAATTTTTTAATATAGACTGGTAAAAACTCTGAAAAGTTCAAATTTCCAACTCTTTCCCCAATTCCATTTATTGTTCCTTGCACTTGTTTAATAAGAGATAGGCACGAAAGGGTATTTGCTAAAGCAAGTGCACTATCTTCATGAAAATGAACTCCAAGATTAATATCATCATCCCTAAAACCACGCTTCTTTAAACTCTTAATAGTTTCTTTAACAACTCCAAATGCTTCATCAGGCAAAACACCGCCATTAGTATCACACAAAATCAACCGACTAGCTCCACCATGCAAGGCACTAACTAAAGTTTCAACAGCATATTCAGAATCTTTTTTAAACCCATCAAAATAATGTTCAGCATCATAAAAAACAGTCAAACCTTTCCCAACTAAAAATCCCACACTATCTTTTATTTTATTCAAATTATCATCCAAACCGATTCTTAGTTGCTTTTCAACATGATCAAGATCTGTTTTTCCAAATATACAAGCATGTTTAACTCCCGTCAAAACAATTGAATTAAGATTTGCATCCTCTTCAATATTGGGATTAATAGCAGTAGACCCAAATGCAACAATCTTAGCATTTTTAACAACGCAAAGAGCCTCCTTAAAACTCTCAAATATTTCACTTGATGCAAGAGGCCACCCTAATTCTATAAAATTAACACCAAATTCATCTAATCTCTTACATAACTCAAGCCGATTACAATTACTAAAACTAGCTCCCTCTGCTTGCTCTCCTTCACGCAACGTACAATCATAGATTTCTACCATTATTTAAACTCAAATGTAAGATTTATCTCTCCTTTAAATGAAACAACTTCAGCATCACTAAAAAATTCTTCCCCTCCCTCATCTAATTCTCTTATCTGAATTTTATTCTTTTCAACAGAAAAGTCATCCAAATCCACCCTTGTTAAAACCAACTTCATCAACTTTCTTTTCTTTTTTCTCTTCCAATTTTTTATTGAAGTATAGTTTAAACTCATCTTAAAAACCCTACCACAAGCCAAATAGATTAAAGGCTTGTAATTAAATAATAATAATACCAAAAATAATTGTTATACTAATTGCGAAGCAATTTTTTATTATTTTTGGACCAAAAAATCCTTGATTTTTTGGGGCTATGCTAAATCTAGAAATTGTTTCCTCTTGCAAAATTTTTTTCATAGCCATATTAAGAAAATAAAAGAACTAAGGGTTTTTAAGTTTTATGGGAATAAACAATCAATAAAACGCACAAGGAACTTTTATAATTATCACAAATTATCTTGATTAACCCGATAATAAACAATTAAAAAAATAACAAAAATCAAAGATATAAGCACAATGACAATTAAAATAACATTGCTGATATTGCTAGTATAAGATTCATTATCTACTACATCTCCCTCAACAGCATCAGCCCCAAGATTAAATAACTTTCCTTCCCACGGAAAAACCCCCTCCTCCCCGTTAGCCTCCCGAGAAGAACTATAAATAAGGCTCAATACCAACAGCACAACCACTACTCCTAATACCCAATACAACAATTTAACATCAAATCTCTTTGAACGAGGTTTCTTAACACCTTTATTTTTCATATTATAATCAAGATTCATCTGTTTATAAATTTTAACAAATTCCAACGTTGTCCGGAATGGATTTTGTTACACATAGAATTACAATATATTTTTATAATTTACACAGGAAGTTTTAGAACTCCGGACAACGCCCAAATTCCAACTAACCTTTAAATTAACAAAATCTCATCTAAAATGTGTTACTACCCAAAAGTTTATATATCTCTAAAAAATAAATTATAAATGTAAAAATGCCATCAAATATAAGCGAAATAATTGAGAATAAAAAAATAGTAGCCGGAGCAATAATTCTAGCATTACTGATATTTATTATTTATGCTGGTTGGCCATTTCTAAGTGCATTTTTTGGTGCAGGAATAATTGCATTTATCTTTAGACCCCTCGATAAAAAACTAAGAAAAAACAATGTATCCCCCCGTCTTTCTGCAACAATTATCCTCATAATATCTTTAATATTAATCATCATCCCCGTCATATTCATAATCAACGGATTAATAGATCAAATAACAATGCTTCCAGGACAAATAGGAAAACTAGGAGCAGTAAAAGAAAAATTAAACGAAGCATTTAACATAAATCTAGAAATCGACGAATCACAGATAATAAACCAACTAATGCCAGTTCTAACTAGTTCAATTCAACCAGTTTTTGAAAACATAATTCGAACATTTTTAATGCTTTTCTTACTGTTTTTTATACTTTATTATCTAATAATCTACTATGATAATTTTAAAAAATTAATCTTGACCGCATTACCTTTTAGTAAAAAAAATAACAAAATAATAATAAAAAAATTTAAGTCAGTTACTTACTCAACAATAATCGGAACTTTTTTTATTGCAATAATTCAAGGAGGGTTGTTAGCCCTTAATTTCTATCTTCTTGGAATTCCAAATGCCTTATTCTGGGGATTTGTAACAGCAATTCTCTCATTTTTACCAATTGTAGGAGCTCCAATTATCTGGGGACCAGCAGTTATAATACTAATGCTATCTGGATCAATAGGTGAAGGGGTGGCATTACTAATAGCAGGAATTTTAATTTCAACAATAGATAATATTCTAAGGCCAATAATTAATGAAAAATACGGAAGCATCCACCCCTTAATCTCCATTATAGGAATATATATTGGAATATCTCAATTTGGAGTAATGGGCCTTTTCATCGGACCTCTTTTAGTTGCTTATCTCATCCTATTTTGGGAACTTTACCGAGAAGAATATTTTGTTAAGGATTATAAAATAAAAGTTTAAATAACCTAAATATTAGGAAAAAATACAAAAATGACAGAAAATATTGAATTACAGGGATATGAAACACTTATTCGTAATTGTGTTTATAGAAAAAGATTAGAAGATAACCTATGTAAAGATTGTGGAAATGATAGGACTTTAACACAATTAATTAGACTTGCAACATATAAAGTTCCAACAGATGAACAACTTTTAAGATTTATTGTTGATGAATCATCTAAGGTTACTTCTTCAGAAACAGCAAGAAGAGTGCTTCTACCAAATTCTTGTTTAAGAATGGTTCCAGAGCAAGTTCTTGAAAGAATTGCTTTTCAGGAAGATGAAGTTGTTGATGGAATAAGAACTAATTTTTTAAGAGATAAATTAGAACCTGGCAAAGCTTATTTAAGGGTTGATTTTACAAAAACTCCTGCAAGATTGATAGAGGATAATCATGAAATAATGCAAATAATTGGTCAAGATGCTTATGACCAGGTTATTGATTCTGGAGAGGGGTGGGGGATGTTAGTTAAATTAATTGATGGAAGATTTCCAACAAATAAAGCTGGAAGTATTCCTTTTAATTATGGAAGAATAGAACCTAAAGAAGTATCTGAAGGAACAGATTTTATTTATGATTTTACATGGGGAGATAATATTTTAAGTGTGCCTGATAGAACTAAAGATGTTTTTAAAGTTAGAGCTCAGGGTACTATAAAAAATTATTTAAGTTCAATTGGTCAAAGGCTTTCTAGTGTTAGCGGTGTTAGCGTAATTAAAATTAGCTTGGGTTCTGGAACTTTTGAAGATGTTCTTAAAGTTTTAATTAAAAAAACCGGTAAGACTGACCCGGATTTTTTTGGTCCAGCAGGTCCTAACAAACCTAAATAATAGATTTCTTAAGATTTAATAATCTCTAACTTCCCAAATAACCACGTTCCTCCCAGGAATTTCCCCAACACAACAATCATAACAACTAAACTCAATAACATCATTAGGAAATAATTCAAGAAGTTCCATAATATGGTCAAAACTCGAAGGCCATAAATTATTTCTCAACAAACAAACAGCACCTAACCCAAAAACAATCCGATTATTTTTTCTTAATGCAACACCCATAGGAGCTTTTAAATCAGAATAATAAAAATACAGTCCTTTCTCACTAAACATTATCTCTCCTTGAAATAACAATCTATTGTCTGGAGGAGTTTCAAGAAAACTCAAATCTCTTTCTTCAATTCCCTTCTTCCTCAAATCTAAAATAATATCAAAAACATCCCCAAAATCAACCGCAAATATTGTCTTCCAGCTAATTTTTCCCTTAGACCTTATACTAACCTTTCCATTATAACCACTTTTTAAAATATTTTCATAACTATTCCATGTTCTAACTTTATTCCCAAAAAATCCTGATTCATATAAAGAATAACATTCTTTTTTTGTCTTAATGGATGCAGGATTTCTAGACAAAACTCTTTTTAAAATCTCATTTGTAAACATAAAAGAAAAACCACTAAAGAACTTTTAAGAATTTATATACTAAAATCCTTTACAACATTTTCTTCTAAGAAATGCATCTTCTCAGGAATAATAAAACAAAACGGAGCAAAAACTTTTTTCTCTAACAATTTTAACTTCCCAACACATCCATAAAAAACCTTAGCCTTAGATGTTCCCATTCTTGAACAAACCAAAATATCTCCCAAATCAATCTTCTTGGTTTTGCTAGCCTCAATTAATTCATCCAAAGCATCCTCAAACCCCAATCCAATATCAACAAGAATCAAAGAATGAGCAAAGATTTTTTTATTTTCTTCAACAAAATCCAAAAATGAATCCGGCCTAAAATTCTCCTGCCATTTAGGCATACTCGAAATTTTTCCAAACTTATACAACTGCAATCCAGTATCAGCAATCGCATCAAAAACAGAACTCGAATGAATAACCTTGACTTTAACTTTACAATCCTTGCATTCATCAATTAAACTAACATGTGTTGTTGCAAATAACGGCGACCCATAAACAAGCAAACAAATATCTTTTTTCCTAGATTCTTTAATTAACCTATCACTCTCAACATCATCCCGGCTTAATGAAATAATTTTCTTACCAATAACTCCTTCCAAACATTCAATAGAATAAGGAAACTCAACAGTATACGATTCTAAATAGGTTGATTTACATTTTTTAACCGCTTCCAGACCTTCAACGCAAATACCTTTCTCATTTAATCCAAGTCCAACAATATATAACATAGAATTAATAAGATTATCTCATTAATAAAAGTAACTAATTAACTATACATAAGGCCACCAATAACCACCAATAACCCTACGGCAATCCATAAAATACCATTCAAAACAATTGGTTTTTCATTATGAACAATACCATAAATAGTCCATGCAAACCCTCCAAGAACATAAGTTGACCAGGTTATTAAAGAAACGCCTGTAGCACTCTGATAATGCCATATTTTGTAAGCCTGCGTTATTGAAATCAGCGGACCCAATATTGCCACAATATAAATTAATTTATCAATAAATCTCTTCCACTTATCCTTGGAAGGATATTTTTCAAATTTCTGATGAACTCTCTTCCTTTTATGAACATGATGCAAAGCACCACCACTAATTACCATTTTACACCTCTTTAAAGAATCTTAAAGCCCCTTTAATAAAAAATAAATGGATTATTTATTTATATATCTATCTATAACTCATCCATATTATTTTCAAACAAATAATGACTGTAAGGAACAAAGACATAATAATCGGTATCTTATATAAAAAATTTGTAAAAGAAACTCCAATTACCAACATAAAACAAATAACCACAATCCCAAACAAACGACCACGCCAGTTATTAATTTCTTCTTTACAAATTTTAGCAAGAAACCATCCAATTGGAAATCCTGCTAAAAGGATTAAAACATAGAGTAAATTTTGTATCATTTGTATGCCACCTCAATTAATCCATCTTTAATTAATTTAACACCTTCATAAAATCTTAGCCTATCTGTAGAACTACGATCACGAGTCTGAGAGTTACTAGCGTTCCTCATCATAATTTCAGCCCGAGATAAAATACTCTCAAAAAAACCATCATAACTTTGATCAACAGTTAAACAATGCCCTCCACCAGGATGTTTTTCATATGCTTTTCTAGAACCAATAACTTCATCGATTAATGAAAAGAGTTCATTTTCTGATAATTCGTTTGCTGAATCTAGTGTTCTTCCTGATATCATAATATATTTAAGGGATGGTTGTTTTTAAAAGTTATGAATGAAAAAGAAATAATCAGATCTATAAAAAAAGGTAAGATATTCATTTATCCAACAGACACTATTTATGGAATTGGATGTGATGCTACAAGACCTAAAGCTGTTGAAAAGATAAAGGAAATTAAAGACAGAGATAAAGATAAACCTCTTTCTATAATTGCTCCTTCAATTGATTGGATAAAAGAAAATCTAATTATAGATAATGACTTAGATTTAGAAAAATACTTACCAGGGCCTTACACATTAATTCTAAAAAAGAAAAATTTAGAATTTCTAAAACATATATCAAGCACAGATTCTCTAGGAATAAGAATCCCAAAATCTGAATTTTGTGACATCATTCGTTCTTCAGGTTTACCTTTTGTAACAACCTCTGTTAATCTTTCAGGTGAGTCTTTTGCATTAGAAGTTTGTGATATTTCTCCAAACATTCTTGAAGAAGTCGATATTGTAATTGATGAAGGAAAGTTAAGCGGAAAACCTTCTACATTAATAATCAATGGAAAAGAAGTTAAGAGGAAATAGAATTAGGTTTTAATAACACTTTTGAACTGTGAAAGTTATACTACCTTCACCATATAATTTTGCTAACTCTGTTGAATCTTCAAATGCTTTTGCTAATCTTCCTGCAGAACCCATGCCCTCATGTTCATAAACTGCTATTGCTTTTTGTTCTGGATATACAAACATTACAGAAATGTTTTCACCAGCCCCTAAACTTAATGAAAAATTGTGTGGAGAATGAATTCTATTAACTTGCCAGTTTTCAAGAGTAGCTTATGTTATTTGAATTAATTTGCTCTGTCTTTTTCCTAATCTTGCTTCTTTCGCATTATCTACAAATTCTACCATTTTATTAATTATAAATATTAGTTTATAAAAATTTAGATTATTTTTTACCGATACTTACTTCCAAAATTAACCCACGGTTGAGTTACTTCTTCACCCAGATATAATTTTTTTAAAAATCCTTTGATTCTTTTCTCTAAAGAAGGCCGATATTTTACTGCATGATTAAAACACTGTTTACTTGTATCTGCAAATTCAATTGCTTCTTCTTCGCTTAATTTCTGGTCTAGTGCTTCGTAAATCTGACTTGCAGCTTTAAAAGTTAATTTTCTTCTTCCAACTCCAAAGTCTTTTATTGGCCTTGCAACCGGCCTTTTGGATAAATCTGTATTGGTTGCTGCATAATATCCTGATGCTCCGTGTTCAGGCAGTTCTAAAAAATGACTTATGTCTGTATAAGCAATTGGAAGTCTCAATGCTCTTTTTAATGCTTCTTTCTTAAAAGGGGGTGTTATTTTTCTTTGCCTTTTTCCATAAAAAGGTTCTAAACCTACTTTTTCCAACACACCTCCCACATTAGAAGTATGAATATCTCCTTTGGCTCCTAATTCCTTTAAGGAAAGTTTTTCATCATTTAATTGTGCAGTTCTATATGCTTTAAAAACACTAGATAACTGATGGAAGGTGTAGGTAGTCTGAGGTGTTCTTTCATAGTACAATTCAGTTTTATTTAAAGACCATAAATCTACTTCACTTGCATTTTCATAAGCATTTACTGTTACCCCTCCAATAATCTTCATGAGCATTTGCCCCCTTAAGTCCTCAGTATCCTTTGCTAAAAATGCTAAATTGGATAGTTCTTGAAGCATTTCTTCCTCTTCCCTTGAATTTACAGCAATCATTTCTAAGCTAAATTCCTTCTGTCCTGTTGCTGAAATATAACGAACTATTGCTGCTCTTGTTACACCTTCCATTTTAGCTATCACTTTTGGATGTAGACCTTGTGCAATAAGATCATCCCTTCCTGGGTCTCTTTGAGTGTTTTCATAATGCCACTGGGGATATTTTGCAGGAGGCACTTTCAATCCCTTAGCTTCGATATCTGGAGCTAATTGTTTTATTCTACTATAACCCCTCTTTGGCTGAATTAAATCATCAAGAAACGTTGCCCCTCCTGTTATTAATTTTGCTAGTTCCTCAACTCTTTCTTCTCTTGATTTTCCATTATTTATTGGTTTTCTTTTAATTGATCTTTGTTTCATTTTATCAAATTTATCAGAACTCTTTGTTTTTAAAACATAATTATATACCTTTAAAAGCTTAACCATTAAATTTTTAATAGACCGATTACTCATATTTTTATGAGATTTGCAATAGCATATTATAAAGACAATATAGCAGGAAAAAACATAGTCGAAAGATTCAAAGAACTAGCATTTTCTCCTCAAACACCAATAATAGAATTAAAAAAAGAAACTATTTATTCTGAAGATATATCTCAAAAAAAATATCCTGAATTAAAAAACATAGACTTCCTAGTCTTTGCATCAACCCATAGATCTGTTAAAGAGTTCCCATCCCTTTGCCTTCACGCTCCTGGAAACTGGCGTTCAGCAGATTTAGGAGGAAAAGTTGGAAAAGTCTGCAATACTTCAGCATTCATATTAAAATACCTTTTCCAACAATTTGAAAAAAATTTCAACCAAGCAAAAGATAATCTGGGAGAAGAATACAACCTTACTTTAGAAGTAACTCATCACGGTCCTTTAATTGAAATTCCTTGTTGTTTTATTGAACTTGGAAGTAATGAAAAACAATGGAATGATAAAAAAGCAGCTGAAATTGTTGCTAAAACAATTCTCTCATTACAAAGCTACGACAAATCTAAATATTCAGACTGGATTCCCTGTATTGGTATAGGAGGACCTCATTACGCTCCAAATTTTAATAAAATTCAACTAAACAGCCAATACGCAATATCTCACATCATTCCTGAATATGGTTTACCTCTTAATGAGAACATGTTGCATGAAGCTGAAGAAAAAACCTTAGAACAAGTTAAAGAAGTTTTAGTTGATTGGAAAGGTTGCGGAAAATCAGAACAAAGACAAAACATTATTGAAATTATTGAAAAATCTGGATTAAAACATAGAAGGACAAAAGAGGTAAACAAATAAAATGTATGAGGTGATAAGAAATTTTAGTTTAGACTATATCCTCTTTGATTTAATCTTTCTGATAATATTTCTAGCATTACTTATAAAATTTAATAAAAAAATTCCACTATTAGTTTTCTTTGTTGGAGGCCTTGCTATTAATTTCATAATTGACTGGGGAATATGGCTTCACACCGGAATAAGGGAAATATCTCTTCCTGCAAATTTTATTGGTGGATCACTGCTATTTTTTCTATGGTTTTCTCTCAGCTATGGCGTAGAATATTCCTATGTGTTTTTAATGTTTGAAAAAAAATCAAATAAAATTGCCTGGACAGCACTTGTATTAACCGGATGGGTATTAGTAGCATTCTTATCTCAATGGATCTCTCTAAACAACAGTTCAATTACAACAATTAGATACATGTCTGATTTAAGACTGCTAAGAATAATCCTCGTAATTGTAGGATACTCCCTATTATTTATCCTCAAATACGATTGGAAAAAAATATCTTATCTATTTTTTATTGGTTTCCTCGTACACTTCATGATGGAATTCACATTACTAATTAGTGGAATAAGGCCCGAGTCATTTTTAATACTTTTAGAAAATTCACTAATAGAATTTAACATGGGTGTCCCATTTTTTTACATACTTTATGATAAATATCTAAAGAAAAAAATAAAATGATACCATGGCACATTCTAGCATTAACCTCAGCATTCTTCTCAGCCGCAGCAGCAATAGCAGAAAAAAAAGTTTTGTTTAAAGAAAAAGCTCTTCACTTTTCAGTCCTATTTGCAGTATTCAACTTTTTATTAGCAATTCCTTTTTTCTTTTTCATAAATTACTCATTACTCACCAGTTCAGGATTACTAGTTGTTTTCATAAAATCTATTTTTGAATCTTTAGCATTTCTTTGTGTTATGATTGGTTTAAAAAATTTAGAAATAAGTAACGCCCTCCCCCTTTTAGTCCTAACCCCTGGCCTAGTTGCTATTTTTGCTTTTTTAACACTAGGTGAAGCCTTAACTGGAATAGAAATTTTAGGAATAATATTTTTATTACTTGGGACTTATTTACTACAGTTACGACTCAGACAAAAATTCTTAGACCCTTGGAAAGCGTTTTTTAAATCCAAAGGATATTACTACATTATAGCTGCCCTAATACTATTCACAACAACTTCTATTTTAGACAAAGCTGTTTTAAAAAACTTCAAAGTTCCATTAAACGCATTTATGGGATTTCAGCACCTCTTCCTAGCAATTATCTTCCTAAGTTTTATTATTTTTTCAGGAAAATCAAAAGGCATGAAATCAACAATTAAACACTCTTGGACAATCATTCTCTTAATATCAATTTTCACAATAATCTATCGATATACTCAATACAATGCAGTAAAACTTGCACCAGTTGCTTTAGTTATTTCAATTAAAAGGATTTCTGTATTTTTTGCTATTATAATTGGTGGGAGAATGTTTAGAGATCATAATTTAGTTCAAAGGGCTATTGCAACTTTGATAATGTTGGTTGGGGCGGTGATGGTTGTTGTTGGTTAAGAAATAGTACTCGCGCCGAGCACATAGAAATTATTATACGCCCTTTTTATTATGATTATGTATTAAGGGTGTTTGGGCCTATAAAATCTGCTATCAGATTAAACTGCTGCAGATAATTGAACTCCTTCATCAAATGTTTTTAAATGAAATCCTTGTGCCTTTTCTTCCCAAGTGCCAGAAACAATATCAACAAATCTACCCCTATATCTATCATGCACTTCTTTAACATTGCCTGGATCAAGTCCAAGATAAGCTGCTTGAGTGCATTCAACAATCTCATTAAAAATATCAGCTTTCTTTTGTCCAAAATCTCTCCAGAATTTTTTTCTATCACCTTCTGTATGCTTTTTGCTATCTGAAAGAACCCTCAAGAATTCCTTTTTATTCCTCTCTGAAAGAACTCTAAAATCTCCTTTTTTATCTCCGTTTGTATCCCAAAGAGAATTAAACCAATCCAGACCATAGGTGTGAAAAAAATCCCAAGTGCAATTAAATAAATGTTTTGGTGCTGCATAAGGATGCTGAGGAAAATTATTTTTTCCATCTCCAAAGACTAATCTTTCATGATCTTCAATATTTGCAGCAATAAAATTTCTACCAACTATTCTATTCAAGCCTCCGTCTTGATCAAAGTTAGGATTGTTTCTATCATAGAAAACTGCTTCACTTAGATCAAAACCTAACACGTCTGTTAAAACGTAACCTGCTTCTCTAACAATTAATTCTGAAGGTAAAACATCCCAACATTTAGTTGCATGCCTCCAATCACCATAGGCTCTTATTTTTCCATCTGCAAGTTCTACAATTCTTGTCCCTGTTGCATCTATACTTCGGGGTTGGTTTCCAAGAATTTTTCTAAAGATATTTGTTAAATATTTCTGTCGATCTATTTGATCTAAATCTGTAGTATAAGCAAAGGGACTGGGACATTCGTAAACATCTGTTTGTTTGCTATCTAATTCGCATCTTTCTCCATCTTGGACCTTATAAGCTCCTTTGCCTCTTTCTCCTACAAAGATCCTTTCATCATAAAGATTAGTAACTACCGCTGCTTCTAAATCTCTAACTCTTAATCTTGATCTGTAAGGTGCAATTGCTATATTAATACCATGAGGCAACCCATTTACAGCATTTTGAGTTCCTTCAATTTCATCAACTAGTAAAGCATATTCAGGCTTAGCATCATGCGATTGTCCTTCTTCTCCCAAAATCGCTACTGGAACTTCAATAGCTTGAAAATATTTTACAATAGAATCATGGACACAGCGGTCCATTTCAGTAACAATATCTCCAGTACTATCTTTTCTAAATAAATCAAAGGGAGAAACAGAAATACCCTGGAGGTTCTGCATAGCAAAATCTGTGACTCCTAATAAATAACCCACAGGTCCTTGACCTTCATATCTCTGTTGGATTTGCGTTGGTGAATGCATAAAAAGTTAATAATTTAATTGTTTATAAATATTCCTGCAACGCCCGAATTGTGCGTTTAGAATAAGTTTAATACCTTTATTTACTTGTTAGTCTATGGAAGGGATTGGGATTCATATAATTTTCCTAGCTCATCAATCACTCTTCTTTCAATATAATCTCTATGTTCTGAAGGAACAAAACTAGCTGTCTTAAGGAAATACCTATTACTCTGTTCATCTCGTAATCTTTCTCCACATTTTCTAGTATACTCCATAAAATCCTCTTCCATAAAAACTTTCTTTCCTTTGGATAAAGAAATAGTAACTAAATCTGGCCTTGTATTTAACCTCTCTAAGATTTGTACAGTTCTTTTAATCCTTTCACCATAGCCCCTTACTCCCTGACCTAATTTTTGATAATCATCTGGAACCCCTTGAATATCTCTTGTAAAACAACAAAAAGCATCAAGATCTATATTTAATATGAAAGGTCTATCGCCACTAATTTTTATCTCTTCAATTCTTTTGGGTATTCCCAGATAGTTCCCCTTATCATCAAATAGTTCCCCTTGTTCTCTTTTTGCACTAAAAACGTGATGGTCGTAATTAAGCCACTTTGAAGATTCATATGTCCATATTCTTCTCTCCTCCTCATCAGGTAAATCACTTCCCATAAATTGTAACTCTCTATCATGAGAATGTGGATTTAACCAAAACATTGTTGAAACAATTCCATAACTAAATGCTGGTGCAACAAATTTATCAATATCTAAAAACATAAAGTATTTCTCTTCTTCACACCTCCCATTACAATATTCAAGAAGAGGAGCTCCTCTTTTCATATCTGAATGTGCATCTATATGAAATAAAGTTGCATTTTCTAAACCTGAAAACTGCCAGTAATAATATGACTCATTATGATCATCAGTAATCGCAACAGGTATATTTCCTAGTTTTAATTCTCTTCCTGGAGGGATTGCTTGTTTATCCATTCTAATCTCATCACAGAACTCTCTTTCCTTTTCGGGCAAATATATCTTTTTAAATCTTCCTACAACACACGAACTAGACGTTTAAAATAAGTTTGATGCTCTTCTTTTGCATTAATCAAGAACCACCCACATGACAACAATCGCAATCATCTGAAAAACACATACACTCTGGCTCATAATACTCTTTTGGATGTTTACAAGAAGGACAAACTTCAGGAGGTTCAGTTCCAGTGTGAATATACCCACACTGAGAACATTTCCATCGAATAGGTTTTTCTCTTTTCCAGACAGTTCCTTTTTCAATCATTTCAAGAAGTTTTTTATATCTTGCCTCATGTTGTTCTTCTACTTCTGAAATTTCTCGAAATAACTCAGCTGCCCTTTCATTACCTTCTTCTTCAGCATCTTTTTTCATTTGAGGATACATTTCAGAATGCTCATAATTTTCACCTTCAATTGCTTCTTTTAAATTTGTAGCAGTATCGCCAATCCCATTTAGAAGTTTAAACTCATCCTTTGCATGTTGCATTTCATTTATTGCTGTTTCTTCAAAAATCTTTGCAACATAATGAAAACCCTGCTTTCTTGCAACTTTTGCAAAATAATCATACTTGTTTCTAGCTTGGCTTTCGCCTGCAAATGCTTTTTTTAAATTTTCCTCTGTTTTTGTCATTATAAAAAATAAACTAAAACATATTTAAGTATTTTGGTGGTTAAAATTTCAGATTGGACTTCGTCACAATCCTCTTTAAAATTAATTAGTAATGTTAAATATTAGAACGCCTTTGAAGTTTGGGATTCTGATTTTTGGGGTTGTTGTTGGATAGGTTTTTTTGTTTCCCACCACACATCCCCCTTAAACTTCAACCCACTAGCTTTCCGAATTAAACCCTTACTTTCCTCAGGAATATCTTCATCATTTGATTCATTAAGATAATCAAAAACTAATTTTCTTTTTTGAGGAATTGTTAATTTTTGATTTGTATGAGGTCCTCCAATACACCCCCCCTCACAAAACAAAACATCCAAAAATTTAATTTTAGGATCTGGATTATCCAAAAACTTCAATACCTTATCAATTCCATCAATAGTCAAAACCTCTTCTTTTTTAACAATCCCTTTCAAATGAGCAGTCTTACCCAACCCTCCAGACAAAGGATAAACCTTAGTATAATCATTATAAAACTTATCAAACAAAGCACACTTATCCCCTTTACACGCAGAACTCACCTTAAACCTCTTAAACAATTCTTTCAACTGAACATAATCAATTACATAATCTACTTCTTTTGTTTTCTGAGTTTCTATTTTCTTAAAATCACAAGGAGAAATAAATACAGTTTTATGTTTTGGAAAATGTTTTTTACAAATTTTAGCAGTTGCAATCATTGGACTATCAACCTTAATCAAATTTTTCTTATACTGAGGATATTTGCCAATAACAGTCTGAACAACTCCTGGACAAGGCGAGGCAATAACCAATCCTTTCACCGACTTCAACTTTTTATGATACTCTCGATTAATCATTTTTGCACCAAATGTCAATTCAGTCACCTTATCAAATCCTAAATTTTTCAACTTAGAAATTATTTTGGGATATTTAAAATCAACAACAAAACTTGGAGCAACTAGTGCAATCATTTTAACTCCCTTTTGAAGTTCAGAAACAATCTTATCTATATTATTCTTTCTAAATACCATTTATACCTCTTTTGATAGAATAAATAGAATTAAGAAGAATTTAAAGTTTGTGGATTAAACAAATTTAAAAAGGAGATTAGATTGTATTTTATATGAATATCCATCACATTGCTATCTCTGTAAAAGATGCTGAAAAATCTGCAAATTTTTATAAAGATAATTTTGGATTTAAAGAAATAAATAGATTTACTAAACCTGGATGGGATGGAAGTGCTATTATTCTAGAGTTGGAGGGAATGCAATTAGAGATTTTCCAGTTCAAAGATTCCATAGATAAGAAAGATGATTTGTCAGATTTAAAGGTCATTGGATTAAAACACATAGGGATACAAGTAGATAGTGTAAATAAAAAATATGAAGAACTAAAGAAAAAAGGAGTTAATATTGATGAACCTGTAAAAGGTACTACTTGTGCTTGGTTTTGTTTTTTAAGAGACCTTAATGGAATCCCTATAGAGTTGTATGAAGGTAATTGATTCAAATTATAAAACAAAAAAATTTCTTAAAATTTTATTTATTTTAAGAAGATACTCTTTCTCAATGACTCCTACTCTTTTTATTAACCTTCTCTTATCAATTGACCTCATCTGAAAAATAAGTGCAATTGAATCAGAGTTTAGTTTGTTATAATCGCTAGAATCAATTTTTAGGGTATGAGCAAATCTTTGAGATTGCAAATTAGAAGTTAAAGGCAGGACTACACAAGCATTTACTTTTGTGTCTGCAAGATTATTACAGGCCTAGTTCCTACTTGTTCATGAACATCAACAGATGGGAACTCAACAAGCCAAATTTCTCCTTTATTCATACTCTTTTTCAAAGTTTATTAAAGATTCATCGCTTAATTGATCCCAGACTTCTGTTTCTTTTTGAAGTCTTAGATTTTCTAAATAGGTTATCAAGGCTCTTTTTACTACTTCCCTTTTCTCTAGGCCAGTTAACTCTCCAACTTCATTGATGCTTTGAATTTCATCATCAGTTAATGTAATTTCCATAAATAATAGAATAAACAGTGCTATTTAAAATTTGTTGTTTTTGAAATTCCTAATCTTCACAATCCCTCATTGCTTTTTTTAGCTTTTAATAATCTAAAATATCATCACCATTATCATAAGCATAACCAACACCTTACCTCTTATTTTTCCAACCAACACCTTTATCCAACAACCCTTTCAACTGAGGCCATTCCTCACCCAAAGTTAAAACACCCTCAGCCTGATAAATTACACCAATAGGAATTTTACCTTCTCGAAGATTATAATCCCACTCTTCAGCTAGTTTCTCTGCTTTAGATTTATCATTATTATCCTCTATTGCATACATTTTTTCATCTGTTGAATTTGCCTTTATATTAAAAATTAAACAATCTTGAATTATTTCTACAAATGAGAATCCTTTGTGCATAATTGCTTTTTTCATTATCTCTGCTGTTTGTTTTATATTTTTTGCATCTGCTCTAGCAACAAAAGTAGCACCACTAACTAAAGCAAGTTTTACGGGATTAATTGGTCTGTTCATTTCTCCAAGAGGTTCTGCTTTTGTTTTAAATCCTTGTTGTGAAGTTGGTGTTGCTTGCCCTGTTGTTAAGGAAAAACTCTGATTATCATGAACAAATAAAGTCATATCTGCGTTATATCTGCATGCATGAATAAAATGCCCCATTCCCTCTGCATAAGTATCTCCATCTCCTGCAAAACCTAGAACAGTTAGGTTTGGATTTCCTAAAGTCATTCCCAAACAAGTAGGAAGCACACGACCGTGCAAACCATAAATTCCAGATATATTTATGTAATCATAAATTTTAGCATGACACCCAATTCCAGTTGTCATTGAAAAATCTTCATGTTTATATTTTCCTGATGCAATTAAATTTGCTATTGCTTGTTTTGCACTTTCAAGTATAAAAAAATTAGGACATCCCGGACACCAGGTGTTTTCTTCTTTTGTATTTAATTTTTGTTTAATTTCTGTTGGGTTTGTCATTTTATATTCAATATCTCCTCCTTTAACAAATCAGATTTAATTGGTCTTGAATCATAATAAAGAAGTCTATTTTCAATTTTAATTCCAGTTTTTTCTCGAATATAATGCCCTAATTGACCTGTTGAATTATTTTCAACCAATATAACCTTATCTGCTCTATCAATCTCTCCTTGAATCTCATCTGACATTGGTTTCATATATAAAACCTGTAAAAATTTATAATCTCCTTTTCCACTTTTAATAGATTCATCAATTGCATCAAGGGCATCAAGAATTACTGTTTTTGTAGAACCCCAACCAATAATTAAATTCTTAGCTTTTGGATTTCCATATATTTTTATCATCTGAAATTTTTTGCATTCTTCTTTAATTTTATTGTATTTTTCTATTCTATTGTCTGCTCCTTTTTTTGCTAGTTCTGCATCTTCGGTTGTGTTTCCCTCTTCATCATGTTCATAAGAAGATGCTTTTACAATTCCTTCTCCAGGTGTTTTTCTTTTTACATTTACAGGAATTGTTTTATTAGGTTTTCTATCTGAACTAAATTCAGATTCAGCCAAATGTTTATCACTTAAAACAATACTCAACGCTCCAAATTTCTCACTTAAGTAAAAAGCTTCATTAGTATTTTCAATACATTCAATAGGATCTCCAGGAGCAATAACAATTCTAGGAAACTCGCCATGACCACCTCGAAGAGCAACATCTAAATCACACTGAGTAGAGTAAGTCGGAACACCAGTTCCAGGCCCTGGACGTGATGCCAAATAAACAACCAATGGAATCTCACTAATACCTTGTAACGACAATCCTTCAGTCATTAAGTCATATCCCCCTCCTGATGTTCCCACCATTGTTTTTGCGCCCACAAACGAAGCTCCGAGTCCAGCATTAACAACTGCAATTTCATTTTCAGGTTGAAATACCATTAAATTATTTTCTACTTGATTAGAAGCTAAATCATGCATTACTCCTGTTGCAGGGGTCATTGGATATGCAATATATAAATCAATACCTGAATCAAGTGCACCTTGCGAAACTCCACGTGACCCAGTCATTATTTTTATTTTATTATCTAACTTTTCTAAATTAAACTTACTCTCCTCACTTTCATACCCTTTTTCAGCTGCTTGAACAGCTTCTTCACTATTCTTAAGAGCTTTTTTTACTTCTTCAACCAGTATCTCTTTATCTATTCCTAATATTTTTATTAAAGCTCCTGACAATGCAATGTTTAAATTTCTTCCTAAATCTTTAAATTCTTCAAACGATACAATCACTCCATCTTTTTTTAATTCATCTTTATGCAATTCAACAGTTTTTTCATTTAAAGCAACAATAACATCCAATTTACTCTCAATACTACCCACCCGATTATCTGAAGCAGAAAGAACATTAAAATTGTGCCCCCCTCGAATCAAAGAAGGATAATCCCTATAATTAAACGTAAAATAACCCTGTTTAACTAAAACTGAAGAAACAATTTCAGATACTTTATTAATCCCTTGACCTGCTTTTCCACCAATTAAAATATTTATTCTCATCTCTAAGACCTCGTTTGTATCACAAAACCGGATAGTTTGTTTTGGGTTTTGTGATGCTAGAAAAATCTCTCTTCTAGGCATAGAGATTTTTCTTTGTTTAATTAAGAACTAAAAAAGGTTTTTAAATATATCTGAATAGAATTATGATAATAAAAAAATAAAAATTATCTTGTAAACTTAGTATAGTTTTTTGTTAAGCTTTCAAATGGAAACGGTCTTTCATTTGTAACAAATGTCATGTATCTTAGGAAAACATACATCTGAGTATTCCATATCTCACAAAACTTTGAAATTCCTCTGTTTCTTTTTCCAGTGATTAACACCATTAACCAATGAACCACTCCTAAAATTTGAATAACACCTCTCCATAGTCCAAGAATAATGCAAGAGACTATTCCAACAAAAATTCTCATTAAAGCTTCAATTCTTTCGGCTTTTTTCTTTGCCATTTTATGCTTTTATTACTCTATAAAATGGCAAGCTTAAAAATCCTCGATTTTTATTGTTTGCCATAATTAATTTCTCTACCCCCTTTTTCAGAATACAAATGGAAAATGAATATTTAAACCTTTTCAAAGGATATATTTATTAACTAAGCTTACCTTAGGTAACCATGAGAATCGGAGCAATAATTATCGGAATAATATTAGTACTATTTGGAGTGTGGATGTTCACCGAAATAAAAGAACCTCTAGCATTATTTATCTACCCCATCTTATCTATAATAATCGGTATCTGTTTAATAATTTTTAATTCCTCTGAAGAAAAGATTGAACAAAGAAAAGATTTAAAAAAGAAGAAATCAAGATAATAATATGGAAATAATTACTACAACAACCTCAGAAATACCTGGAAAACAAGTTGCTAAAATTTTGGGAATTGTAAAGGGAAATACCATAAGAGCAAGACATGTTGGAAGGGATATTGCAGCAGGTTTTAAGAATCTAATTGGGGGAGAGATAAAAAGCTACACTGAAATGACTGAGCAAGCAAGAGACGAAGCTTTTAATAGGATGGTTAATCAAGCCGTTGATATAGGAGCTGATGCAATTATTAATGTACGTTTTGCAACATCAATGGTAATGACCGGTGCAGCCGAGATGTTGGCATATGGCACTGCTGTTAAGCTCAAATAAGCCATGTGGAACATCGAGTAGAGATGTTGGCATATGGCACTGCTGTTAAGCTCAAATAAGCCATGTGGAACATCGAGTAGAGATGTTGGCATATGGCACTGCTGTTAAGCTCAAATAAAAAATTATCCTACTTTCTTAAAAAAAAAATTAAAAAATAAAAAAAATAAATTACATTGCTAAAAGTTCTTTTCCTGCCCAGACTAATAAAATAAGCCAAACTAATGCATAAAGACCATTCTCTTTCCACATAGTTCCATTCTTAATTTGTGCCCGATACTTTTTAAGCAAGTAATCAATATGTGTTGCAAGTCCAAACATTATCAAAAGACCTGTGAACGCTACAACAGCTACTATTTGAACAATAGTAAGCTCCTCTAATAAAAAGTAAAGCACAACTGCAGCTAAAATAAAACTAACAAGTTGGATTATAGCAACCTTTGCAGAATATTTTTTCACAAAATTCATCCAAGTCTTTGGACTAATTGCAAGAATAATCATTTTAACTAAAGCTCCGATAATTACAATCCAAGCAATAATCTCCACTGGTGTAAGTGCCATCTATTTTTTTCACCTCCTTTTGATTATTTTAAAGAGAACTTTGAATGGATGCTATTTTCGAAGACTTCAAATCCTCTGGATTTGAATGTATCAGAGAATCGAAGATTCTCTGAGAAAATAACATCAAAGTTCTTATTAGAGAACGATGAAATTGTACTATTTCAATGTTCTCTAAACAATAATTAATAAAAATAAATTAAGTTATTAAATGTTTTGTTTCTTATTTGTTTTCACAAAACCTACATTTAACACCAGTCCAAGCTAAAATTAACACAATAGCCGCAGCAACAACAGTAATCCATTTACCAGCCTCTGCACCTACCATATCTGGTTTAAAAGCCAAAACTAAAATCACAATAGATGCGATTGTTAACGTCCAATTAGTACATACCATTTTACCTCCTTTTCTTTTTTGATTTAATAGGAACATCTTTCTTTTGACCCTCACCAACAATTTCTTTAATAATCTCAACCGAATCAGGGTTAACTAATGTACTAACTCCTTTAATCCCCTCTTTATTTAAAATATTTTTCAAAATCCTTCGCATAATCTTACCCGAACGAGTTTTAGGCAGATCTTTAACAAAAAAGACCCGTGCAGGACGAGCAGTAGGCCCAATCTTTAAATCAACATGTTTCTTAATTGCCTTCTCCAAAACTTCAGAACCTTCTCCTTTATTCAAAACCGCAAAAACAACCGGAACTTCTCCTTTTATCTTATCTGGAACTGGAACAACAGCACACTCATTTACTTTTTTATAATCATTAATTGCATTTTCCAATTCTGCAGTAGATAGACGGTGTCCAGCGACTTTCATAACATCATCAGTTCTTCCCGTTATTCTAATTAAATTTCCATTAACAATAAAAGCCCCATCACTTGTATCATAATATTTCTTTTTATACTTTTTCCAATACTGCCAATAAGTTTCAACATATTTTTTGTGATTTTTATAAACCCCATGCAACATTCCAGGAGCAAACGGACTTTTTTGAACTAAAAAACCCAAATCCCCTTTTTTCTTTTCATTTCCTTTTTCATCAATAATCAAATGCCTTGTACCTGGAAAACATTTTCCAGCAACAGTAGGAACAAAAGGACCAATTCCTGGAAGAACATTAATTAAAGTTCCCCCAGTTTCTGTCTGCCACCACGTATCAATAATTGGACACCGAGATTTACCTATTTTTTTAAAATACCAATTCCAAGCATCATGGTCAATAGGTTCACCAACTGTTCCCAAAATCTTCAAACTTCTCATTTTATACTTTTTCAACCATTTAGCCCCCATTTTCATAAACATTCTAATTGCAGTAGGAGCAGTATAAAACACTGAAACTTTATGCCTATCAACAATTTTCCACCACCGACTCCAATCTGGAAAATCAGGAGAACCCTCATAAATTAAAGTTGTAGCACCATTTAACAAAGGACCATAAAATGCATAAGAATGTCCAGTAATCCATCCAATATCTGCAGTGCACCACATAACATCGTCTTTATGTAGATTAAAATTATATTTTGCAGTCCAATAAGCTTGAGTAGCATAACCTCCCGTATCATGAATAATACCCTTTGGTTTTCCCGTAGTTCCAGAAGTATAAAGAATAAACATTGGATCCTCAGAATCAACATAAACTGGATCACAATCAATCTCATTATTTTTCTCAACTTTCTTTATCTCTTTATTAAAATCTAAATATCTCTTACTCAAACTACGAAAATGCTTTTTTAATCTAGGAACAACAATAACACTTTTAACACTAGTCCCCTTAGCAGCTTTTTTTGCTTTACCAAACAAATTTTCTTTCTCCCCACGTCGATAATATCCATCAGAAGTAATCAAAACTTTTGCCTTACCATCTTGAATCCTTGCCCGTAAAGCATCAGAAGAAAAAGCACTAAACACAACAGAATGGATAGCCCCAATTCTAGTGCAAGCGAGCATCGCAACTAAAGATTCAGGAATAAGCGGCATATAAACTGCAACAACATCTCCCTTTTCCACGCCTTGCTTTTTCAAAACATTTGCAAACTTACAAACCTTTTCATAAAGTTGTTTATAAGTTATCTTCACCACTTTCTCACCAACAGGCTCCGGAACCCAAATTAAAGCAGTTTTACTACCCTTTTCCAACAAATGTCTATCAACACAATTATAACAAAAATTCAACTTCCCACCAACAAACCACTTAAAATACGGAAGCTTCTCCTCATAAGTTTTTTTCCATTTTTTTTGCCAATCCAACCCCTCTGAAGCCAGCTTCCCCCAAAACTTCACCGGATTTTTATCCGCTTCTTTATAAATTTTTTCATTTGAAACCCAAGCTATCTTTTTCATAGCAGGCGAAGGCCAATACTTCCCACCTTTTTTAACTACATATTTCACCATCTTTT
>Ga0180007_10001744_pt1 | contig 27827 bp, 29 predicted proteins | sample MM_PC_MetaG_FD_121122 | JGI IMG/M metagenome (GOLD analysis project Ga0180007, IMG submission 121122) | Groundwater microbial communities from the Aspo Hard Rock Laboratory (HRL) deep subsurface site, Sweden - MM_PC_MetaG | ecosystem: Environmental > Aquatic > Deep subsurface > Groundwater... | reverse complement strand
ATTTGAGGATTTCAATTACTCGCTGTAAATCTTCTTCTGTGTCTACGCCAACAGTGTTATGCTTTGTTTCAATTACCTTGATCGGATATCCGTGTTCTAAGGCTCTTAGTTGTTCAAGCGATTCAGCTTGTTCAAGTTTCGATATTTTTAAACCTTTAAAAGTCAGCAGAAAATCTTTAGTGTAAGCATAGATTCCCAAATGCTTGTAAAAGTAATTAGGGCAGGCACTGTTTTTGCGTGAAATATTTGGGATTGGTGAGCGGGAAAAATAAAGAGCGAAATTATCTTTGGTTGTTACCACTTTAACAACATTCGGATTGAGATAATCCTCAGTATTTGTTATCGGATGTTTAAGCGTCGCCATTACAAGGTTTTCATTTTCCAGTAAAGCATAAGCTACGTCATTGATCATTGACGGCTCAATTAAAGGTTCGTCTCCTTGTATATTTACAATAATTTTGACATCAAGATCAAAGACTACTTCAGTTAATCGTTCAGTTCCAGAAGAATGCTCTTTGGATGTTAAAATAACCTTACCGCCAAATTTATCAACAGCATCTTTAATCCGGATATCATCAGTAGCGACAATAACTTCATCCAAAACAGAAGCTTCTTTGGCTCTCTCGTAGATATGTTGGATCATGGGTTTGCCCAAAATATCAGCTAATGCTTTAGCCGGGAGGCGGGTTGATCCATATCTTGCGGGTATTACGCCGATAACATCCATAATATTTTCCTTAAATTAGTTGAAAAGGGTAGGAGTTTAGAATTTTTCATAAAGGTTAAATATTAAAATCCTCAATTGTGAATATAGATTCTAATTTACATCCAGTCTTTGCAATGTTCTCGGTTGCCCCTTCGCATCTATCCACAATGGCGATAACCCGGCTAATTTTACAGCCTATTTTTTTTACAGCTTCAATGGCTTGAATAGTGGAAGACCCAGTTGTTACTACATCGTCAATTATAAGTACTTTGCTTGATTTTTTAAGTTCAGGGCCTTCAATAATTTTTTGCATACCATGTTTTTTTTCGTTTTTGCGGACAATAAACCCATTTATCGGGGTTCCTGTCTTACAGCTGATAGCTACGGTTGCTCCAATAATCGGGTCAGCCCCTAAGGTTAAACCTCCAATAGCCGTAATTTTGTCATTTTTTATCATATCCAGAATGATTTTAGCCATTAAGTAAGCCCCTTGACTAGAAAGACTACTTATTCTTCCGTCAAAATAGTAATCACTGGTTTTACCGCTGGCTAAAATCACGTGCTGTTTCTTAAAAGATAAATTTTTAAGTATGGACAGAAGTTGTTTTTTGTCTTTGCTGTAGCGTTTATTTTTCATATTTTCCCTAAAAGTTTTGCTGTTTAGTCGTTGGGTAATTAATATTAATCAAAATTATAGCTTGATATCTTAGATTCGTCAATATAATAAATACAAATAAAAGGCATACTTGCTAAAATAAATTCAAATTTTCCTAAAAACATGATATTATAAACCAAGGGAAATAATTATTACATTTATAGGAGACTGAGCGATATAATATGACAGAATTTAAGCAAATAAAAAAAGTGGTTTTATTTTCTTTAGTGAGTGTACTTTTGCTATGTCCCCGTTTGTCTGCGGTGCAAGAAGGGCTTACTGCTAAGTCAGCAATAATCATGGATGCGTCTAATGGAAAGGTGCTTTACCAAAGAAATTCTAATGTGCGGATGCCTGCCGCTAGTACGGTTAAGGTTTTAACTGCCATTATGTCTGTGAGTAATCTTGATCTTAATAGTTATTTAACGGTTAGTAAGCGTGCGGCTGGGATTGCTCCGAGTAAAGTATATTTGACTGAAAAAGCGGAATATAAAGTGATTGACTTGATTAAATGTTTATTAATGTCATCTGCTAATGATGCTGGTGTGGTTTTGGCTGAGGCAATGGCGCAAACAGAGTTTCAGTTTTCGTTGAAAATGAATGAACAAGCAAGGCAGCTAGGGGCTAAAGATAGTTTTTTTCTTAATGCTACCGGGTTGCCGGAATACAAAAAAAAACAGTATTCAACAGTATATGATCTGGCCTTGTTTATGAAGGCATGTATGAATAATCGGCAGTTAGTTTCTATAATGCAGACTAAAATGACGGAAGTTGAGGGGAGTGATAAGAAAGTCATTAGCATCAAGAATCATAATAAGTTTCTTTGGCGAAACTCTAATGATTTAATTGGGAAAACTGGTTATACCAGACAGGCAGGGCATTGTTTCTTAGGTTCTTTTAGCAGTGGTAAACGTAAATTAATCGTAGCAATTCAAGGTAGTCGTAAGCCTTGGGATGATCTGAATTATTTAATTAATAAAAAATATTAATATGGCAGAGAGAAACTTAGTGTATACTTGATTGCAATAAAAATTGAGGGCGTGGAAATTAGCCCTCAATTTTTATTGCTTCAACAGGACAGCTGGTAGCTGCTTCTTTGGCAGACTCAAGTAAGTCATCAGTAATAGAATTACCAATAACAATAGCTTTATCGTCTTGCATTTGGTATACTTCTGCGCATATATTTGCGCAAAGTCCACAACCTACACAGGCATCTGCATCGACTATTGCTTTCATTTTAAACCTCCTTTTGTAATAATCTTTGTTTATTATAATGGGAAATAAAAATTATTGCAAATATTTTTTTAAATAATGTTGAAAATGAAATTAAACACTGAGTTCTAGGGGTAAAGTATGCGAAAAAAAATCAATAGAGCATTATAAGGACAAAAGATGAATAAAATTACAGCGAAAAGAATTATTTTGATTTTTTTTGGTTTGGGATTATGTTTTGGCTTGGAGGGGATAGCTCGGTTAGTATTGCCGGTAAATAAATTAAATTTGCTTGAATCAATACATACAGTTTGCTGTGAAGAAAATGAACTCTTGTGGCGGCAAAAAAAACAGCTAAACACAATCTTTCAAGGTAATCGTGTAATTACTAATTCTTTAGGCTTGAGGAACGATCAGGTTTTGACTGCTAAAACAGGAAACGTTTGCAGGTTAATCTGTTTGGGGGGGTCATCAACTTTCGGATGGGGAGTGGATCTGGATAAAACATACCCCAAATGTTTGGAAAGTCTGATAAACAATCGAGTAGGGGAAAAACAGATAGAAGTAATAAATGCTGGGCAAATAGGATATTCTTCTTATCAGGGCAAAATTTTTTTTAAAAAATTCATGTTAGATTACAATCCGGATATTATTACAGTTTCTTATGTTCTAAATGATATTGATAAAGTCAGGTTTTTTAAAAATAAGAAGTTATCTGACAGTCAGATAGCACCCGAAGTTTCGAAATTTATAGTATTTTAAAATAATATTGTTGATAAAAGAATATATTTTTTAGCGAAAAGGTTTATTTTTGGGATGATAGGAAAAAATAAGCAGATATCAGCTGCTATTTATAAGAATCAGTATGAAAATTCTACGATTAGGGTAACTGCTGAGGAGTATAAAAATAATCTGGAATATTTTATTACGATTTGCCGAGCAGAAAAAATAAAATTAATTTTTATAGTTATGCCGATTAACTTAGATTTGCCTGATTCTATATCCCCAGACAAGGGTATTATTTTAGGTGATGAATATTATCAAAGGGCAAAAGAACATGAAAATATCAAAAATTATAAGCAAGCCGAAATTTTCTATAAAAAAGCATTGGATTATCAGGTATTTATCTGTAAAAAAAATGGGATTTTATTCCAAAATATTATGGTGCAGGTTGCCCAAGAGAATAATATTCCGGTAGTTAATGCACAAGCATTATTTTATAACCAGCAAAAGATTAATCCAGTTGATTTTTTTAACGGCTCTAATGACGCAATACACCCAAATCCCCAGGGGCATATGATCATAGCGAATGCATTAAAAGAGTGCATAGTCGGGAATGAATTTATAGCTGCTCGTCAGCAAAATATAGAAAGTCGATATGGGGATTAAGAAAATAGTAAATAAAATATTGCTGATACTCTTTGGAATTATCATCGGAATTCTTATTGTTGAGGGATTCTTGAATTTCGCAGAGTTTATTTATCGTGATTTTTTTAAGCCTAAAAAACTTGAAGCTTTTAACTTTGAGCCAGAAGCATGCCGGATTATTTGCTTGGGCGATTCCTGGACTTTTGGGATGGGTGCTTTGCCTCAGAAAAATTATCCCGCACAATTGCAAACAATTTTAAATGAATCGCAAAATGTCGGTAAATTTAAAGTGTATAATTTAGGATATCCTAATTTTACCTCTTCAATGGCGATTAAGAAATTTAAAGATATTTATCCCCAGCTAAAACCGCAGATTGTTATAGCGATGGTCGGAAGAAGCGACCAATGGGTCTTGGAAAACGGGAGTGCTGAAAACAGCTTTTATCAAAAAATCAAGCAAATATTTTTAAACGCCAGAGTCCTTAAACTGGTGAATATTAGTTTATATAATATGAATCATAATCTTTTAAGAAAACAAGACAAAGGATTATTCGTGGACAAGCAATCCTTTGAAGCTGCAATGGTTTGGGTTAAATTCGGCAATGATTATAGATTGAAAAATATGTTTGCAGAAGCAGAGGCGTGTTATAACAAGGCTCTTTGCCTTGATCCAAAGCTGGTTGTTGCTAGTATTGAAAAGGCGCGGTTGTATAAAATTAAGGGGCAATACGCGGAGGCCTTAAATGTTTTAGCGCAAGCGCTTAATATTGATACGGAAAATAAGCAGATCAAGCAAGAGTTGAGTGATGTGTTTATTAGAATGAATGATCCATGGCAAAGAGTAAAATTTTATCAAAACATTTTAAAACATAATCAGGGTAATGTTTCTTTAAAAAAAAAGCTTGCTAGCGCATATGTTGTTTTAGCAGACTCTTTTTTTGTCAATAAGCAATTTGACAAAACCATAGCAAATTATGATAAAGCGATGCAATTAGACCCGGAAAATGAAAAAATATATAGCAGTATCATTTATAATCAGGCGATCCTGAGAAAAATGTTAAGCAGGAAGATGAAAAAGCCAGGACTTAATTATCAGAAATTAAACGAAATAACGCTTACAAAAAATTTGAAAGAACTGGTCCTGATATGTAAAAAGCAGAATATAGAGCTTGTACTCTCCGGATATCCGCTGGAAATGCTGGGGCCGCTGCAAAAAATTTCAGCAGATTATGCGATACCACTAATTGACCATCGTCAGAGTTTTTCAGAAAGAACAGATGTTTTCTTTGCTGCAGATGGTCATTGCAATGGTGCTGGTTATAAAATTGTTGCCGAAAATATTTCGCAATATATACTTTCTGAGTAAGCAAAAATAATAAATCTCAAGAGGTAACCTATAAATATAACATCTTTATTTGCAGATAGTTATAATTATATTACTCCAATCTGAGAGGGATAGGCCTAAGTGCTTATTATCAATCCGGGCAAATTGTGTTGCAGAAAACCGGACAATTTGATAAAATAAACTTCATTAATAAGGAGTTTCATATTGATACCGCTGCGAGATAAGCTAAGGTTAAAGCATATCCCTGTAATAACAATTGCGCTGATTTTAGTTAATATATATGTCTTTTTTAAAGAAATATATTTAGGCAATGGGTTAATTTTGTTTATTGATAAGCATGCTTTAGTTCCTGCGTATTTCATTTCATTAAATGGAATAACTCTTTCAGTCGTAATAAATAAAATCGTTTCTTTGTTGAGTTCTCTTTTTATCCATTCAGGGTGGATGCATATAATTGGAAATATGTGGTACTTATGGATATTTGGTGATAATGTAGAGTATCGGTTAGGCCATTTAAGATACTTATTCTTTTATTTGTTATGCGGAATAATCGGAAATCTTGTTCATGTCACCATGAATTTAAATTCAACAATACCTGTTATCGGAGCCAGCGGCTGTATATCAGGGGTTTTGGGCGCATATTTCATGCTTTCGCCAAAAGCTAAGATTGTTACGATATTGCCAGTACTTATTTTCTGGATCGTTGCTGATGTCCCTGCGTTCTTTTTTTTAGGGATATGGTTTTTAATTCAGTTCTTATCAGGGTATTATTCTCTAATTAAAACCTCAGGTGCTGGTATTGCCTGGTGGGCACATGTTGGGGGTTTTATCGGGGGAGCAGTCTTAAAAACATTTATGGTTAAAAGCCGGAGATAATCTTAGGATAAAAGTGGAGAGCGGATAATGCAGTTATCACCAGATAATATCTCGATATTTACATATATTACAGTATTCGTTTTTGGGATTTTAATTTGTTTTACGCCCTGTGTTTATCCGATAATTCCGGTAATTGTCAGTTGTCTTGGAACCGCAAATCTAAAAAGTAAAACAGAGATTGTTCTGAGATCATTAAGTTATGTTTTGGGCCTGGCAATAGTTTATGCTGTGTTAGGTGCGGTAGCTGCATTAAGTGGTGAATTGTTTGGTAGCTTTCAGCATAGCTTTTGGACAAGATTTATAATTGCCAATATTTTTATTTTAATGGGGCTTTTTATGTTAGAAGTTTTTATTATGCCTCAATTCTCCTTAATCGGAAAAACCAAAAGCCGAAATTTATCTGGGGCAGTAGGTGTTTTTTTAACCGGAGCCTTATCTGGATTGGTTGTCGGGCCATGTTCTACTCCGGTCTTAGGTGGAATTCTGACTTATGTTGCCAGTAAACAAAATATTTTTTTGGGAATAAGTTTATTATTTGTTTACGCGCTGGGCATGAGTTTTCCTTTGTTAATTCTTGGAATATTTGTTGGTTTATTAAAAAAAATGCCTCGTTCAGGGCAATGGATGGAAAAAATTAAAAAGTTATTTGGCTTAATATTAATTGGGGTGGGAGAGTATTTTCTTCTGGGTGGCGGTTAATAGTGGGAATGGTGTAAGCCGGGATAATTGATAAAAGAATATTCAACCTCCGGGAAATTAAAGTAAAATCAATTCTGAAAAACAGTGAGAATGAAAATGAAAAAAGATAAAAAACCCTTAAATAAAAATTCAGCAGCTTATTTTGAAATAGAGTTTTATGAAAAACTTTTAAAAGATAATCCAAATTATGTCGATGCCCTAGTTCCGCTTGCTGAGGCTTACACCAGAGCCGGGCAATACAGTAACGGATTATTAATAGATGAAAAGTTGGCAAAATTAAATCCAGATGATCCGATAATCCAGTATAATTTGTCATGCAGTTATTCTCTCCTTGAGCGGCTGGATAATGCTTTTCTTGCTTTAAAGAAGGCGATAGCTCTTGGTTATAGTGATTTTCATCACTTAGATAATGATCCGGACTTGTTTTTCCTTAGAGAAGATCGCCGTTATCAAGAATTGATTTCTGATTTTGTAAAGCAAAAAGGAGTTAAAGATGGAATGGGTAGAACAACTTGATGAGATACAAAGCTCTGCGTTAAAAGAAATGGCAAATATAGGAATAAGCCATGTCGCAACAGCGATTGGTGAAATATTAAAAGAAAAGATTGATATTTCACTGCCATCGCTTGATGCTTTTTCCAAAGAACAATTATTACATGCTGAGAAGCAAAATGGAGGGATCGTAGTTGCTTATCTTACTGTAGCAGCTATTTCTGACCTTACTGAAATATTGATTATCTTATCCCGGAAAGATGCGATTCAGCTGATGAATAAGTTTGTAAACACAGATGAACTGGAAGATATTGACACTGAGGGATTGACGATGGAGGAGCAAAAAAGTATTTTTTCCGAACTTTCCACTGTGATTGCCGCAACATACTTTGCTGCCATAGATTCTATGTTTAATGTTAAAACATGCTGCGGGGTGCCGAAAATAAGTTTTGAACATGCTGAGGCTATTAATTTTCTCAAAGATACTGTTTGTCATAATGAAGGGATTAGTATTAATGTTTCTTTTACCAGTGATCCCTCGAGTGTGTCTGGTAAGCTATTGCTTATCCCTGATCCTAAGACATTAGGTGTGTTATTTGAGACAATTGGTATTGGTTAGGTTTCAGGATTATTCTGTTAGATAAGAAAGGGTTTGCAATGGTTAGGGTAGAACTTTTTAAAATAATTATGCACGAAAATAAGCATGATCAGATAATTATTCTCAAAGAAAAAGACGGACAAAGACAAATGCCGATAATAATCGGGGTCGCAGAGGCAGCTGCAATAAAAATGAAGGTAAGTAATTTGCGATGCCCCCGACCTTTAACTCACGATCTTTTGAGTAATTTAATTGAAAAAATCGGAGCTAAGCTGGAGCAAGTTATTATAAACAAGCTGGAAGGTAATACTTTTTATGCTCGTTTGATGATTAGGCTTCAGCATGATCATCAATTACTGGATATTGATGCTCGTCCCAGTGATAGTATTGCCTTGGCATTGCGGTTAAATGCACCGGTATTTGTTGAAGAGGAAGTATTTGAAAAACTTCAATTTCTCAATGGATAAGACGATTAATAAGTATCATAGAAAATTAAAAAAGTTTAAAAATAATAATATCTTAAAGCAGATCATCAATGTATCTGACGAGAAAAAACTGGATGTTTATTTAGTTGGCGGGGCGTTACGCGATTTATTTATAAAACAGACTGATTCTAAAAAAGCAATTGATTGGGATTTTACAGTTAAATCCGGGGCATTGGAGTTGGCGAAACAAGTAGCTCGTAAGCTGAAGGCGCACTATGTTGTTTTAGCGGAAAACCATAAAACAGCCAGAGTTATTCATCATTATAATCAGCAGGAATTTAGGCTGGATTTTACGGATTTTAGAGCAAAAACCCTTAGGGGTGATCTTAAAAAACGCGATTATACAATCAATAGCCTTTATGCCGATGTGCGGGATTTGTTTTATGGCCGAGCGGAAATCAGAGATTGTTTTAATGCGATTGCCGATATAAAAAGCCGAAAACTAAGAATTATCAGTAAAGACAATTTTAAAGATGATCCTTTGCGGATTCTTAGAGGGTATGCGTTTTGTTGCCAATGGGGGTTTTGTTTTGATCAACCAACAGCTATGCTGCTTAAGAATAATGTATTGAGAATCGCGGAGGTTTCCCCTGAACGCGTAAGCGAAGAGTTAGCCAAGATATTTACAGCAAAAAGTAGTTATAAGCATGTTCTTAAAATGGATAGCTTTGGCGTTTTGGATGTGATCTTTCCGGAGATCAAGGCTTTAAGAGGGGTAGACCAGGGATTGTTTCATCATCTTGATGTTTGGGATCATTCTTTGGTATGCTTGGATCAGTTAGAAAAATTATTAAGAGTTTTGCCTGAAAAAATTCCCGCTGAATTCGCGGAAAAGGTAAAAGTTTATTTAGCTCAAGAGCTTTGCGGAAATAGATCACGCCTCTGGCTTTTAAAGTTAGCTTGTTTGTTGCATGATATTGCTAAACCCCAGACAAAGTTTGTGGGAGAGGATCAAAGGGTTCATTTTTATACTCACGAAAAACAAGGATCTTTGATAGTAAGAAAAATAGGCAAAAGACTTAAATTGTCGAGAAAAGAGATCTTGATATTAAGCGACATGGTTTTGTATCATCTCAGGGCAGGCCAGCTTGTGAATAGCCGGCCAAGTAAAAGATCTAAATTTCGTTTTATGCGGGATACCATGGATAGTGCGGTATTGATTTTACTTTTGACAATTGCTGATCGCTGGGCAATGCGGGGTAGCTTAAGTAAAGGGGAAAATTTTGTTTTTCATGAAGATGAACTTTTTAAAATGATCATAGAGTTTTTCCAACAGCAAAATATTATAAATAAAAAAAAGAAACTACTTAATGGTGATGAGCTGATGATTTTGTTAGGAATAGCTAAAGGTCCGATTGTGGGCAAAATTCTTACTCAGGTAGAGGAAGCTCAGGCAATAAAAACCATTAGAAATAAACAGCAGGCAGAGAATCTTGCCCAACAGATTTATTCTCAGCTGAGGCATGAGCTGGATGGCGGATAAATATAATCCAAAGTATATTGACCTTAAAAACATTGTTTTTAAGCATAAAATAAAACTGTCGCGGAAAATGCTTGGGCAATGTTGTTTGTGTCCCAGAAAATGTGGCGCGGATAGATTGGCGGGGCAACTAGGATATTGCAATGCCGGCAATCTATCTGAAGTTTCTCATTGGCAGCGGCATTATGGAGAAGAACCGCCGTTTAGTCAAAACAATGGGGCGGGAACTATATTTTTTGCGCATTGTAATCTGCAATGTGTTTATTGCCAGAATCACCAGATATCGCAGCAGCAGGGCTGTAAAAATAATATCAGCGTCAATCAATTAGCGGATATTATGCTTAAGCTGCAACAAGAGCAAGCAGAAAACATTGATTTGGTAAGCCCGACTCATTTTGTGCCGATGATCATAGAGGCGATTTATATTGCTAGAAATAAAGGGTTGCGCATCCCGATTATCTATAATACGAATGGTTATGATTCTGAAAAAACGCTTGAATTGCTTGAGGGTATAGTTGATGTGTATATGCCTGATTTGAAGTATGATAGTGAGGATGCTGGACTAATTTACTCGGATGTTTTTAATTATGTTTACTATGCTAAACAAGCGATTCTGCTGATGTATAAGCAGGTGGGCGGTTTTAAGTTGGATCAATCCGGAAAAGCGATCAGTGGTCTTTTTGTCCGGCACTTAGTATTGCCGAATAATATTGCGAACAGTAAGCAGGTTTTGGATTTTTTGCGTACAGAAATAGGCAATGATATTGGCTTGAGTTTAATGAGTCAATATGCTCCTTGTTATAGAGCCAGCAATTTTAAGGAAATAAATAGAGTTTTAAACCAGCAGGAGTATGAATTGATTGTTGAATATGCGCAGGAATTGGGTTTTGGAAAGTCCTGGATGCAGGAGCTTAAAAGTAGTGATGTTTATTTTCCTGATTTTGAAAAACCAGATGTTTTTGATTTGAATTTTTAATTTAGCATAAATTATTTTATAAATGGAAGGGATGCGGCGAGTGGTTAGAATTAAACGAGCATTAATTAGTGTTTCCGACAAGAGCGGATTAGATGACTTAGTTAAAGTTTTAAATGATTTTAAAGTTGAAATGATTTCAACGGGTGGTACGGCAAAACAAATCGCCCAATTAGGCATACCAGTAAAATCAGTTAGCGATATTACTCAATTTCCGGAAATGCTTGATGGCCGGGTTAAGACCTTGCATCCTAAGATTCATGGCGGATTGCTTGCTTTAAGGGATAATCCCGAGCATTTAAAACAGGTAGAAGAGTTTAATATAGAATTTATCGATATGGTGGTTGTTAATCTTTATCCATTTGAAAAAACAGTTTCCGATCCAAGCGTGGAATTTGAGCAAGCTATTGAAAATATAGATATTGGCGGACCTTCGATGCTTAGATCCGCGGCAAAAAATTCGAGAAGCGTTGCGGTTATTTGTAATCCGGAAAGATATAAAGATATTATCAAAGAATTAAAAGAAAATAATGGGGCTTTAAGTTTACAGACACGTACCAATCTTGCGGCTGAGGTTTTTAAGCGTACATATGAATATGACCGGGCGATTGCTGAATATTTACAAGATAGGATAAAACCGCAAGACTCAGGCAATCAGTTTGCTGAAAAACCGGATTTAAGGTTTGAAAAAGTTCAAGATTTGCGTTATGGTGAAAATCCGCATCAAAAAGCTGCTTTTTATCGGCAAAATAATGCAAGATTAGATAATATTGCTAATGCCCGTCAGCTGCATGGTAAAGAATTATCATTTAATAATATAATTGATTTAAACGCGGCGCTTAATATTGTAAAAGATTTTCAAGTTCCTACCGCAAGCATTGTTAAGCACACTAATCCTTGCGGAGCGGCAAGTGCCGATAAGCTTTCTTTGGCATATAAAAATGCTTTAGACTGTGATCCGATGTCTGCATTTGGCAGTATTGTTGGCTTTAACCGCAAAGTTGAAGTTGATACCGCTCAAGAAATTCTTTCGGCTGATTTTGTGGAATGTATTATTGGCCCGGGATTTTCCTCTGAAGCATTGTCTATATTGAAACAGAAAAAAAACCTCAGGATTATGCAAGTTGCTGATTTTATGAGTCTTGATCAAGATAAGTTGCAAGAACTTGATTATAAGAGAGTTAGCGGTGGATTGCTTGTTCAGCAGAATAATATAAAAATACTAGATCATGATAATTTGAAAGTTGTAACAACAATAAAGCCAACTCAAGAACAAATGAAAGCCTTACTTTTTAGCTGGACAATTGTTAAGCATGTTAAATCAAACGCGATTGTTTTAGGCCGGGAAACAAAAACAGTTGGTATTGGCGCTGGACAAATGAGCCGGGTTGACAGTGTGATTATTGCGCTTAGAAAAGCTGGGTCGCGCAGTCACGGAGCTGTTTTAGCCAGCGATGCTTTTTTTCCAAAAGCTGATTCCATAGAGCAGGCAGCAAAAGCCGGAATTTGCGCGATAATCCAGCCAGGGGGGTCAATTCGCGATCAGGAAGTAATTAATGCCGCGGAAAAAGCGCAAATAGCAATGGTTTTGACAGGTATGAGACATTTTTGTCATTAAAAGAAAGATAAAACAATTATGAATTATCAGCAAGCAGTTGAATATTTAAATTCATTTATTAACTATGAAAGAGAGGTTAATTGTGATTATAGCGATATGAAGCTGGATCGGGTTAAACAGCTGCTTGCTCAGCTGAATAATCCACAGGATAAATTTAAATCAATTCATATTGTTGGAACAAAGGGCAAGGGGTCAACCTGCGCGTTCATTTTTTCTATTTTAAAAGAAGCGGGTTATACGGCGGGGTTATATACATCACCGCATCTTATTGATTTTAAGGAAAGAATTAAAATCAGTTATCATGATGTTATGGAAGAAACCCGTGAACGATTGATTGAGCAAGATGAGGTAACGGCTTTGGTAGAGGAAATTAAGCCATATGCTGACGCTATTTCCGGATTGACTTTTTTTGAAATTTATACAGTGCTGGCATTTATGTTTTTTGCTCAACAGAAAATAGAATTCGCGGTTTTAGAAACCGGCTTAGGTGGACGGCTTGACGCAACTAATGTTGTTAAACCTTTAGTCTGCGGGTTTGCCTCAATTAGTTTAGAGCATACGCAAATACTGGGTAATTCTATTGAAAAAATTACCAGGGAAAAAGCCGGGATTATTAAAAAAGATACTTTGGTTGTTTCGGTAACTCAGTTGCCTCAAGCCTGGGCTGAGATTGAAAGTGCTTGTAAAGACAATAATGCGAAATTGTACCAAATAGGAAAAGATTTTCTTTATGATGTTGTGGGTAATAATCTGGATGGAAGTATTTTTGACTTTAATGGTAAAGATATTGACTATTACGGATTGCATATTAGTATGGCGGGACAGTTTCAAGTAGTAAACGCGGCTTTAGCCATAGGGGTAATTCATCTTTTACGATTTTATGAGATTGTAATTTCTTCAATCGCGATACGTCGAGGACTGCAAGCTACGCATTGGCCAGGCAGAATGCAAATAGTTCATAAGAATCCCTTTCTGGTTTTTGATGGAGCACAAAACCCAGCGTCTGCTCAGGTTTTGCGTGCTGCAGTGAATATGATTTTTATTCCTAAAAAATCTATTTTGGTTTTTGGAGTGTGCAAGGATAAAGATGTAAGAGGGATGATTCAATATCTCGGCCGGCAGCAGAATATGATTATTTTAACCCAGTCGCAAAATCCTAGAGCAATGGATGTTGATGAGTTAGCAAACCTTTTACCCCAGTTTAAGCGGATTATTAGAAAAACTCACACAGTTCAAGAAGCGATGAAGCTGGCTTTTGAAAATAGCTCGAGCAAGGATGATTTAATTTTGGTTACAGGAAGTCTCTATGTTGTCGGTGAGGCCTTTACAGCATTAAAGACAATAAAATGTCCGCGATATTAGGATTTATTAAAAAAAATGATATCAACGCAGATTAGTGATACAATTGTCGCGATTTCCACCCCTTTGGGGCAAGGGGGAATTGGAATTGTGCGTTTAAGCGGTAGTAAAGCATTTAAAATAGGGGATGAGATATTTCGTAGTAAGCGGGGAGAAAAAAAAGTATCTAAGTTGCCCAGCTTTAGTGTGCATTATGGTTATATCGTTAGCGATTCGAAATTGAAGGCTAAAAAACAAACGCAAGGAATTATTGATGAAGTTATTATTAGCGTAATGCGCGCGCCGCAAACTTATACCAAAGAAAATGTTTTGGAAATAAACTGTCATGGCGGAATAGTTGCTTTACGTAAGATTCTTGAGCTTTGTATTAATCAGGGAGCTCGTCTTGCTCAGCCAGGTGAGTTTACGCAAAGAGCTTTTCAAAACGGCAGGATTGATCTTATCCAGGCGGAATCAGTATTAAATGTAATTAATGCTAAGACCGATTTAGCTTTAGAGCCGGCAATGCATCAGTTGCAGGGCAAGCTGTCTAATCATATAAAGAATCTGATGTCAAAGCTTGTGGAAATAGTTGCGCCTTTAGAGGCAAGTATTGATTTTCCGGATGATACGATACAGCGAATGACTAAAAAAAATATAGTAAAAAGTTTAAATTCTGTGTCTTTAGATATTCGTAAACTGGTTGACAGCGCGGATAAAGGGATTATGCTGGCAAATGGGCTTAATATCGCTCTTGCCGGAGCGGCTAATGTTGGTAAGTCCAGCATAATGAACGCATTGCTTGAATATGAACGGGTGATTGTAACCAATATTTCCGGTACAACGCGGGATGTAGTAGAAGAGGTTTTAAATATGCGGGGAGTTGCGGTTAAAATTTCCGATACTGCCGGAATCATGGATAGTTCATGCGTTATTACTCAGGAAAGCATGAATCGCAGCCTGGCTTGTTTGGAAAGATCAGACCTTGTTTTATGGGTTATAGACGGCTCGCGTAAAATTCAAAAAGCAGATTTAGCCGTTGCAAAAAAAATAGCTGGCCGAAAAGCAATTATTGTTGTTAATAAGAATGATTTGAGTTTAAAAGTTGATTTGGCTCAAATAAAAAAAAATATGCCAGACGCGGCGATTGTTAAAATATCAGCTTTAAAAAAACAAGGATTGGATTCATTGGAGAAAACGATTATCAATATGTTTTTCAAGGGGCAGATAGTTGGTAAAGATGAATTTATAATAAGTAATATCAGGCAAAAGCAAGCATTAGAAGATTGTTATAAAAATATTCAGGCTGCGCTTGGTGTGGTTACTGAAAAAGGTTATGAGGAATGTCTTGTGTTTGAAATAAGGCAGGCTCTTGATTTTCTAGGGCAAGTGGTGGGCGATAATATAACCGAAGATATATTGAGTAATATTTTCTCACGTTTTTGTATTGGCAAATAATTATTCAAATCGGAGTATTGTACAAGGGGAAATTTTGTGAAGAATATTGCATTAGTTGGCTTTATGGGAACAGGAAAAACAACCATAGCATGCCTGCTTGCGGAAAAATTTAAAGTTGAATTTGTGGATATTGATGAATTGATTGAAGCAAAACAGCAGATGCGGATTGTTGATATATTTGCTGAAAAAGGAGAAGTATTTTTCCGTCAAGTCGAGAAGCAAGTTGTTGCAGAGATAGCTTGTCAGCAAAACAAAATTATTGCCTGTGGCGGCGGTGTTGTTTTAGATCCAGAGAATATTGTTAATTTAAAACAAAACGGAATATTAATCTGTTTACAGGCTAAGCCGGAGGTTATTATTGAAAGAACCAAGGATTATGTTCACCGGCCATTACTAAATGTTCCTAACCCGGAAGAAAAGATTCGGGGACTTTTAAAGATAAGAGAAATTTATTATGCCAAGGCTGACTACACGGTTGATACTTCTAGTCTGAGCAAACTGCAGGTTGTGGGCAAAATAGAGTCTTGGTTGAAAACAAAGAATTTAATTGCCGATTAAAATGCGGGAAAAAGATTATTATATAGCTTTAAACATGGTTTCCGGCTTAGGAAGTATTTTGATTTCTAGGTTAATCCAAAACTTTAAGACAGTGCAAAATGTTTTTCAGGCGGATATTCCTGAAATCCTTAAAGTTCAAGGTCTAGGTATTGAAATAGCTAAAAGAATAAAACAAATATTATTTACCGATGAATTAGCCAAAGAATTAGAGCAGATTCAAAAAAACAGTATTAAAGTAATAACGATCAAAGATAGTGAATATCCTGTTCTTTTAAAAGAAATTTATGATCCGCCGATTGTTTTATATTTAAAAGGTGAGGCCGCTGTTTTTCAAAGTAAACTGCTGGGAGTAATCGGCTGCCGTCGGGCCAGTACGTGTGGGTTAAAACAAGCGGCTCAGATAGCGCAATCTCTTGTGAGTCGTAAAATCTGCGTTGTTTCCGGAATGGCTCGGGGAATTGATACCGCGGCGCATAAAGGAGCCTTGCAGGGTAAGGGAAAAACAATTGCCGTTTTGGGCAGCGGTTTTAATAATATTTATCCACCGGAAAATAAAACATTGTTTGCTGAGATATCTAAAAATGGTGCGGTTATCTCAGAATTTTCTTTAAATACTGCGCCCTTACGGGAAAATTTCCCTAGGCGGAATCGGATTATTAGTGGTTTATGTCGGGCGATTGTTGTGGTTGAGGCTGCACAGCAAAGCGGTTCTTTGATTACAGCTGATTTGGCTTTGAATCAAGGCCGAGAGGTATTTGCTGTCCCTGGGATTGCAAATTCCTTAAATGCCCAGGGGACAAATAAGTTGATCAAAGAAGGCGCAAAATTAGTTGAAAACGCGCAAGATATTATTGACGCTTTAGAGGTTGTTTGGAATTTTTGACTACTGGATAATAATGGATCATGATTTAAACTTTAACTAAAAAGGAGGGAATGAACATGGAACTGAAGAATTATATGGAAATAGTTGTCGAAGATGCTGTTGATAAAGAACTTGCTCGCCTCAACGAAGACTGGACAAAAAGTCATAAGTGTAAGCTGGATATTATGGCGATGATCCTAAACCGCTTGCCGGCACGATATATTGTGACTGATAAAGGCCGGATTATGACTAAAATAACGGAAACCGAAGTGCAGTTTCAAGCAGATATTTTAAGAGAATTAGTAAGAGCAGTAAAACAAGTAAAAAAGAACCCCTAAAAGTTAATTGATTGGTTATGACAAATAAAAGAGTGTCTTCCTATGTATGATTCAGAATCTAAAGATTTTGGTGATGCTTTGCCTGAAGCTGAACTGTTGGCATTTAAGAAAATAATCAATAATATTTATCGCTGTAGAGGAGTGGATTTTCGTCAATATCGGCCTAAATGTTTGCGGAGAAGAATTATTGTTGGGATGCATGATGTTCGGGTTAATTCTTTTGTTGAGTACCTAAATTTTTTGATAAAAAATCCGGAAGCGTATGACAGTTTATTAAACAGAATTACAATTAATGTTACAGAGTTTTTCCGTAATCAGGAAACATTTAAGGCTGTTCGCCTTAAGGTTATCCCGGAGATTATAAAAGCGAAAAAAGAAATTCATGCTTCTTCTATTCGGGTATGGAGTTCCGGATGCGCGACTGGAGAAGAGCCGTATTCATTGGCAATCATGATCAGTGAAGTATTATCTGAGCTTAGGGAGAATATTAAAATCAGAATATATGCTACTGATATTGATAAGGAAGCGCTTAAACTGGCAGAAGCGGGTATCTATAAAGAAAAAGCATTAAAAGAGCTAAAAGGCCGTCAGGTAAACGCGTATTTTAAGAAAAACGAGCAAGGGTTATATGCGATCAATCCTGAGTTTAAATCAATGATTAATTTTATGCATCATAATATGATTAGTGATGAGCCTTTGCCAAGAATGGATCTGATTTTTTGTCGTAATGTAATAATATATTTTAGTAAAGAATTACAAAAACTGGTTTATGATAATTTTTATAAAGCTTTAGTTCCCCAGGGATATCTTGTCGCGGGCAAGACGGAAATCCTTATGGCTATTAATGAGTCATGTTTTGAGAGATTTGATTTACAAGAGAGAATTTTAAGGAAAAAATAAATAATGAGGTTTAATTAAATAATAATGAAGTTTTTTAAACAATTAGGTTCTTTGAAGATCACCTTTATTCTATTGCTAATATTAGCTGCTGTATCTATTTTGGGTACAGTTATTGTTCAAAGAGAAAATGCTCAGTTTTACTTAAAAAATTATGGAGAATTTCTGGGCAAAGGATTATTGTTTGTTAATGCCAATGATTTATACAATGGATGGGCTTATCAGAGCATTCTATTTATCTTAGGCTTGAATCTTTTTATTTGTACGATTAATAGCTTTAGCCTAGCATTATTTAAAAATAAGAAGAAAATCGCATTATTTTTAATTCATTGCAGCATCTTCTTTATTTTTACAGGAGCAATCGTAAGCAGGCTGCTAAAATATTCAGAATATCTGACTATGATACCTGGGCAAACAATAGAACTTAAGCAGGGAAAGGCGAAAATAATCTTTGATAAGTTTGATATGGAGTATTACCCTCAGACAAAACAGCCAAAAGTGTATTGCAGCAATATAACCTTGAAGGAAAATGATCAGATTGCTAAAGAACACAAAATAATAGTTAACCATCCGTTTAAATATAAAGGATATGGTTTTTATCAGTCAAGTTTTGAGGTTCTTGCGGATTTAGAAATGGTTATTAGTCATATGGGCCATGAAGTTTGGCAGGGAAACTGGAGGCAAGGCCAATCTTTATTTTTACCTGGACAAGGTGATTTCCGGCTTGAGATAACTCATTTTATTCCCGATGCGGAGATTGACCAAGATGGCCGGATTACTATGCGTTCACATGAATTGGGCAGTGCTGCTTTACTGATAACTTTGTATCAGAATGATCAGTCGGTTGGCGAGGAATGGGTATTTATCGATCAGAGAATCAGTGATATGTTTTCTCAGAAAATAGAGGTTTTTGATTTCAAAATTAAGCGTTTGGACGTGTTTTATGCTACAATAATTCAAGTTATCAAAGACCCGGGTTTAGGGTTTATTTGGACCGGGTTTTTGATGTTATTTTCAGGTATGATTGGTTTTTTATTTCAAAAAAATAATATAAGGAGTGTGTAATGTTTCGATTAAGTATGTCCTTGTTTGCTGTTGCTTTGATTTGCGCTTTAACTCTCGCGCTTATATATCAAAAGACTGCGCCAGTAATAGAACAGCAAAAGCAAATGCTTTTGGAGCGATCACTGCAATCAGTGCTGCCTGCAGACAGCTATCAAAAGAAGGAGGGAGAAATTTTGTATTATGAAGCAAAAAACGCAGAAAGTAATGTAATCGGCTGGGCTTTGCCGCTTTCCGGAAAAGGTTATGGCGGGAATATTCAGCTTTTGGTTGGCGTTGATACAAAGGAAAATATTACCGGAGTTCAAGTTCTTGAACATTCAGAAACTCCAGGCTTGGGTTCTAAAATTAATGAGATTGAATACAAACAGACAGAAGCAAAGTTTTTAAAGCAATTTAAAGGCAGGAATATACAGGATGTAGTTTTGATAAAAGGCAGTACAGATAAGAATATTCAGGCGATAACCGGGGCGACAATTTCATCAAAAGCGGTTGTTGCTGGAGTTCGCCAGGGTGTAGACGGATTTTTAAAAAGTCAGCGGAAAAAATGATATTATATCCGATTTGTTTGAAACTAGATAATATGACTTGTTGTGTAATCGGCGGCGGATCCGTGGCTTTAAGAAAAGTTAGGAGTTTGCTTAAAAGTTCTGACAAAATAATGGTTATTAGTCCTGATCTTTGTCCGCAGCTCAAAAAGCTTTATAAAAAAAAGGCTTTTGAGTATCAAAAGGCGGAATACAAAAGAAAGCTTATAAAGAACGCATTTCTAATAATAGCGGCGACCAATGATCAAAAAGTTAATACCCAGATAGTTCAAGACGCTAATAAAATGGGCAAACTGATTAATGTGGTGGATGTGCCGCGTCAGTGTAATTTTTATTTGCCGGCAGTTGTGAATAAAAAAGGGATTCTGTTATCCATATCCACCCAGGGAGCTTTTCCCGGACTGGCAAAAAAGATTCGTCAGGCTGCGGCAGTGATGATAAAAAAATATGCTGACAATGTTAGGATATTAACTAAGCTCCGTGATGCAATAAAAATCAAATATAAAGATAAGAAAATCAAGAAGAAGTTAATCAATGCTTTACTTGATGACCGGATTTTAGAATTGATAAGTAATAAAGAGATAGGTAATCTTGATCAGCTAACGGCTTATTTGAATATTTTGTAAAATCGATTTTTCAGGTGGGGGAGATATGTACACAATATTGTTTTTAGGAGTTTTAATTGCTTATTTAATCAGTGCTTTGAGCTTTGTAATCTTTTCCATAAATAAAAATCTATTTTTAGCCAAAACAGCGATGTTTTTCACTATTTTTGGTTTTATCAATCATAGCGTTACGCTTATTATCAGGTGGGTTATCTCAGGTTTTCCTCCCATGTCCAATCTGTATGAATCGATGTCATTATTTGCCTGGGCAATTGTATTGATATTTCTTATTCTGGAGTTCAGGTTTAAATTTCAAATAATCGGTACATTTATTATGCCGTTTGTTTTCTTTGTTACCGGATATGCTTCATTGCTCGATAGTTCCGTCAAGCCGTTGATGCCTGCTTTGCAAAGTTACTGGTTGTTTATCCATGTAATTACTTGTTTTCTTAGTTATGCTTGTTTTACCTGTGCGTTTTTTTTAGGCATAATGTATCTTATGCAGGAAAGACAGGTAAAATTAAAACATATTGGTAAACTTTTTGAACGTTTACCGTCATTAGATGTAATGGATAAGATAAATTATAATATGGTGCTTTTCGGATTTGTTTTGCTTACTGCCGGGATTGCGACAGGTTCCATTTGGGCGCAGCAGGCTTGGGGTAATTGGTGGAGCTGGGATCCTAAAGAAACATGGTCGTTTATTACTTGGCTGGTATATGCCGCTTACTTGCATGCGCGATTTAATGCTGGTTGGCGGGGGAAAAGAGCGGCTATTTTATCAATAATCGGATTTATTTCAGTTTTATTTACTTATTTAGGGGTAAGTTTTCTTCTGCCCGGACTACATTCTTATTTATAAACTATGAATATAAAAATTATCGGTTTTAATCATAAGACAGCGCCTATTGGGATAAGAGAAAAATTATCTTTCCCCAAGGTTTGTTTAACAGAAGCGCTTAGTTTGCTGAAAAAAAATAGCGATATCCAGGAAGGGGTTATTCTTTCTACTTGTAACCGTATTGAAATTTATGCTTTAGCCCGTGATGACAAAAAAATAAATGGAGCGATTAGCGGATTTTTAGAAAATTTTCATAATATAAATATTAGAGATTTTAAGAACCATTCTTATGAATTTGAAGATATGGATGCGATTAGGCATTTATTTAGAGTCAGCAGCTCTTTAGATTCCCAGATTTTGGGAGAAAATCAGATCCTTGGACAGGTTAAAGAAGCTTTTTTCAGTGCTCGTGATGTGGGTGCTGTTTCCCGAATATTTTCTTTTTTATTTGAAGAAGCAATTAGGCTTGGTAAACGGGCCAGAACGCAGACTCAAATAGGATATGGAGCAGTTTCAATCAGCACAGCCGCAGTAGAAATGGCGCGTAAAATTTTCGAGGATTTATCAAATAAGAAAATTTTGATTATCGGTGCCGGCAAAATCGGTGAGCTTTCCGCTAATCATTTGCGGGGTAGAGGCGCGGAAATGGTTCTGGTAGCAAACAGAACATTTTCCAAAGCTCAAGAACTGGCAAAAAAATTTAATGGCCAAGCCGTGGAGTTTGATAAATTTCCTCAAGCATTAACTCAGGCTGATATTGTGATTAGTTCAGTTAGTGCTCCGCATGTACTTGTTAAGCAATCAATGATGAGCGAAATTATGATAAAGCGCAAAAATCGGCCGATATTTTTTATTGATCTTGGCCTGCCGCGCAACATTGATCCGAGTGTAAATGAAATAGAAAATATTTATGTTTATAATTTAGATGATCTTGAAAAAGTAAAAGATGCTAATTTAAAAGAACGGCTTAATGAAGCGCGGAAAATCGAAGATTTAATTGAACAGCAGTTATTAAAAGTGCAAATCAAGTTAAAACAATTATTGGGCAATTCTGATTTAAAAGCGTGGAGATAATTGTTTTAGGAGTGTTTTAGCTAATGAAAAAAGCAGATACAATTACTATCGGAAGTCGGAAAAGTCTTTTGGCCATGACTCAGGCGCGACTCGTCATGGATTGCCTTAAAAAAAATTTTCCTAAATATAAATTTATAATCAAAAAAATAGTTACCAGCGGTGACAGGCTAAAGAAATGGCCATCTGAGCAGGTAAAAGGGTTGTTTGTAAAAGAAATAGAGCAGGCATTGATCCAGGGAAAGATAGATCTGGCTGTGCATAGTATGAAAGATTTGCCTGTTGAAATGCCTAAAGAACTGGAAATAGCCGCAGTGACCAAAAGAGCTGATCCGCGTGATGTTTTAATTTCCCATTATGGAAAAGGCTTGGCTGCTTTAGCGCCACAAAGCCGTATTGGCACATCAAGCCCCAGACGTAAGGCGCAGCTGCTTTTATATCGTCCGGATCTTAAGATGATTGATATTCGCGGGAACCTGGATACTAGATTAAAAAAACTAAAGGACAAGCAGTTTGATGCGATTGTTCTTGCGGCCGCCGGAATTATTCGGCTTGGCTGGCAGGATTTAATTACAGAATATATTAATGAAAGAATTATTTTGCCTGCTCCTGGACAAGGTGTTTTGGGAATACAAGTTCGGAAAAAAGACAAAAATATAAAAGCCATTGTTAAGTTATTGGATCATAGCGCTTCGCGAATAGAGGTGATCTCTGAAAGGGAATTTCTTAAAAGTATGGGAGGCGGTTGCCGCGTGCCGATTGGTTGTTTAGCGAGGATAAGCTCCGGAGATTTAAAGTTAAAAGCAATAGTTGCTTATACTCAAACCAGCGCAGTTAAATTAGCGGTCAAGGCTAATAAAAAGTATCCTTTGCGAATAGGCCGGGATCTTGCCCGCAAAATCAAAAAGCTTTTAAAACAAAAGGTCAAAAAGGAAAAAAGCTAATGATGAAAAAATTGAATTCGTCCATATTGATTATTGATGATGAAACTATTGTTGCCAAGACGCTAACCGCTGTTTTACAGGAGAAAGGTTTTGATGTCCGGAGTACTTCCTTTGGCAATCAAGGGCTTGAGTGGCTGGATGAGGGATTTGATCTTGTGCTCTTAGATTTAAAGCTTCCGGATATCGAGGGGCTGGAGGTTCTTAAGATCATAAAACGCCGGTATCCTTTTGTCGCGGTTATTATAATGACTGCCTTTGCTAGTTTGCAGACAGCTGTTACGATTATGAAAGAAGGCGCGTATTCATATATAATGAAACCTTTTGATATGGAAGAACTGCTGGATTCTATTGCCAAGGCAACGGAAATTAAGCGCAAGGAAAGCGATAAAGATAAATTGCTGACAAACCTTTCCCTGTTTTATCAGATTAGCCGAGAAATGGAAGGCATTATTGAGCTCCAAGGCATTTCTTCAATGGCAGCAAGTTATTTAAGAGAAATATCAAAAATAGATGTTTGCGCGATATTAATAAGGGTTAAAAATAAAAGTGAATTTTGGTTTAGTGCTTTAAGCGGAGTAGAATCGATGACTTCAGATCTTGCGTGTAAAAGTTTTAAGCTGGATAAGCAAATGCAGGAGCGGTTAATCAAGGAAAAAAACGCATTGCTTATCCCTGAGTTAAAAACAAAATTAGAGGTTTTAGAATATATTCCTTTGAAAACTCCAAAATCATTATTTGTTTTTCCGCTTAATACAGACAGTAAGGTGGTTGGCCTGGCAATGTTTGTCGGATCGCAGCACATAACTTTGCGCGAAGATACATTAGAAACAATTACTACGATTAGTAATGAAGTAGCATTATGTATTGATAACGCAAACCGCTATTTAAAATTAAAAGATAATTATTTTGAGACAGTTAAGACCTTGGTTAAAACCATGGAAGATAAAGAAGAATTTAATAAAGGCTACTCTGATGCGGTAGCGGGGCTAGCTGTAATTATTGCTAAGAAAATGAATTTGCCGGATGAGGATATTGAGAATATTCGGCTTGCTGGATTTTTGCATGATATTGGTCAAATCGCAATCAGTGATAATATCCTGTATAAAAAAGGGAAATTGTCCTCAGAAGAATTTTTTCAAATAAAAACACATTGTTTTGCTTCCGCGAATATAATTCAGAATATAGATGAAGAAAAAAAACTTGCACCGATAATTTTATATCATCATGAACGTTATGATGGCAGCGGTTATCCTCAAGGCTTAAGAGGCGAAAGGATTCCTCTTGGAGCGCGAATTCTAGCGGTTTGCGATGCTTACAAAGCAATTATTTCGCACCGTCCATACCGCAGAGGATTAACAGCTAATGAAGCAGTTAAGGAATTGGAACGCTGTTCGGGACAGCAATTTGATCCGGATGTTGTCAGAGTTTTTTTAGAAGCGTTTAGTAGTGGACAAATATTGTAAGGCAGGAAATTAATGTTAAATCAAAAGAAACCTAAAGTATTTTTGGTAGGAGTTGGTCCGGGTAATGAACAATTGGTGACTCAGGCTGCTTTGGAATGTATAAAAATCGCGGATATTATTATTTACGATCATTTAATGTCAAAATCACTGCTTGATAATAAAAAACCTGAGGCAAAAGTAATTTTTGCCGGAAAATTTCCGGGTGCGCATAATGTTTCGCAGCCAAGTATCAATGCGCTTCTTTTAAAACACGCGAAAAAGGATAAGATTGTTGTTCGCTTAAAGGGCGGAGACCCTTTTCTTTTTGGCCGCGGTTCAGAAGAAGCCCTGGTTTTAAAAAAAGCGAAAATTCCTTTTGAAATTGTTCCCGGAGTAAGCTCTGGATTTGCTGTTGCGGCTTATAGCGGAATTCCTTTGACCCACAGGGGAATAGCTTCCCATGTTACCTTTGTAACAGGGCATGAAGATCCCACCAAAAGAGAATCGAGTGTTGATTGGAAAAAATTATCAGAACTTGAGGGAACAATAGTTGTTTTTATGGGCATGTCTAGGTTGAAAAATATAATCGACTTATTGATTAAATATGGTAAACCAAGAAATACTCCAGTATGTATTACTCAATGGGGAACCTTGCCAGCGCAGCGCTCAGTAACCGGAAGCCTCAATAATATAGCAAATAAAGTAAAGGCAGCCGGAATCACGCATCCGGCAATTATTATTATTGGCAATGTAGTTAATTTACGTAAACAGCTTAACTGGTTTGAAAAAAAACCTTTATTTGGTAAAAAGATATTGATTACCCGGCCGCTTATTTTAGCTAAAGAACTAAGTCAGGAATTAGAGGCAAATGGAGCGCAAACTATCACCTATCCTTTGATTGAGGTGGTTAAGGAAAAAAGATTAAAAGATGCGCAGGTAATTGAAAAATTTAAACAAGCAGATTGGGTCTTATTTACCAGCAGAAATGCTGTACAAATATGTTTTGATATTCTGGATAAACAGGGACAAGACATTAGAATTTTTAAAGATACAAAATTTGCTGTGCTGGGATCGCAAACGCAGAATATGCTCAAGGCAAGGGGAATTATTGCTGATCTTGTGCCTAAACAATTTTACATGGAAAGTCTGATCAAAGAATTTAAAAAAATAAAGATAGTAGGTCAGAGAATTTTTATTCCACATTCTAAGCAAGGTAGGCCGATATTAACCGAGCAATTGGCCAAGCAGGGAGCGATTATTGATGAACTTTTTGTTTATCATATTGAGGCTCCTAAAGCTGCTAATAAACAGAGATTTGTAAAATTGCTCAAACAGGAAAATTTTGATATTATTACATTAACGAGTTCAAGCTGTGTGCATCAGTTTATGCGGTTTATTGATAAAGACAGACAATTAATTGAAAAACAAGTATTTGCCGTGATTGGTCCGATTACAAGAAAAACACTGGAAAGCTATGGATTAAAAGCCCCGATCGAAGCAAAGGTATATACTGCTTCGGGGTTGGTGCGGGTAATGCAACAACGAAAAGGCGGGAATAAATGATTAATTTTACAAAATTGCTGGGCGGGACGCCGAGCATTTCTCAGGCATTAAAGGATGTGAGTAAAAAGGGCCAATCAAAGTTGTTTAAAGCCTGCAACGCGTCTAGTCCGCTGGTTGTGTTTAATATAACCAGGCGCTGTAATCTGGATTGTCTGCATTGCTACTTAGAGTCAAAAAATAAAAAATATACAGGAGAGTTATCGCTTGAGCAAATCAAGAGTACAATAGACTCATTGGAAAATATTAATATTCCGATACTGCTTTTATCCGGCGGGGAGCCTTTGGTCCATAAAAACATTTTTGAAATAATTGAATACGCGAAAAATAAAGGAATTAGGGTGGGACTTTCTACCAACGGGACTTTGATCACAAAAGCTGTTGCTAAAAAACTTAAACAGACAAAAATTGATTATGTGGGCGTGAGTATTGACGGAGCGAGAAAATTGCATGATAAATTTCGTAATTTAAACGGTGCTTATAATCTGGCCATTAAAGGTATTCGCAATTCGCAGCAGGCTGGGCTTAAAACCGGGGTTAGATTTACAATCAGCAAAGTCAATGCTCCGGATCTGCCCGCGGTTTTAGATATGTGCGTAAAAGAAAAAATCAGACGTTTTTGTATGTACCATTTGGTTTATACCGGAAGAGGTGAAGACCTGGTTAGCCTGGATATGGATAATATCCAGAGAAGGCAAGTAATTGATTTTTTAATTCAACGCGTTTTAGAATATAAGAAAAAGAAAGTTGATCTGGAAATCTTAAGCGTCGATAATCATGCCGATGGGATTCATATCTATAATTACCTTAAAAAAGATAATCCTAAAGCAGCTAAAGAAGTATTGAAGCTGCTTAAGTTTCATGGCGGTTGTTCCGCGGGCAGTAAAATTGTCGATATTTCGCCCACAGGAGATGTGTTTGCCTGCCAGTTTTGGCAGCATGAAACTCTGGGTAATGTCAAAATAACAGAATTTAATAAAATCTGGCTAAACCAGAAAAATAAGCAATTGTGTAAATTGCGCTGCAAAGCGGATTATTTAAAAGGTAAGTGCGGCAGGTGTAAGTATAAAGCTTATTGCGGCGGATGTCGGATCCGGGCTGAGGTTGTCTATAGTGACCCCTGGCAGGAAGACCCATGCTGTTATTTGACTGAAGAAGAGATAAAAAATAAAAAGCTAAAAAAACTTAATAAACTGATACAATAAGAGTTGGGGTTTTAAAACTCATTGGTTTATAAATGGAGGGATTAATATGCGTCAAGTTGCTGTTTTTGGATTGGGCAGCTTTGGATCAACTGTGGCAAAAACTTTGACTGATCAGGGTGTAGAAGTTATTGCGGTTGATTCAGATAAAGAGAAGGTTGAGAATATTAAAGATTATGTGGCGATAGCTGTGGCGCTTAATGCCACAGATGAAAAAGCGCTGCGTTCAATCGGCATAGAGCAGGTGGATGCGGCGATTGTTTGCATCGGTGAGAATGTGGAAGCGAATCTCTTGACTACAGTTTTACTTAAAAAACTAGGAATAAAGAATATATATGGCAGATCGGTTAATCCTTTGCAGGAAGAAATTTTAAAAACTTTAGACATTGCCCGGATTCTTAATCTGGAAAAAGAGATGGGTGAATCTGTGGGGAAAAGTTTGACCAGTCCGAATATTCAGGTTTGCATGAAACTTTCCAGCGGACATACAATGGCGGAAATAAAAATTTCTAAAGATTTCTGCGGTCGATCCCTTAAAGAACTTAATCTGCGAAAACGTTATGACGTAAACGTGGTCGCGATTAAAAAACAGAT
>Ga0180007_10001743_pt1 | contig 27846 bp, 20 predicted proteins | sample MM_PC_MetaG_FD_121122 | JGI IMG/M metagenome (GOLD analysis project Ga0180007, IMG submission 121122) | Groundwater microbial communities from the Aspo Hard Rock Laboratory (HRL) deep subsurface site, Sweden - MM_PC_MetaG | ecosystem: Environmental > Aquatic > Deep subsurface > Groundwater... | reverse complement strand
TGGCCACCATTTACAAGGGCCTCAATCATATCATCAGCGGTTTAACCTGGCTCACCGGCGCCACCTCCATCATCATCTCCGTGAGCCTCGGCCTGATCTGCACCATTCTTTCTAAAATATGGATCAGCCGCCATTTGCGGGGCAAAGAGACCCTGCCCATTGCCAAACAGCTTGAAGAGGTGGAAAAGATCTTCGTGCCGCTGGTCATTGTCAGCTCCTGTTCCGTGGCCTTTGCCCATGGCGCAAACGATGTGGCCAACGCCATCGGTCCTTTTGCCGCCATCGTTGATATCGTCAAACACGGCACCGTGGAGATGAAGGTCGGCGTGCCCTTTTCCATACTTGTCATGGGAGGCGTCGGCATCGTCTTCGGTCTCGCCACTTACGGCTACAAGGTCATGGCCACCGTGGGCACCAAAATTACCGAGATCACCCCTTCCCGCGGCGTGGCGGCCGATATTGCCGCCTCCGTCACCGTGCTCATCTGCAGCCGTCTCAGCCTGCCTGTCTCCACCACCCATACCCTGGTGGGAGCCATCATGGGTATCGGGCTGGCCCGCGGTCACGGCGGCATCAACAAGTCGGTGGCCAAAAAGATCTTCGCATCATGGCTGATCACCGTTCCGGCCGCAGCATTTCTATCAATTATCTTCTTTGTCATCGGCCGTTATTTTTTCCTTGATACCATCATCGATGTCGTTCTTGCCGCCAGGAGGTAGTTTTTTGGCCACCTTCCTCTCCTTTGTCATGCTGCTTGGCGCCGTCTTCTTGACAGCAGTGCCGGGCTATGGCCTCACCGCCGATGAAATAGCCGTCATCGCCAATAAACAGGGGCCGGACAGCATCAGCCTGGCCAGGTTCTACATGGACCAGCGCCGCATCCCTGCCGGAAATCTCATCACCATTGATATTGATCCGGCGGAAAACTGCCGGCGCAGCGATTATGACAATCTGATAGCCGCGCCTGTCCTCTCTTTTCTCAGCAAACATTCCCCAAAAAGCAATATCCGCTGTCTGGTGACCATGTACGGTGTACCGCTGAAAATCACCTCTCCGTCCCTTTCCGACCAGGGAAGCGAAACAATTGCCCAGTTAACCAAAAAGATCGAGGAGATCACCCTGTCGTTTGATCACAACAAAGACGAATCCATGCTCGATACTTTACGCGGCAAAATCAGCGATATCAAAAAACAGGTATCCTATTATACCAAAGTAAATGACATGCGGGCCGCGGTGGATTCCGAGCTGACCCTGGTATTGCAGACCCATCCCTTGGCCCACTGGCTGCAGAACCCCTATTACCGGGATCAGCATGCCGATTTTCTGCTGTTCGGCAAAGATGATGTTCTCATGGTGAGCCGGCTTGACGGCTCAAGCCCGGATCTTGTCAAAAGGATGATCACTGATTCGCTGTCAGCAGAAAAGGAGGGGTTGCATGGCGAAGCCTTTTTTGATGCGCGCTGGCCTGATCCTGGCTTAAAGCAGGTGAAAAGCTACGGATGGTATGACCGGGCCATCCATCGGGCCGCCGAGGTTGTCAGACAAAGCCACAGGATGGACAGGGTGGTTGTTGATGAACAAAGCGCCCTGTTTCAGCCGGGCGTTACGCGCAATGCCGCCCTCTACTGCGGCTGGTACAGCCTGGCCAAGTACATCGACGCCTTTAACTGGCAGAAAGGGGCAGTCGGCTATCATATCGCCAGCAGCGAATGCAGCACGCTGAAAAAGGAGGGAAGCCAGGTCTGGTGCAAACGAATGCTGGAAAACGGGGCGGTCGCCACCATCGGTCCGGTGGGGGAACCTTATGTGGACGCCTTTCCGCCGCCGGATCTCTTTTTTGCCTTTCTCACGGGCGGCAAAAATCTGGTGGAGAGCTATTTTTTCAGCCTGCCCCATCTCTCCTGGAAGATGGTGCTGATCGGAGATCCCCTGTACACCCCCTTTGCCGATCGGCGAGTCAGGTAATCCCTTCTTTAAAGTATCTCTTTTGGGATTTGACTGACCTGTTAACAGGTCTGATTATAGCACTTGTTAACAGGTCATTTATAAGGAGGCCCTATGAATATTAAATTTTCTGAAGACATTGTCCCGATCAGCGTACTCAAAGTGAATCCCGGCAAGATTGTCAATCAGGTTCAGGAGGCACATCGGCCAGTGGTTTTGACCAGCAGGGGCAGGGGAGTCGCAGTGGTGCAATCGCTGCAGGATTTTGAAGCAAATGTTGAACAACAGGCCTTTATGAGAGCAGTTGTTCAGGGAATGGTAGATTTGAAGGAAGGCCGGGGAGCATTTCACCCCCCCGTGAGGTCATTGACCTGATGACGCACATCCTTTTTGAACCGGTGAAAGACCATTTAACAAATATAGTGACCCCGGAATTCATAATAAAGTAAGGTAATACCTTTCCACGCAAAATTGACATTTGGGAAATACCGCTATTTTGAGCCTCACCGACTATCAAAGCAAACTTATTGCCTACGAACTTACCCGGCGCTGTCCTTCCGATAGTGTGGAAAAGCTTGCCGCCGCCCTCGTTGATGCCCAGGTCGATCTTAACCCGCATCAGGTAGATGCCGCCCTTTTTGCCTTCACATCGCCCTTCTCAACCGGGGCATTGCTGGCAGACGAAGTCGGTCTGGGGAAAACCATTGAAGCCGGACTGGTACTCTCCCAGAAATGGGCGGAGCGGCAGCGCCGAATCCTGGTCATTACCCCTTCCAGTCTACGCAAACAGTGGTTCCAGGAGTTGACCGAGAAGTTCTTTCTGCCGTGTCGACTTCTGGAATCCAAGTCTTACAACTCCGCTATCAAACAAGGCAGATTCCGCCCCTTTGAAGAAGAAGAGATTGTCATCTGCTCTTATCAGTTTGCCAGAAACAAGGCTGAGGATGTGCATGCCATCCCCTGGGATCTGGTGGTCATCGACGAGGCCCATCGACTGCGCAATGTTTACAAGCCGTCCAACGTCATCGCCAATACTCTTAAACTGGCCCTGGCCGGCAAAGACAAGCTGTTACTCACAGCAACCCCGTTGCAGAACTCCCTGCTGGAGTTATTCGGCCTGGTCAGTTTCATTGATGAACATATCTTCGGTGATTTGAAGAGCTTCCGCGAGCAGTATGCCAATCTCAATCAGGAGCAAGTCTTCAATACCCTTAAAGCACGGCTGCGCCCGGTCTGTCATCGTACCCTGCGCCGTCAGGTCCTGCCCTACATCAAATACACCCAGCGCCTGCCCCTGGTCCAGGAGTTCACTCCGGAAGAGAGCGAGGACCGGCTCTATCACCTGGTTTCCGACTATCTGCAACGCGATAACCTGCAGGCACTGCCAGCCAGTCAGCGATCTTTGATGACCCTGGTTCTCCGCAAGCTCCTGGCCTCTTCATCCTTCGCAATTGCCGGGGCCTTGACTTCTATTACGAACCGTTTGAAAGATAAACTTCGTCAGCATGAACCGGCCATCTCTCTTGAAGATGAACTGGACCAGGATTACGAAGCCCTTGATGAAACCTCTGAGGAATGGAACAACGGCGAGCCGGAACCACCTCTTTCCCAAGAAGACCGCGCGGCCATTGCCAGAGAGATCGCCGATCTGGAAGCCTTCACCGAACTGGCCCTGTCCATTGATCACAATGCCAAGGGGCGCTCCATGCTCATTGCCCTGGAGGTTGCCTTCGGCAAGGCGGCCCAGGCCGGGGCGGCCCGGAAGGCCATTATTTTCACAGAATCGCGACGTACCCAGGATTATCTCCTGCGTCTCCTGGCCGACAGCCGGTTTTCCGAGGGCATAGTTCTTTTTAACGGGTCAAACACCGACGAGCGCTCCAGGCAGATCTATTCCGCCTGGCTTGAACGACATCAAGGTTCGGACCGGGTGTCTGGTTCCCGCACCGCCGATATGCGTTCTGCCCTGGTGGATTACTTCCGCGAAGAGGGGCGGATAATGATCGCCACCGAGGCGGGCGCCGAGGGGATCAACCTTCAGTTCTGTTCCCTGGTGGTTAATTATGATCTACCCTGGAACCCGCAGCGTATCGAGCAGCGCATCGGCCGTTGCCACCGCTACGGCCAGCAGTACGATGTGGTGGTGGTAAATTTTCTGAATCGCAAAAACGCCGCCGATCTCCGTGTTTTTGAACTCCTTTCTGAAAAATTCAAGCTCTTCGAGGGTGTTTTCGGAGCGAGTGCCGAGGTGCTTGGGGCCATCGAGAGCGGGGTGGATTTTGAAAAGCGTATTGCCGCTATCTATCAGCAATGCCGTCAACCGGAAGAAATCCAGACGGCCTTCGACCAACTCCAGCTCGAACTGAGTTTGGAGATTAATGTGGCCATGACCCGCACCCGCCAGCAGCTCATGGAACACTTCGATGACGAGGTGCGGGAGAAACTCAAGGTCAGAGACGCGGATTCCAGGGCTTATCTCAATCGCTATGAGCGGTTGCTGATGCAGATCAGCCAGCACGAACTGGCCAGCCATGCCGAGTTTATAAATGACTCTTCCTTCCGGCTCAATTCCCAGCCATTCCCACGCCAGGTCGACCAAATTCCTTTGGGGCTTTACGAATTGCCTCGCCGCTCCGGCGAAGCACATCTCTACCGGCTCAACCACCCGCTGGCCGAATCACTCCTGGCCCGGGCAAAAAGTCGAGAATTGCCACCTGCCGAAGTTCGTTTTCATTATGGCCAGCATGACGGCAAGGTTTCCGTTCTCGAACCTTTTATCGGCGAATCCGGATCTCTAACGGCCTCGCTCTTCACCATCGAAGCACTCGATCAAGTGGAAGATTATCTGATCCTCTCTGCAGCTACCGATAAGGGCCGCCTACTGGATGAGGAAACCGCCAAGCGTCTCCTCAGTCTGCCTGCCGCAGTGAGTGGCACAGTTCTCAACATTCCTGCGCTTGAATCCCTGGGAAATCACACCCGGCAACGGCAGGCTACCATCCAAAGGGATGTCTCCGAACGCAATGCCCGCTTTTTCGAGGCCGAGGCCGACAAGCTCGACGGCTGGGCCGATGATCTCAAGGTTGGTCTTGAACGCGAATTAAAGGAGTTGGACCGTCAGATAAAGGAGGCCCGACGCGCTGCAACAGCAGCCTTGACCCTGGAAGAAAAGCTCGCTGGTCAGAAACAGGTAAAGGCCCTGGAATCCCAGCGCAATCAGAAGCGGCGCTCGCTCTTTGAAGCCCAGGATGAGGTGGACCGGCAGCGGGAGGAGTTGATTGCCAGGATTGAAGAGAAATTACGGCAGCAAACGGAGCTAATTCAGCTTTTTACAATCAGGTGGAATATCCGGTAACCAACCACTCACATCCCTGGAGATTTATAATGAGCGCAACACGAGTTGAAGAACTGATAGAAGAGTTTGACTGGTTTGATGGTGTCTACAAACGGGACGAAATGGAGGAGGCGCTTACCCTCAGGGAAGAGATCACTCCCCGTCTGATCCGCATTCTTGAAGCGGTTGCCGACGATCCCGCACGGTACGCCCGGGAAGAACACTATGCCAATGTCTATGCCGTGGCCCTGTTGGCCCATTTCCAGGAGCCGGCAGCCCACCTGCCCATCATACGCGCCTTCCGCATCCCGGAAGACCAAAGGGAGACCATCTGGGGCGACATGGTCACCGAAACCCTGCCCGCCCTGCTCTTTCAGACCTGCAACGGCCAGCTTGCCGCCATCAAGGAGCTGATTCTCGACAAGGAGGCTCCAGAGTTCGTGCGCGGCGCCGCCGTCGGTGCCCTGACCTATGCGATGGCTCGGGAAGTGGCCGGCCGGGAAGAGGTCATCACCTTTCTCTCCGGCCTTCTCACCGGCACGGAGGCTGAGGTTGATTCGTATTTTTGGGGCAATGTCGTCTCCGCGATCAGCGATCTTCATCCGGAGGGGGCCATGGAGGCCATCCGCAAGGCGTTTGCCGATGGCCTCATCCCGGCGATGTTCATCACCCTTGAAGAAGTCGAGGCTGATCTGCGCCTGGACATGGAGGAGGCGCGTCTGCTCCTGCGCACGAGGGTGGACCAGAGGACTCCCCAGGATGTTCACGACTACCTGTCGTGGTTCGCCTGTTTCCAAGAGAGTGCGCCGCGTCCCATCAACTGTACCCTCAAGTCGCAGCAGAACAAGAAAAAGAAGAGCCGCGCCAAAAGCAAGCTGGCGAAAAAGGCCCGGAAAAAGAACAAGCGGTGACAGGGGTGTCCATGACCAGGATACATAAACTCGAACTGACCTGGATCGGTATAGAGGAGTGCCCACGGCTGAAGCCGCGCATCCTGCTGGAAGACCAGGAGTTTGTCCTACCATGCGCGCACCGGGTGACAGAGAACGATAGCTTCCACAACCGGCTGATCTTCGGCGAAAACCCAAAACATTGGCCGGCGGCTGGTGTTTTTACTTCACTTGAATCGGGAAAAATATTAAAAATCTTGAAAAATCAGCTAATTGCTATATATGGTTACTGCAGCTTCCGCTTTTATTTAAATGACGAACTTGGAGCACAGACCACCTGTTCGACTGGAGCATAATGATTTCATCAAAATTTTGGATAACCCGTAGCTTGGCCATTCTTAAGCAGAGTTTGTCACCAGTGGGCACAGAACCGAATGAACTTGACTGGAAAAGTGGGATGTCGCCAAACAAGGAGCGGCTGATCGCACATCTGTCAGCCTTTGCCAACCATACCGGAGGCGGATTCTTGGTCTTTGGCATCGACAACTCTACAGGGTCCGTGACAGGCGTTGCCCAGAAGGACGTTGAGCCCATTGTCGGCCAACTGACTAACCTGGGGCGGGAGGCGCTGGAGCCTCCGATCGTGATCGACCATACTGTGGCCGATTGGGAGGGAACCCCGATTCTTGTCGTCTATATTCCTGAGCAGCAGGTCAAACCCGTCCATCGTCGTGGCAAATCAATCCGAGCGCATCGAAGCCTGCTACCAGCATGCCGTGTTCAAATATCTCTCCAGCAGCGCAATGACCAACACCAGTCTGCGCGAGCGGCTGAAGATGCACGAAAAACAGCGCACCCAGGTATCCAACCTGATCAGTGACGCAGTAGTTGCAGGTCGCATCAAGCGCAAGAACATGGATTCGACGTCGTCAAAGTTTGCCGAGTACATTCCATACTGGGCCTGAAAACCTTGATCTTTTTACTTCACTCGAAAACGGAAATTGTATTGTTTGTACGATAAAACAATGAGTTGTTGCATATCATAATGAAAAAACAGAAACTTGAACTGACCTGGATCGGCAAGGAGGAGCGGCCGAGGTTGGAGCCACGTATCCTGCTGGAAGACCCGGGGTTGTCCTACCATGCGGCGCACCGGGTGACGAAGAACGATATCTTCGACAATCGGCTGATATTCGGCGACAACCTGCTGGCCTTGAAGGCCCTGGAGCAGGAGTTTACCGGCAAGGTGAAGTGCGTGTTCATCGATCCGCCGTACAATACCGGCAGCGCCTTTACCCATTACGATGATGGAGTGGAGCATTCGATCTGGCTGTCGCTCATACGCGACCGGCTGGAGATCATCCGGCGGTTGCTCTCAGAGGACGGCTCGTTGTGGATTACGATTGATGATAATGAGTGCCATTATCTGAAGGTGTTGTGTGATGAGATTTTTGGGCGAGGGAATTTTGTTGCGAATGCTGTTTGGCAAAAGAAGTACGGGGCCAAGAGTGACTCAAAGTATCTTTCCGAGTCTCATGATTATATTCTTGCGTTTGCAAAAAATAAAGAGCACCTGACCATAAATCGACTTGCGCGAACAGCCGAACAAGACTCCCGTTACAAAAATCCTGATAATGATTCAAGAGGTGTTTGGACTTCTGGTGACTTGCTTCGCAACGAGGCGCGCGATTACGCTATTTACGAAATAGTCGGACCTTCTGGAAGAAAGCACTGGCCACCTGATGGCACTAGCTGGAGATTTACAAAGGAAAAATTTGCAGAACTCGTTGCTGACAACCGAATTTGGTTTGGAGCAAAGGGGAACAATGTGCCTCGTCTCAAAAGATTTCTTCACGAAGTCTCCAATAGTGTACCTGCTACAACTTGGTGGGAACACAAAGAAGTCGGCCACAACGATGAAGCAAAGAAAGAAATTCGAGCCTTATTTTCAAGTGATTTATTTGGTACTCCTAAGCCAGAAAGATTGTTGAGGCGAGTACTTGACCTAGCTACCAACCCCGGCGACCTGGTTCTCGACTCCTTTGCTGGTTCCGGCACCACCGGCGCTGTCGCCCACAAGATGAGACGACGCTGGATCATGGTTGAGCTAGAGGACACTTGCCACACCCATATCATTCCGCGCCTCAAAAAAGTCATCGATGGCGACGACCTCGGCGGCATCACCAAGGCTGTGAACTGGCAGGGCGGCGGCGGTTTCCGCTACTACCGCCTGGCCCCGTCGCTGCTGGAAAAGGATCGCTGGGACAATTGGGTCATCAACAAGACTTACAACGCCGCCATGCTGGCCGAGGCTCTCTGCAAGCTGGAGGGCTTCACCTATGCACCGTCGGACTCCATTTACTGGCAGCACGGACACTCCACCGAACAGGACTTCATCTATGTGACCACCGCCAGCCTGACCCACGAACAATTGCAGGAACTTGCAGGCGAAGTAGGACCGGACCGGACGCTCCTGGTGCTCTGTACCGCCTTCCGGGGCCGGGGCGACTATGCCAATCTCACGGTCAAGAAGATCCCCAGGCAGGTCCTCTCCCGCTGCGAATGGGGCCATGACGATTACAGCCTCAAGGTCGAGAATCTGCCGCAGAAGCCGGTGGAGCCGGTTCAGCTTTCCCTGTTCGGCGAGGAGACACCATGACCGCAAAAAATTCACCGATCCAACATAATGATGCGCTCCTCCACGATCTCCGCGGTCTGATCGAGGAGACCCGTTCCACGGTCGCCACCACGGTCAACGCCGCCCTGAGCATGCTCTACTGGCGAATAGGGAAGAGGATCAACGAAGAGATTCTTCAAGGGGAGCGAGCTGCATATGGTGCTGAGATTTTGCCGACACTGTCGGCAAAATTGGTTCCTCTCTATGGAGACGGCTTCAGCGCCCGGAATTTAACGCGCATGGTCCGCTTTACCGAGTGCTTTCAAGAAGAAGAAATCGTAGTAACTCTGATAAGACAATTGAGCTGGAGTCATTTTGTCGAGATATTATCGGTCAAAGATCCTCTGGCTCGGGACTTTTACGCCGAGATGTGCCGGATGGAACATTGGAGTGTTAGAACGTTAAGGAGCAGGATCGGCTCAATGCTCTTTGAGCGGACCGCTCTTTCAAAAAAACCGGAAAAACTCATTGAGCATGAGTTAGAACAATTACGCCGGGAAGATCTCGTTACTCCCGATCTGGTGTTCAGGGATCCGTATTTTCTCGATTTTCTTGGCCTCAAAGATGCCTACCAGGAAAAGGATCTTGAGGCCGCTATTCTGCGGGAACTGGAGTCCTTCATCATGGAACTGGGTGCCGGTTTCACCTTTGTCTCCAGGCAAAAACGAATTATTATCGATGGCGATGACTTCTATATTGATCTGTTGTTTTACCATCGGGATTTGCGAAGGCTGGTGGTGATCGAGTTGAAGCTTGATAAATTCAGGGCGGAGCATAAGGGGCAGTTGGAGCTTTATCTACGTTGGCTTGACCGGTATGAACGGAAGCAGGGGGAGGAAAGCCCTCTGGGCATTATTCTCTGTGCGGGAAAGAATGACGAACGTGTCGAACTGCTGGAGCTGGGTGCCTCGGGCATCCATGTGGCCGAATATCTCACAATTTTACCGCCCAAGGAATTGTTGCAGGAAAAACTCCATGCTGCCATTGATCGATCGAGAAAGCAGTTTGAAAATCAGTTGCAAATCGATAACGGAGGACAAAATTCATGAACCGCCATGTTAATGCTATCTCTGGCCGTCTGTCTCTCCGGCAACCCCAGCGGACATCTCTGGAAATTCTGCATCGCATCACCGAAATTTCGCCGCCATCCAAGGGTGCGAATACCGCCGCTATCCTGGAGGTGGTCCGTAGCGAGTTCCCGACGGTCACTGATTTCGAGCGCGAGTTCCCGTCCCTCTGCTTTGCGCTCGCAACCGGAGTCGGCAAGACCCGGCTGATGGGGGCCTTTGTCAGCTATCTGCATCTGGCCCATGGCCTCAACAACTTCTTCGTGCTGGCGCCTAATCTTACCATCTACACCAAGCTGATCAACGACTTCACCCCGAATACTCCGAAATACGTGTTCAAGGGCATAGCCGAGTTCGCCACCGAGCCACCCATAGTGATCACCGGCGACACCTATGAGAGCGGGGTTGGGGTGCGATCCGGCTGGCTTCCAATGCCAGGCATGCATGGCAGCGTCCACATCAACATATTCAACATCTCCAAGATCAACTCCGAGGTGCGGGGCGGGAAATCCCCTCGCATCAAACGGCTGTCCGAGTACATCGGCGAGAGTTACTTCGATTACCTGGCCGGGTTGCCGGACCTGGTGTTGCTGATGGACGAATCGCACCGCTACCGGGCCAGTGCCGGGGTGCGGGCCATTAACGAACTTAAACCCGTCCTCGGACTGGAACTGACTGCCACGCCATTTGTGGAGACCAGCAAAGGGCCGGTGCCATTCAAGAACGTCATCTACGACTATGCCTTGGGCCGCGCCATGGCCGATGGTTTTGTCAAGGAGCCGGCGGTGGTGACCCGCAAGGACTTCAATCCGGCCGGGATGTCGCAGGAGGCAATCGAGCGGCTGAAACTGGAAGATGGCGTGCGGCTGCACGAAAGCGTCAAGGTGGAACTGGAAACCTTTGCCCGGGAGACCGACAACCCCATTGTCAAGCCCTTCCTGTTGGTCATTGCCCGTGATACGACCCATGCCGGGCAGTTGCTCGCCTTAATTCAGTCCGAGGCCTTCTTTATCGGCCATTACCGGGACAAGGTCATCCAGGTTGATTCCAGCCGAACCGGCAAGGACGAGGAAGAAATGATCGAACGGCTGCTCAAGGTGGAGGCCACTTCCGAACCGACCGAGATCGTCATCCACGTCAATATGCTGAAAGAGGGCTGGGACGTGACCAATTTATATACCATCGTCCCGCTGCGGGCCGCCAACGCCCGCATCCTCATCGAGCAATCCATCGGCCGAGGGTTGCGGCTGCCCTATGGCAAACGCACCGGCAACATGGTGGTGGATCGCTTGAACATTGTCGCCCATGATAAGTTCCAGGAAATCATCGATGAAGCCAATCGCCCAGGTTCTGCCATCCACTTGCAGGCGCTGGTGCTTGATGGGGAGGAGCTGGCAAGGAAGACCGTTACGGTGGTGTCGCAGTCGCTTCTGGCCAACAAACTGGGGCTGAAACCTGACAATGTGACCAGCAGTACGACGGTGGCCGGCGGCGATGAAGCTTTGCATTTCACCAGCCCTAAGGAACAAGAAATCGCCAGGGTGGCTTGGGAGGTAATCAAAAAGTACGAGAACCAGCCGCAAACGCTGCCAACTCTCGCGCATCTCAAAAATCCTGATATTCAGGCTGCCATAGTCAAGGCGGTTGAAGAACGGCAACCGGCGCAACGAGTCTTGGAGGGGTTTGCCGAAAAACCGGATATTGCCAGGGTGGTGGCCAAAACAGCGGAACTGATCGTGGAACAGACTATCGATATTCCGCGTATCCTGGTGGTGCCGAAGGGTGAGGTCAAGTCCGGGTTCAAAGCGTTCACTCTCAACCTGGAGGCATTGAAGTACCAGGCGGTATCCGATGAACTATGGATTCAGCATCTGCGCACCGACCACCGTGAAGTGCTGGCAATGGGAAAAGGCGGCATCGAGGAAGAACGGTTGGAGAACTATGTGGTCAGTGGTCTGATCGACTTCAACGACATCTCCTATGACGATCATGCCGATCTACTCTACGACCTGGCCGCCCAGACGGTGCGCCATTTCCAGGGCTATCTTTCCGAAGAAGACGTCGGAAAGGTGCTGCGTTGTCATCAGCGAGAGATTGCCAGATTTATCCACGCCCAGATGCAGGATCATTTCTGGGAAGACAAGGGTGAATTGGAAGTAAAAGTGAGCTGTGGGTTCACCGACCTCAGGCAAAGCGCCTATGCCCATCTGGTCGCCGAGCCCACCGCCGATTATCGGGTTTCCCCGGCCGACAAAAGCAATATGTCGAAGTATCTGTTCGGCGGCTTTACCCGGTGTCTCTTCCCGACCCAAAAATTCGACTCCGAGGCGGAGCGCAGGCTGGCGGTGATTCTCGAACGTGATGCACTGAAATGGTTCAAGCCGGCCAGGGGGCAATTTCAGATTTATTACCGTCAGGGCACAACCCCCTTGGAGTATCAGCCCGACTTCGTGGCTGAGACCGGCGACACCATTTACATGCTCGAACCCAAGGCCAGTAACCAGATGAATGATCCTGTGGTGCTGGCGAAAAAGGAGTCTGCCCTAAAATGGTGTGTTAATGCCTCGAACTATGCTGCCAGCTACGGCGGCAAGCCGTGGCGTTATGTGCTGATACCCCATGATGAGATTGCCGTGAACATGACTCTTGAGGTTTTGGCCAAGCGCTGTCTACGCTATCTGCGAGTTCATCAATAATTATCTTACAAAGGAAGAAAAACGTGAAGAGTTTCTGGCAATTTCTACTCAGGGAAAAAATAGTTCAGCTCTTTAGCGTTGTCTTGGGCATTACCTTGAGCAGCGGCCTCGCTATTACCTGGCTTGAACCAGATCTTTCCTTTGGCAGCGGTCTTTGGTGGAGCATTGTCACCCTGACCACGGTAGGTTACGGAGATATTTCCCCAGCATCTCCGGGGGGTCGGATCCTTGCAATTATTATCATGTTTTTTGGCATAGGATTGCTTGGCACGTTAAGTGCCAGCCTTGCCGCACTCATCATAAGTCATCGTTTGAAGGAGAATAAAGGTATGTGCGCTGTTGATTTCCAAGGTCATTTAATATTATGCGAGTGGAACCATCGGACCCGGGCCATTCTCAAAGAACTGCGGACCGACTCCCACACAAAGGATCAAAAAATTGTACTGGTGGCCAATATTGACGAGAAACCGGTTGATGATGATAACCTATTTTTTGTCAAGGGCAGTGTCTGCGAGGAAACTCTTGCAAAGGCAAATATTGTTCAAGCTAAAACAATAATTGTTTTAGGAGATGATGCGCTTGAGGCCACATCCCGTGACGCCAAGGTGGTTCTAGCTACGTTGACCATTGAAAGTCTGGCCAATAATGTTTATTCAGTGGTTGAACTTGTTGATGAGGCCAATGTTGTGCACTGCCGTCGTGCCCAGGCCGATGAAATTATTGTGGGCAGCGAACTGAGCAGTCGTTTAATTGCTTCAGCGGCAATAGATCACGGGATCAGCCGGGTAGTATCAGAGCTGTTAAGTACACAGTACGGTAACGAACTTTTCAGTATTCCTCTGCCGGACGATTTGGTGGGCAATAAGTTCATTGACGTTTTCATCATGATGAAGCGAGAATGCCACAGTATAGTCTTGGGAGTTCTGAAAGGAAATAATGGCGAGCATGTCTCTAATCCCCCTTCAGATTATGTTTTAGAAAAAGAAGACAGGCTGATTGTTGTCTCGAATGACCGGGTATCCATGTTTAACTCCAAGTCTCCCGTTTAAAGTGAATTTTTCAATTTCAAACATGGCAGGGGATTGATATTCTGATTTTCCCCAGATAACGTAGACAGTCGGTTCAGACGCATTTTACTAATGATGAACTACACAAGTAAGCCAAATCATCAAAACAGGTTCCAAAAACAGCCTGCCTCTTACGTTTTCGCAAGTAAAGATATGACCTACAGAGTTTGATAGGCGGAGAAGTTACACAGTCTCCCTAAAATACTCGACTCAAAAAAACACTGAGTACTGCAAAAAACGTCAGCACACAAAAGGTGTCCGCAAGAACTAAACGAGAATGATCCGGCCGGCCTCCCCCTCCTGAACCGTACCGATGACGGCGCACTGCAGAGATGAGGCGGCTCTGATCTTTTTTCCCATAATGGCAATCTGCTCTGGTGATGCGGCGATAAGCAAACCGCCCGAGGTCTGCGGGTCGTAGAGAATCATCTCCAGCGGATCAAGCTCGGCCAGATGATTGGTGACCCATTTCTGATAAAACTTTTTATTCTTGTAGGCCCCTTCCGGGATGATGCCCATGGAGGCAAAGCTATGGGTTTGCGGCAGCAGCGGCACAGCAGCGGTGTCAACAGTGATGGAAACCTTTGAGGCATGGGCCATTTCAAAGAGATGACCGATGAGGCCGAAACCTGTAATATCGGTGCAGCCATGCGCCCCCACCTCAGCCATGACATCGCCGGCAACCCGGTTCAAGGTGATCATGCATTCCGTTATCACCTTTTCCAGCTCCTCGCCGGCAAGTCCTCCCTTGATTGCGGTAGACAGAATACCCGTACCCAGCGGTTTGGTGAGAAGAAGCTGGTCGCCCGGCCGTGCCCCGGAATTCAGCATGACCTGGTCCGGGTGCACCACGCCGGTAACGGAAAGACCGTATTTGAGCTCTTTGTCCTCGATACTGTGTCCGCCCACCAGCAGGGCGCCGGCCTCCTTGATCTTTTCCAGGCCGCCGCGCAGAATATCCTTTAAAACGGACTTGTCCATATCGCCCAGCGGAAACGCCACAATATTCATGGCAAGCAACGGTCTGCCGCCCATGGCATAGACATCGCTTAAGGCATTGGCTGCGGCAATCTGGCCGAAGCGGTAGGGATCATCGACAATGGGCGTAAAAAAATCAACGGTCTGGATCAGAGCGCAGTCATCCGTCAGCCGGTATACGCCTGCGTCATCACAGCTTTCAGCGCCGACGATCAGATTAGGATCGGTGGGCAGATCAAGTCCGCACAGTATCTGGTCCAGGTCCCCCGGACTCAGTTTGGCGGCTCAACCGGCTGCCTTGACCGTGCCTGTCAGTTTTATTTTTTTTTCAGATGCCATTTTTGCGTAGATGAATTATTGATGATGCCTGCTGAAATGTTTCAGACACCGGAAATAGGGGACGCATAATCAAAAGGATAACCTCTGTATTGAGTGGCCATACACTATTTTTTCCCCGTTCATCGCTCATTACAAAATAAAAATAATTAAATCAGACACCCGCCTCTTTCTCAATGATAAACTTCTTGGTGTCTGCAAAATTTTGTGGTTAAAATTGATTCCTTATGAAAAAAACCGTCATTGATATACAAAATATGAGTTTTTCCTTCGGCAGCCTTTCCGTTCTGGAAGATGTCACATTCAACATCAAGGAACGGGAAATAATCGGCGTCGTCGGCCCCAACGGCGGAGGGAAAACCACCCTGCTGCGCCTCATGCTCGGACTCCTCAAACCTGACAGGGGTTCGATATCCGTTTTAGGAAATTCCCCGGAAAATTCCTCGCACCGTATAGGCTATGTCCCCCAGCAGCGGCTTTTTGATCCGCTTTTTCCTGTTTCCGTACTCGATGTGGTATTGATGGGCCGGGTCGGCAAGTCCTGGGGGGGACCGTTTACCAAGGATGACCGTGAGATTGCGGCACAAGCTCTCAGAGATGTTGATCTGTTCCACAAGCACCAGGCAGCCTTTGCCGATCTGTCCGGCGGGCAGCGTCAGCGCACTCTGATTGCCCGAGCCCTTGCCTCATCGGCAGAGCTTCTTTTTTTTGATGAGCCAACGGCCAATGTCGACAGTTTTGCTGAACAAAATATTTATAACCTGCTCAGAAAGTTAAACGAAAAACTTACCATTATCGTCGTTTCCCATGATGTGGGTTTCGTTTCCAAATATGTCAGTTCCGTCGTCTGCGTCAACCGCCTGGTGCATATCCATCCAACCAGTGAACTTGACGGGAAAAATATACAGGATATTTACGGCGCGGATCTGGCCATGGTACGCCATGACCACCGCTGTTCCGAAAAAGGGCATACATGGGTCAATTTTTAAGAGACTTGCAAACATATTCCTTTCTGCAATACGCCCTGTTTGCCGGTCTGCTGACCTCCATTTCATGCGGCATCATCGGCTCTTATGTGACGGTACGGCGCATAACCTATATTGCCGGCGCCATTGCCCACTGCACCCTTGGCGGCATGGGAGCAGCCCGCTTTCTGCAGAAAGAATATGCTTTTCCCGTCACCCCCTTGCAGGGAGCGGTGGTCGCAGCCCTGCTGGCGGCATGCATCATTGCCCTGGTCAAGCACTACAGCAGCCAGCGGGAAGATACTGTACTCAGCGCCATCTGGTCCATCGGCATGGCTGTCGGTATTTTTTTTATCAGCAGGACCGGTGGGTACAACGAAGACCTCATGAGTTACCTTTTTGGCGATATTTTAATGGTCTCGAAAAAGGATCTTCTTCTCATCGGCTTACTTGATCTGATCATTGTCGGAGTGGTTCTTCTCTTTTACAACAAACTGATTTCCGTCTGTTTTGATGAAGAGTTTGCCAGAATCAGCGGCGTCAAGGTCGAGCTGTTCGATCTCCTGCTCCTGGTGATGATCGCCCTCACGGTGGTCCTGCTTGTGCAGGTGGTGGGGATTGTCATGGTAGTGGCCATGCTGACCCTGCCGGCTGCCGGGGCTGGTCTGCTTGTCAAGCGGCTCTGGCATATGATGGTTACGGCGATACTTCTCTGTCTGCTGTGTACAACAGGGGGACTGGCCATCAGCTATCAACTTGATTTTCCGGCAGGCGCCACCATCATCATCATGGCCGGCATGGTCTACTTTTTCATTATTGCCTTAAAAAAATGGGGGAAAGCATAAAGGGGGCCACGGTTCTGAGAATTTATCTGCGGACATGCTCTCAATATTCCATCTCCTCCTTCTGATCCCTGGTCAGAAGTGACATCACGGCCTGCTGGCACGGTTTATCCTCGTAAAGCACCTTATAGATCTGCGCGAGAATCGGCATATCAACCCCTTCCCGCCGGGCAAGATTCCAGGCGGATCGGGTGGTCTTTACCCCTTCGGCCACCATTTCCATCTCAGCAAGAATGGTCTGCAGCTTTTTCCCCTGGCCAAGTTTCAGCCCCACCGTTCTGTTTCTACTTAAATCCCCCGTACAGGTGAGAACAAGATCACCCAAACCGCCCAGTCCGGAAAATGTCAGAGGGTTAGCCCCCATCTTCACCCCGAGCCGGGTTATTTCGGCAAGGCCCCTGGTGATCAGAGCCGCCCTGGTATTGGTGCCGTAACCAAGGCCGTCACTGATGCCGGCGGCAATGGCCACGATATTTTTGAGCGCCGCTCCGAGTTCCTGGCCGATCAGATCGGTGCTGGCATAGACCCGGAACCTCTCGGTGAAAAAGATATCCTGAATCCGCGCCGCCAGCTCCTTTTTATTGGCCGCCACCGTAACGGCGGTGGGAATGCCGGCTGCCACCTCTTTTGCAAAGGAAGGCCCGGTCAGAACGCCGATCTCGGCTTTTCTGCCGCTTTTTCCGAACTCGTCGTTCATTACCTGACTCATAGTCATCAAACTGTCGTTTTCAATGCCTTTGGTGGCGGAAACCACGATGGATTCTTTGCCGAGAAAAGGGACAAGCTGTTGGAAAACAGAGCGGTAGACATGGGAAGGAACGACCATGAGGACAAAGGTTTTGCCGCTGATTACCTCCCTCAGGTCGGAAGAGGCTTCTACCTTTTCATTTAAGGTAAAGCCGGGAAGATATTTTTTATTTTCCCGCTCCCGGTTGATGGCGGCGACATGCTCCGGCCGATGGGCCCATAAATGAACCCTGTGCCCCTTATCGCTCAGGAGCTTTGCCAAGGCGGTGCCCCAGCTTCCCGCCCCAATCACCGCTATGAATTGTTCGTGAAACAAGGTCATGAACTCTGTTCTTCCGTTTCCTCTTCATCATCCACTTCATCCACTACATCCGAAGCAGGGACCATGTCCATGGCCACCACCTTTTCACCCGGTTCCAGATTGATCAGCGTAACACCCTGAGTGGCCCGGCCTATAACCCTGACAGCGCTCATATCCATCCTGATGATCTTGCCCTGATCGGTGATGAGCAGGATCTCATCTTCCTTGGTAATCTGACAGGCGCCGATGATGTTGCCGTTTCGTTCACTGGGCTTGATGGCATAGACACCCTTGCCGCCCCTTTTTATAAGCCTGTACTCTTTCACCGGGCTTCTCTTACCAAAACCGTTTTCCGTGACAACCAGAATGGAATCATCGCTGTCAATGACCACCGCGGCCACCACATGGTCATTATCGGCCAGATTGATGCCGTGCACCCCGGCGGCTGTTCTGCCCATGCTCCGCACGTTATCTTCGTTAAAACGAATAGCCATGCCCTTGTGAGAGACCAGGAGAACCTCACTTGTGCCGTTGGTGATGGCGACGCTGATAATTTCATCGTCTTCCCTGATGGTGAGCGCTATTTTTCCTTTGCGCATCGGTCTGGCAAATTCGGAAATAACCGTCTTCTTCACCACGCCCTTTTTGGTGACCATCAGAACATAGCATGCACTTTCGCTGCAAACAAAGCTCGGAACCGGCAGAATGGCGGCCACCTGTTCATTTTCGGACAGCTCAAGCAGATTGACAATGGCCTTGCCTCTGGCAATACGGCTGGCCAGGGGAATTTCGTAAACTTTGCGACAGAAGACCTTGCCATGGTTGGTAAAGAAAAGGAAGGTATCATGGGTTGAGGCAAGATAGAGATTATTGACAAAATCCTCTTCAACAGCGGTGATACCCTTGATGCCCTTGCCGCCACGCCGCTGGGAGCGGTACAGATCAACGGAATTTCTCTTGATATAGCCGCCATGGGTGACGGTTACCACCATGTCTTCCTGCTGTATCATATCTTCCGGCAGAATCTCATCCGGGGCGTCAATGATCTCTGTCCGCCGCTCATCTCCATACAATTGTTTGATTTCAAGAGACTCATCGCGGATAATTTTCATGACAATGGTTTCATCGCTGACAATTTTTTTATACCATGCTATTTTTTCCAGCAATTCGTTCAGTTCGCTGATAATTTTTTCACGTTCCAGTCCGGTCAGTTTCTGCAGCCGCATATCAAGAATGGATTGGGCCTGTATTTCGGTAAGAGCAAACCGTTCCATGAGGCCCTGGCGGGCTTCCGGAGGATTTGCCGATGCCCTGATAAGGGCCACGACCTCATCCATATTGTTGATGGCTACTTTCAGTCCTTCCAGAACATGGGCCCTGGCCTCGGCTTTTTTTAGATCATAATCCGTGCGCCGGTAAACCACTGTTTTTCTGTGCTGGAGAAAGTACTCCAGCATCTGTTTGAGGTTGAGAACTTCCGGCCTGGAATTGACAATACTGAGAAATATGATGCCGAAACTCTTCTGCAGCGGGGTCATCTTGTAGAGCTGATTGAGCACCACTTCGGCAATCTCATCTTTTTTCAGCTCAAGAACGATACGCATGCCATCGCGGTCTGACTCGTCACGTATCTCGGCAATTGACTCAATCCTTTTTTCCTTGATCAGCAAGGCAATTTTTTCCACAAGTTTTGCCTTGTTCTGCTGATAGGGAATTTCGTCTATAATAATGGATTCGCGGTTTATCTTTTTGCTTTTTTCTATATGGCTTTTCGCCCGCATCAAAATCATGCCGCGTCCGGTTTCATAGGCCTCCCGTATGCCTGCCCTGCCGCAGATAAAACCCCCGGTGGGAAAATCCGGTCCGGTAATATGCTCCATCAGGCCGTTTACCGTAATATGCGGGTCATCTATCATGGCGATGATCCCATCCATGACCTCATTGAGATTATGCGGCGGGATATTGGTCGCCATGCCGACGGCAATGCCGGATGAACCGTTTACCAGCAGATTGGGTATTTTGGTCGGGAAAACAACCGGTTCAGCCAATGAATTGTCGTAGTTCGGGACAAAATCAACCGTATCTTTTTCCAGATCAGCAATAATTTCCTGATCCAGCTTGGTCATTCTGGCCTCGGTATAACGCATGGCCGCAGGGGAATCACCATCCACGGAACCGAAGTTTCCCTGACCGTCCACCAGGGGATAGCGCATGGAAAAATCCTGGGCCATCCTGACGATGGTATCGTAGGCCGCCGTATCACCATGGGGGTGATATTTACCGATGATATCACCGACTATTCTGGCTGATTTCAGATAGGGGCGGTTATGGTAATTGTTCAGTTCCCGCATGGCGAAAAGAGAGCGGCGATGAACCGGTTTGAGTCCGTCCCGCACATCAGGGAGAGCCCTTCCTATGATGACGCTCATGGCATAATCGAGATAGGATTTTTTCAGCTCTTTTTCTATGGAAATGGTCGGTGATATAACTTTCTCGTTTTCAGTCATAAATATCGCTTTACAAAAATATTAGTATTGAAGCTCCAAGTGTTGTTTCTGATACTCATCAGATAAAAATTGAACACTTCAAGCGCAAAAAGCCAATTTTTTTTTGGTTATCATTGGCAGAAAAGAAGATGACACTTGCCTGAAATAAAAGGGCGGTTCATTAACGAATCAGCTTATAGGTGAAACATCAAATATCCAATTCTGTTACTTCCAATGCGTGAGTATTGATAAAATCCCTTCGTGGTTCCACCTTATCACCCATGAGGGTGGTGAAAATATCATCCGCCTTTACCGCATCTTCAATTTTTACCTGCAGCAGAACCCTGTTCTGCGGGTTCATGGTGGTGTCCCATAGCTGAATCGGATTCATTTCTCCAAGACCTTTATAGCGCTGCAAAGTGCTGCCTTTAAAGGATTCAGACTTGACTTTTTCCAGCAGCTCAAGCCAGTTTTTCACCGGGATGTCTTTCTCGCCGGTTGTCAGGGTAAAGCTTGCGGTAACAAACTCCTTTATGACGGGAAAAATATTCAGTGCCGAGCGGAATTCTGGTATCAATGGAATCTGCGGACCAACTGTGATGAACATATGCGCCTTGTCTTTAATGGCCGCATCAAATTCATAACAGCTTGCCTTCCAGCGACAGGTGCGGATATTGCCCAGGACAATATTCTTATCCATGAGATTGTTTCTCAATTGAATGACAAAATCTTCATCGGCAAACTGGTCGGCGGAATGGACATCGTGATCAAGGAGAAAATAAACGATATCTTCCCATACATTCATACGCTGCAGATACTCAACCAGTTTTCGGTAATAAGACAGATTTTTCAGAATATTGATGAGTTCGCTTTCCCCTAAAACCCTCTGATCATTCATTGTGATCTTCATCAGTGAACTGGCCTGCTGAAAAAGATAATTATTCAGATCATCTTCCCCGTTGAAAAACATCTCCTTCTTGCCTCTGCCAATCCGGTAAAGAGGGGGTTGGGCAATATAAACATAACCTTCTTCCACCAGGGAAGGCATCTGCCGGAAAAAAAAGGTGAGCAGCAGGGTCCGTATATGGGCGCCGTCAACATCGGCATCAGTCATGATGATGACCTTATGGTAACGGAGTTTTTCTTTCTCAAAATCATCGCTGCCAACTCCTGTTCCAAGGGCGGAAATGATCTGCTTGATTTCCTCGCTGGCCAGTATTTTGTCAAAACGGGCCTTTTCCACATTCATAATCTTGCCGCGCAAAGGCAGAATAGCCTGAAAAGCCCTGTCTCTCCCCTGTTTGGCGCTGCCGCCTGCCGAATCACCCTCAACCAAAAAAATCTCCCTTTCCGCTGGATTTTTGCTTTGGCATTCGGCAAGTTTTCCTGCCATGAGCAGATCAATGCCGGAGCTTTTTTTGCGGCTCAACTCCTTGGCCCTTCTGGCTGCTTCCCTTGCCCTTGCCGCATCCACCGCCTTGGCAAGGATCTTCTTCGCCTCCTGCGGGTTTTTCTCCAGATAGATGGTCAGCTTTTCATTGCAAATGGATTCGACAATCGCCTTAACTTCGCTGTTGCCAAGCTTTGTTTTTGTCTGACCTTCAAACTGCGGGTTGGGCACCCGTACGGAAATGACACAGGTAATACCTTCCCTGACGTCGTCCCCACCCATTTTTTCCCGCAGATTTTTAGGGACAATGTCATCGCTTGCATAACGGTTGATGCATTTGGTCAATGCACCTCTGAAACCGGTGACATGGGTGCCCCCTTCCTTAGTGGGAATATTATTGACAAAGGGGAAAAGTCGTTCCGTAAATCCGTCATAATACTGGAAGGCAATCTCAACCTGAACATTCTCCTTTTCCCCAGTCAAAAAGATAGGTTTTTCATTGATCACTGTTCTTTTGCGGTTGAGATATTCCACATAAGAAACAATACCTCCCTTATAATGAAATTCGTCTTCAGCTCCGCTTCTGTCATCTTTTAATAATATTTTTACATCCTTATTTAAATAGGCCAGTTCCCGGAGTCTGGCCTGGATGATCTCATATTTAAATTCTCTTGTTTCCGTAAAAGTTTCCGGATCAGGCATAAAGGTTATGGTCGTTCCTGTCTGGTTTGTTTCACCGACAACCTTTATCTCATCTGTCTTTATGCCGTATCCGTAGGACTGCTCATAAATTTTGCCGTTTCTTTTTATCTCAGCCTTGGCCCATATACTCAGTGCGTTGACAACGGAAACACCCACACCATGCAGTCCCCCTGAAACCTTGTATGTTGAGTGATCAAACTTGCCGCCTGCATGCAGGGTGCAGAGAACAAGTTCCAGAGCATATACCTTTTCCGTGGGATGCATTTCCACCGGTATTCCCCGGCCGTTATCCTCTACGGAAACGGAACCGTCTTTCTTCAGAATGACCTTGATACGGGTGCAATATCCTGCCAGAGCCTCATCAATGCTGTTATCCACAACTTCATATACCAAATGATGAAGACCATCTTCCCCGGTGTTGCCGATATACATTGACGGTCTTTTTCTGACGCCTTCAAGACCGGAAAGAACCTTTATCTGTTCAGCACCATATTCGCTGTTTTGTTCAGTCAAAATTTTATTCCTCAAAATAGATAGTTACGTGCAATCTGCTGAAATATAAAAAATTATTCATGCAGATACAGGTTTTTTAAACAGGTTTATTTAATTTTTTACTTCGGTCCGTCTGGAGACTCTTTACGGGTTCATCGCATGGTGAGATATGAGAATTAAATTTCCATGGGCATGATAATACTGATAAAATCTGGCTCATTTTCTGAGTAGACAAGACAGGGTCTGTCTTTACCCTCAATAAAAAGCTTGACGTTTTCACATGTCATAACCTGCAGGGTTTCAATAAAGTATTTGCCGTTAAATCCGAGTTTTATTGAATCTTCCGAGTACTTGACATGGTGAACTTCCTTGGCACTTCCTAAATCCATACTCTGTGAACTCAATGTCATTTCATTGTTTTCAATATGGCATTTGACGACATTGAATCTGTCTTCGGTAAAAAGATTCATGCGTCGCATGGCGTTAAGCAGAACAACTCTGTTTATTTCTATGAATTTTTCCCTGTTTATTATCTGCAGAAGATTTCTGAAATCAGGGAAATCACCGTTCATGAGACGTATAATAAGAATGGCGTGATCGCCTTTTATAACAGCCTGTTTTTCCTCAAATCCAATAAAAAGGTTTTTATGGTGTTCACAGAATTTTTTTATTTCTTGAACCCCTTTTCTGGGAATAATGGTGGTTTTATCAAGATTAAAAAGGGAAATATCGCCTTTCACCTCTTTTTTCATCAGAGACAGCCGGTGCCCGTCAGAGGATACCATGCGAAAATATTTTTTATCTTCCTTTATTTCTTTTTCTACCAGGATTCCAGTCAGGGTAAAATTACTTTCCGTGTCAGAGGCTACAGAAAAAATCGTTTTTTCAATAAGATCTTTTATATCATCGGCATCTATTTCGATAAGGGATTCTGCCTTATGCTCAGGGAAAGAGGGAAATTCATCGCTTGCCATTCCTGCCAGATTGTAATTACTTGAATCCGCCGTTATTTTTACCCAGTTATTTTCTATCTCCTCAAGGTGGATATGCTCTGAGCTTGATTCCCTCACTATTTCAAAAAGTTTTTTTGATGGCAGGGTGATGGATCCCTGGGAAAGGATCTCTGCCGGTATTGTCTGATGGATGCCAACTTCCAGGTCTGTCCCTGTCAGTTCAAGTAAATCTTTCTGACTACGAAGAAGAATATTTGACAAAATGGCAATCGTGCCAGGTTTTCCTGTGACATTCTGCATGGAGGAAAGAGCAGATAAAAAATCTTCTCTGGCGATATTGAGAATAAGAGACATGACAAATCCTTTTTTTGCGTTTGGATGGCGTGAGATGTTTTTTTAACCGGGGAAGTATAAAGATAAAATTTATATTAAAATTTAATTTATTATTATTAAATCTGTTATAATGTTAAAAAATAATGTAAAGATCTAATTTTATTATTAATTTTATTAAAATTAGAGTTTTTAAAAAAGGTGAAAAAAATAAGGGAAAAAAGTTTTCAACATGTTATCAAAATAAAATAAACACCTTAAAAAAAGTGTTTGTTAAAATAATAATTTATTCTGAAAAACAAAATGTTATGTGACAAAACTATAGTTTAAAAACGATAAAAATTCAATAATAAAAGTATGCTCAACATATTTGGTTGTAGTTTAAAAAAATATAATAAAATTATATAGTTGATATATTAATTTTTAGAGTGTTTCTCCCTATGAAACCAATGCCCCGGATAAACGAATTTATCGAACTGATTTCCAATATAATGGAGTCCTATACGACCACTCTTTTTTTAGCTGATGACAGTGACGGAGGGGAATTGACTCTTTATTATTTTTACTCACTCAGCAAGAATATTAAAAAGGATTGTAAGGTGCAGAGTGGTGAAGGTATTATTGGTTGGGTTTTCAGGGAACAGAAATCCGTTTTAGCCAGTTATTTTGACAAAAGAGATGCAACTACGCTGAAATTTTATGAAAAGGATGAAGATATAAAATCGTTGGTGGCCATACCCTTGCCTGAAAATTATGGGGTGCTTTGCGTTGACAGTAAAAAAAGCTATGTTTTTACAGAAGAAAAGGAGAAAATTTTACGGCAGATGTCGCAGGTTTTGGTCTCAATGATAAATTTAGAAAAAGAGATCAATGAAAAAAAAATAGTGGAAAATCTTTTATCTTTATCAGTCAATACCAATGAAATAATTGTCAATACAAAGGATAAGAATGAATTTACCAAGGAATTTTTAGAGTTACTGATTGAAAGAATTCATTTTGAACTCGTTGGTTTTGTTTATGAAGATAAAATTGTATCTTTTACCTATAAATTAAATAATAAAAATATTTATAAAGAGTTATCTTATGATTATTTTGATCAATACGGTTTGATAGGATGGGTATTAAAAAATAAAAAAGAGCTCTTTTTAGAAAAATTAAGCAGAAGCGAAAAATCCTTTATTGTGAACAGAAATGAACCTTTTGAAAATGTTACAAATTTTTTGTGTCTTCCGCTCATTTCTAAAAAACATAAAAAAACAGGCGCATTGGCTTTTGTAAAAAAAGTGAATGAAAAATGGATTTCAAAAGAAAAAAAGACCATTTCTCTTCTCAGCAACCTTTTCTTTAAGGAATATCTTAACAAAAAATGAGTATTTTTAAATTTCCCGCGCTGTTTTCAAAAAACATGGCAATGGATCTCGGCACAGCCAACACCCTTATCTATTTAAAGGGTGCGGGCATCGTGCTTAACGAACCTTCTGTGGTGGCTTATAATACTTACTCAAAGGAAATTCTGGCTGTGGGGGCGGCGGCTAAAAAATATTTAGGGAGAACACCCCTGCATATCAGCGCCGTTCGACCCTTGAAAGACGGGGTGATAGCCGATTTTGTCATCACCCAGGCCATGATAAGGAGTTTTTTTCTAAAAATTCAGAAAATGAGCCGTTTCTTTAAGCCGTCAGTAGTTATCTGTGTGCCGACCGGCATTACCCAGGTTGAAAAAAAGGCGGTTATTGAAGCAGCGGAAGAGGTGGGTTGCCGCAGGGTGTATCTTATTGAAGAGCCGATGGCCGCCGCCATCGGTTCAGGCCTTGATGTTTTCCAAAATAAAGGAAGGATGATCATAGATATAGGTGGCGGCACAACGGAGGTTGCCGTCATCACCATGGCATCTGTAGCCTATTGTGAATCATTGCGGGTGGCAGGAGACGAACTCAATGACGCGATCATCCGTCATCTCTTTAACAAACATAAGGTATATATAGGCGAAAACAGTGCTGAAAAGTGTAAGATAGCAGCCGGCTCGGCCATCGATATTCCGTCACTGGAACCGTATACCCTTATCGGTAAAAATGTGATCACCAGCAATCCGAAAGAGGTTACCCTCACGCCTCAGGAAATAAGAATAGCCATGCAGGAGCCGGTGAGTGCCATCGTGGATTCAGTGAGAAGAGCCCTGGACAAGACGCCAACCGAACTGGTGACGGATATTTATGAAGAGGGAATCTATATGGCCGGCGGCGGCTCCCTGCTGCGCGGCTTAAATACCATCATAGAAGAAACAACGAAAATTCCCTGTCACCTGACAAAGGATCCTCTGCTTGCCATTGCCATGGGAAGTGGAATTGCCCTGGAAAACCTGAAAGATTACAAAAAGGTTTTTATCAATTGAAGGATGATGGTTCTTTTGCTGCTGACTTATATAAAAATTTAGATCCGCTTATCAAAGATGCCATAAGCCGTAAAGTTTTTCCTGGTGCGGCTGTTGGTGTTTCCGTAAACTGCGGCGCACGGAAAAAGTCTTTTTCCACCGTCTGGGGCAACTCCTCTCTTTTTCCCGGGCAAAAAAAAGTGAGAAAGGAGACTCTGTTCGACCTTGCCTCATTGACAAAACCTTTTGCCACAACCATTGCCCTGTTATGCCTTATGCAGGAAAAGAAGATACATCTGGATGCGACCTTGCCTTCGCTTCTTGAGATGGATATTCCGCCTGATAAAGAAAATATTACCCTGCGTCATCTTCTCAATCACTGTTCCGGGTTGGCCGATCACCATCCTTTTTTTAAACAGATCATTCATGTTGCTGAACAAAAAAGAAAAAATACTCTTCTTGACCTCATTTTGACTAATAACCTTTGCTGGCCTGTGGGCAGCAAGGCCCTTTACAGCGATTTAGGTTTTATTCTGCTGGGAATGATAGTAGAGATACAGTCAGGTTTGCCGTTGGAACTATTTGTCATGGAAAAGGTGCTGGACCCATTGGGACTGGCAGACAGCATTGTCTTTAATCCCCTGCAAAAAAATAAAAAGGATTTTGCGGCCACGGAAAACTGTCCGTGGCGCAAGAAGGTGCTGGCAGGGGAGGTTCACGACGATAACACCTACGCGGTGGGAGGAGTATCAGGGCAGGCAGGCCTTTTCGGCGCCATTGACAGCGTGCTTTTTCTGTCATCTTTTCTTCTCGATGTCTGGCAGGACAAAGCCGCTCATCCCCATTTCTCAGGCGGACTGCTCAAAGAATTTTTAAAGCGGCAGGATATGGTCAAGGAAAGCACCTGGGCCCTCGGTTTTGATACCCCCTCGCCGACCGGCTCATCCGCCGGCAGATATATCAGCAAAGACAGTGTCGGCCATCTGGGCTTCACCGGCACCTCTTTCTGGATCGATCCGGAGAGGCAACTGGTGATGGTGCTTCTGACAAACCGCGTGCATCCTTCCCGTGAGAACAATCTGATCAGACAGTTCAGGCCCCTGTTTCATGATAGGGTGATTGAATCTCTTTAATTTCATAAAACCTGATCTCGGCAACACAAGTTCAAAAAAAGTGCCTAAAGTACTTAAAATACTTAAAGTGCCTAAAGTTGCGGTACTTTCTGATCAGAGAAAACCTTTCATTTGATACCCGCAAGGGGCACAAGGGCACTTGAAG